>Ga0209402_10001314_pt1 | contig 27513 bp, 24 predicted proteins | sample ArcticOcean_MG_C_3_FD_187437 | JGI IMG/M metagenome (GOLD analysis project Ga0209402, IMG submission 187437) | Marine microbial communities from western Arctic Ocean - ArcticOcean_MG_CB8_126 (SPAdes) (version 2) | ecosystem: Environmental > Aquatic > Marine > Oceanic | place: Arctic Ocean... | reverse complement strand
GGAACAGAATTAGAAATTTCTCAAATAGTTATATCACCAAAAGTTTCAAAAGAGGAAGAAGAGAGAATAATAAATCAACTTAAGTCCTTTAAAGTTGACATTCTTGAACAAGGCTCTAGTTTTGCTTCTAAAGCAATATTATACTCACAAGATCCAGGATCCAGATCTAATGGTGGAAAATATACTTTGCAGAGAAAAAAGCCTAGAATGGTTAAAGAGTTTAGAGATGTAGCATTTAGATTACCAGAAGGTGAAATGTCAGATCCTTTCAAAAGTGACTTTGGATGGCATATTTTGAAAGTAGATAATATTCGAGGACAAGAAGTAGATGTCAGACATATATTGTTAACTCCAAGAATAGATGATAAAGATTTGACTGAATCAAGAAAAGCTTTAGACACTTTACGTAAAAGAATTATTGATGAAGAAATAAGTTTTAAAGATGCTGCGCTATATTTTTCATCCGAAAAAGAGACAAAAAATAATGGTGGTGTTTTAATCAATCCAATTACTGGTGACACTCGTTTTGAGTTAACAAAAATCGATCCTGTTTTATATAACCAAATAAGATATTTGAAGGATAATGAAATCTCTGTTCCATTAATTGAGGAAGATAAGTCTGGTATTAAAAAATACAAAATACTAAAGGTTAGTAACAGATATGACGAGCATACTGCAGACTTTTCTCTAGATTATATTAAAATTAAAGAGCTCGCTTTAAAAAAGAAAAAACTAGATGCAGTTCAAAAGTGGATGCGTGATAAAATTGAGTCAACCTATGTAAATATTAATAAAGTATATATATCTTGTAATTCTAAATATAATTGGTTAAAAAAATAGACTATTTAAAATACTTTAACGGAACCCACAACATTCCAAAACATTCACTATCTTTTTTATTAATTTTTTTGTGATGTATTTTATGAGCTCTTCTTAATCCTCTAGCATATTTGTTATTAATTTTTTTGAATATTTTAAATCTTTGATGGATAAAAATGTCGTGGACAATAAAATAAGATAGGCCATATGTTAAAATTCCAATTCCAATTGGAAGACCAGCCCAGAAATCATATTTCTCCCAAGCATAAAGATTTGAAAAACTTACAATTGCATAAAAAATAAAAAAAAGATCATTCCTTTCAAACCAAGAATTATGATCTTTTTTATGATGGTCTTTATGTAAGCCCCACAAGAATCCATGCATAACATACTTATGACTAAACCATGCCATACATTCCATAATAAAATATGTTATCGAAAAGACTAAAATAAAAAGTATTATTTTCATTATTTCTATAAGATGTTTAAATGATATTTCAAACAAGAATTAGCTAATACTCCTATTTTTTGATAGTTAGGAATACGAATTCTTGTTTTTTTAATACTTAATGAAGATGTTTTTTTTAATATTTTTAGAAGCGTATTATAATATTTGTAAGCAGTGTAAACCCCAAACCTTGCTTCATTAGGTAACTCAATAATTCCTTTTAATCCCATTTTAAAATCATTTTCAATTTCCATAATTATTTGAACTTTTGATTTTTCGTCAAATTTTTCAACATCTACCCCTGGAAAATAAGTTCGATTTAGACTTTCAAAGTCAAGGTTTAGATCTCGCAGAAAATTAACTTTTTGAAAAGCAGATCCTAGAGACATTGCAGGCGATTTGAGTTTAGAATATTTTTCATAATCCCCTTTAACAAAAACAGTTAAACACATTAATCCCACGACATCAGCAGATCCATAGATATATTCTTTATATTCAGTATCTGATAAATAAATTTTTTTCTCTAAATCCCATCTCATACTTTTAAAAAATGCTTTTATTAATTCCTTATCAATCTCATATTTATTCACAGTTTTTTGAAAAGAATTTAAAATTGGACTAAGACTTATGCGTTGATTGATTGAAATGTATAGTTCTTTTTCAAATCTATTAAGTAAGTCTTTTTTTGGATAATCATGGAATGTGTCTACAATTTCATCAGCAAAACGAACAAATCCATAGATGTTATATATGTCTTGTCTTATAGACTTGTGTAAAAGTCTAGTAGATATTGAAAATGATGTGCTATATCTCTTTGTTACATTACGACTAAATTGTTCTGAAAGAGAATCAAAAAGTTTTTTCATAAATCTTGATAAAAAAATACTAATCTGTAAACAAATTTACAAAAAAAGAAAAATTTAATTTAATCGAGTTTATGTGCGCACGAGAAGACTCGAACTTCCACGGGATTAATTCCCTCTAGGCCCTCAACCTAGCGCGTCTACCAATTCCGCCACGTGCGCTTAAATTCAATTTTAGAAATGCGTTTTTAAAATTTCACACAATTCTTTAGATTTAATTTTTGTAATTCTCACATATAAATATAAAATGAGAGTTCTTATTTAGCAAAAATCATACTCATTCGTATCACAGAGCTCAAATATAATGTTTTAATAGCTTAATTAAAATTGAATTTAATAGGAGAATCCACATATTAATCATTGAAATAATCCTATTCAAAGGCACTTAAATGATCCTAATTACAACTTATTGTTAAAAAATTTGGGAGCTGCTAAAGCAACATCATTGTTTCAGGATTCCAATTCACCGGACCTGCTTGAGAATAACTTTCATTTGCCAAAAGTGCAGCCCCTGCAGCTCTTAAACCAAAAGTGGGGTCTTGTACAATTTCTCCTTTTCCTCTGATTGCTTGAAAGAAATTATAAAAATGATCATAATGCCCACCTTTGTAGTCTGCAGGAGCTTCCCAAAGTGATTCACCAGTATTGAAAGCCACAGCTTTTTTTTCAATATTTTTATCATTATAACTTTTAGCTATTCTTTTTTGAGTATCCTCTGTAAAGGCAATCATTGAATAATCACCTGGAATTATTCCCATTTTTGGTCGGATGAGTTTACAAGAATTAGAACTCACTTCCATGGCACCTTCAGTACCTATAAGTTTAAAACTACTACCAGAGCCTGAACCTGCAACAAAATTTACTCTTAAAGAGGCATTAAATGCAGCATGTGTTTTTGTTTCAGGGTAATCATAGAAACTGAGGGCCACATCTGGAACATCACGGCCGTCTTTCCAGTAACGTAGTCCTCCTGTAGAAATTGCTCTTTTTGGTCCTTTTGAACTAAGGATATAATTTAAACTCGAAAACGCATGGACAAACATATCACCCGCAATTCCTGTTCCATAATCTTGATAATTTCTCCAGCGAAAAAAGCGTTTTGGGTCATAAGGTACTTTAGGAGCATTTCCCAAAAAACGATCAAAATTGATGGTTTTAGGAGTTGCATCTGGTGGTATTGCATATTGCCAGGCACCTTCTGAAGAGTATCGATCATTATACATATCTAACATTACAATTTCTCCAATAGCTCCATCTTCATATAATTGTTTTGCTTTTTGATTTCCTAAGGAAGACATACCTTGACTTCCAATTTGACATATACTTCCCGTTTTATTGTACACTTTGATGATCTCATGACCTTCAGAAAAATTTTGAATCATGGGTTTTTCACAATAAACTGCTTTTCCCAATTCCATAGCTTCAATAGTGATTTTTTTATGCCAGTGGTCTGGAGTAGCAACAATTACAGCATTGATATCCATTCTTTCCAATAATATTCTATAATCACGACTTGAAAAAAGATCATAACCCCAAAGTTCTTTAGCGCGATCCAATCTTCCAGTATACAGATCGCAAACTGCAACTAATTTTACACCAGCTACTTTTAAAGCCGCATTTGTATCATAGATTCCTTGAATTCCACATCCAATCAATGCTAAGTTGATCTGATCATTTACTGAAAAGGCTTTCGAGGCATAAGTTCGATCAAGCATTAATTTTTGGTTGTAAGCACCTGAAAGTAAATAGGGAAATGAAGACACAAAGGAAGAACCCAACGTCATTTTTTTAATAAATGATCTTCTTGTTTTACTTTCCCCCATAACCTTAATAACTTAATTTGTTAAAAATAAATATAACAAATTTTAGCGCTTATATAAGGTTTTAATAATTTTGATGAGTTTTTAAAGAATTTTAAAAAGGGATTATTTATTAAATTGATTAATATAAAAAAGGAAATAAAAGTGACTTGACTGGGGCTCGAACCCAGGACCCTCTTCTTAAATTAGAGCATTATTTTTGTCCAAGAATTTGACCTGACACAAGCAATATAGCGACTGTTAAATATAAATTTTTCATTCTTCTGTTTAATTTTAAATAGTTGGCAATTATACAAAAACCCACTCATTTGAATGGGTTTATTTTGGTGACCTGACTGGGGCTCGAACCCAGGACCCTCTCCTTAAAAGGGAGATGCTCTACCAGCTGAGCTATCAAGTCAATTTTTAGGGAGCAAATATAGTGTCTATAAATTGATTATTCAATATTATTTTGTGTTAAATTTGAGGACATTTATAATTTAATTTTGAATAAAAAGATAGTTTTGATAGGTTATATGGGGTCTGGTAAAACAGCTATTGGTCAGGTACTTGCGAATATTTTTGAAATACCTTTTATTGATTTAGATAATGAAATTATGAAAGTTGAAAAAAAGTCAATTGACAAAATTTTCAATGAAAATGGCGAGTTGTATTTTAGAAAAATTGAGTATAATTGTTTGAAAAACATTTTAAAATCATCAGCTTTAAGTATAATCTCTTTAGGCGGAGGAACCCCATGTTACTTTGACACTATAGAAATGTTAAATGAGGATGATAAAATTGGTACTATTTTCCTTAGAACAAGTATTAATAATTTAACAGAACGTTTATTTAAAGAAATTAATCATAGACCTAAAATTAAACATTTAAACAGTAAAAAAGTCTTAAATGAGTTTATTGGAAAACATTTATTTGAAAGAAATCAATTTTACAATAAATCAGAACTTATTATTAATACTGATAACAAGTCGATATTTGAAATAGCTGATGAGATTAAATTTAGGCTAACTTAAGTAAACTCCTTCTTTTTCCTTAGGATTAAAAACAACGTTAATGTGTTCTTTTACTGAAGTTGATAATGAAATACCCTTAAAGTCTGCTTTGATTGGAAATTTCTTATGATTTCTATTTACTAGTACAACAGTTTGAATTTTTTTTAAATTAATACTTAAGAATGCGTTTACTGCATAGAGTAGGGTAGAACCGCTATTTAAGACATCATCAATAACAACAATTGATTTGTTTTTTAATTTTTCAATGTCAGTTGACAAATGAACTCCATCTCTCGGATTTTTTTTATCAATTTTTAATTCAATTTGATGAACTTTATATTCACATATATTTTTTAAAACTTTACCAATACGCTTACTTAAAATTATACCATTTAACGAAATTCCTACAAGGTAAATTTCTTTAAGACTAATATTTGATTCATATATCTGAAAAGCAATTCTTCTAGTAGCATCTTTTATTTTTAATTCATCAAGAATTTTATTCTCTTCCATTTGTTTTATTAAAACATTAATATAAACATTTATTTATCTTTTTCCTTAAAATCATCAATTTCTCTCCGATCCTTTTTTGTTGGTCTTCCCAATCCTTTAGAACGACCAATTATTTTACTTAAATTTTGAATTTCATTTTGATTAAAGGTATCTTTACTCGTTAAATCTTGACGATAAATATCTACAATTTTGGCTCCAACTCTTGATTTAGGTATGTCTAAAACTTTAAATTCTAAATAAACTTGACTCTTTCTAATAGAAATTATATCTAAGGGTAAAATATCTTTTGATGGTTTTAAAGCTTGTTTATTTAACCGAACATACCCCTTTTTACATGCATTTGTTGCTAATGATCTTGATTTGTAATACCTCAAACACCAAAGTAATTGGTCAATTCTCATTTTAAAACTTAGTTAAAATTTATACAAAAATAAAGTAAAATTGTATCTTGCGCTGCAATTTTATCTTATGAAAATTAACTTTTTAGCACGTATTAATTTAATCTTTATTATAATTTTATTTAGTTGTAAAAAAAACGATAATAATATTGAGGAAGTTGTTATTAGAGATGCTGCTGTCCAATCAGTTGATGATGATGTTGAATTAAGAGCATATTTAGAAAGCCACTATTATAATTATGATGATTTTCAAGCATCACCTGATGATTATTCTATTAAAATTAAATTAGACACATTGTCAGGAGATAATATTGATAAAATACCACTAATAAATTTTATTCAGGAGCAAAACCTAACTGTTAAGCAAGATGGAATAGATATACCTCATAAATTATATTATTTAGTTGCTAGGCAAGGAACTTCTTCTAGGCCTACAAATATAGATTCAACATATGTGTCTTATGAAGGAAGCCTAATTGATGGCTCTGTTTTTGATAGTCGTGATTTTCCTTTATGGTTTGATTTAGCTCAGGTAGTTCAAGGATTTAGAATGGGTATAACAAACTTTAAATCAGGAACGTATTTAGTAAATTCAAATGGAACATTTAGTTATGAAAACTTTGGTCAAGGCGTTATGTTTTTTCCTTCAGGATTAGGATATTATAGTAATGCTAACGGTGCCATACCTCAGTATTCTCCATTGATTTTTAACTTTTCTTTATATACGATGAATACAACTGATCATGATAATGATGGAATAGCTTCTTATTTAGAAGATGTTGATCTTGACGGAGAGCCTTTAAATGATGATACTGATGAAGATGGAAATATTAATTTATATGATCCTGATGATGATGGAGATGGTATTCTTACCATAAATGAGATTGACAAAGACAATGATGGGGTTATTGATGATTCTAATAGTGACGGAGTTCCTGATTATTTGGATCCAGATACCACAGATTAACTAAGTAAATTAAATATTTATAATAAAAAAGTAAAGAATTAAGAATCAGGAATCTTCTCCAAACAATCTTTCTATTTTTGCATTTCTATGCCAATAACTGTTTATCCAGCTATACCCATCCCATAAATTAAAACGAACCTTCTTTTTGTTAATATATAGCAATAATGCCACGTTATTATCTAATAAAACATAAAATAATAATCTCTAATCTTCATCATTTAACTTATAAGCAAAACCAATAGTTAAAATAGATACCCTATTATCTATTTTAACTATATCAAGATTGTTTTGATGTATAATTTTAGTTTCCATTGAGTTTAAGCCTCTTTCGTATCTTATGTCAAATTGAATTTTTCCTAAATGAATTCGAGTACCCAGATTTAACCCCATAGTTGTATTATCTTCAATTTTTTCCGTATTAAAAGAACTAATCTTGATTTTTTCATTTAAGATATATTGAAAAGATGGACCAATAAAAACACTTAAAAACGGTAACACTTTATACCCAATTGTAATTGGAAGCTCAATCTTGTTCTGAATTAAATTAATATTATTTTTTGTTTTATTATATTGAAGCTCAGTCCTTAAATTAAAAACAGCTCCTTCAACAGAAATAAAACTTCCGATAAAAAAACCCTTGAAATCATCCTCAGTTACATTTAAGTCAATCTCTTGATTAATCGTTGAAATATCCGAACTATTATTTAAATTAATTCCTGCTTTAAAGCCATAATCAACTTGACTGAAGATTGAAATTGGCAGTAAAACAAAAAAAAATTTATAAAAAAGGTTCATTTAAACTATTTTCTTTCAATTACTTTTTCAACTTTAGCAATAATATTTTCGGTGTTTAAACCATATTTACCCATTAGTTGTTTGGGAGTGCCTGATTCCCCAAAAGTATCATTAGTTCCAACAAATTCTTGAGGAGAAGGTAAGTTCGATGAAAGTGTTCTAGAAACACTTTCGCCAAGCCCTCCATAAATATTATGTTCTTCAGCAGTTACAGCAGCTTTAGTTTTAGAAACTGATTTAAGTATTATTTCTTCATCTAGAGGTTTTATTGTGTGAATATTAATTACTTCAGCTGAAATACCTTTTTTATATAAAACTTCAGCAGCTTTAAGTGATTCCCAAACTAAATGACCTGTTGCTATAATAGTTACATCAGAACCTTCATTCATTAAAATACCTTTACCAATTTGAAATGAATTTTTTTCTGGTGTAAAATTTGGAACTTTTGGCCTACCAAACCTTAAATAAACTGGACCAACATGATCTGCTATGGCAAGAGTGGCAGCTTTAGTCTGATTAAAATCACATGTATTTATCACAGTCATTCCTGGAAGCATTTTCATAAGCCCAATATCTTCTAGTATTTGATGAGTAGCTCCATCTTCTCCTAGAGTAACACCAGCATGAGAAGCACAAATTTTTACATTTTTCCCTGAATACGCTATTGACTGACGAATTTGATCATAAACTCGTCCTGTAGAAAAGTTTGCAAAAGTTCCTGTAAATGGAATTTTATCTCCAATGGTTAGCCCAGCAGCAATCCCCATCATATTTGCTTCAGCAACACCTACTTGAAAAAAACGTTCAGGATTTTCAGATATAAATTGATCCATTTTTAATGAACCAATTAAATCTGCACAAAGTGCAACAACTTTTGGGTTAGTTCTTCCAAGTTCTGTTAATCCTGCTCCAAACCCTGACCTTGTATCATTAGCACCAGTATCTATATATTTTTTCATATTAATCGTTTTAATAATCACCTAATGTTTCAGGGTTTTGTAAAAGTGCTAGTTTTAATTGATCATCATTTGGGGCTTTTCCATGCCAAGCATGAGTATTCATCATAAAGTCAACTCCATTTCCCATTTCTGTTTTCATTAAAATAGCTACTGGTACTCCATTACCAAGATTACTTTTTGCTTCATTTAGTTTAGAGATGATTAACTCAATATTATTTCCTTCTTCTAACTCTAAAGTTTTCCATCCAAAAGAATCAAATTTTGATTTTAAACTTCCTAGGTTAAGAACATCATTAGTCGTACCATCAATTTGTTTACCATTTAAATCAATAGTAGCAATTATATTATCAACTCCTTTTGCTGCTGCAAACATTAAAGCTTCCCAATTTTGTCCTTCTTGAAGCTCCCCATCTCCCATTAAAACAAAAACAGTTTTAGAATCTTTATTGATTTTTTTACTTAATGCTGCGCCAATAGCAACTGATAATCCCTGTCCAAGTGATCCAGATGCAATTCTGATACCAGGAAGTCCTTCATGAGTTGTTGGGTGCCCTTGAAGTCTCGAATTAATTAACCTAAACGTATTAAGTTCCTCTACAGGAAAATATCTATTTCTAGCTAATACACTATAAAATACAGGAGAAATATGCCCATTTGATAAGAAAAAAAGATCTTCTTTTTCACCGTTCATATTGAAATTCGGATTATGTTCCATCACCTCATTATATAGTGCTACAAAAAACTCAGCACACCCTAAAGAGCCTCCTGGGTGCCCAGAATTTACTTTATGAACCATCCTTAAAATATCCCTTCTTACTTGTTGAACAAAGGCCTCTAATGATAAAATGTCTGACATGTCAAATTGATATTAATTCATTAACAATATTACATTAAATGAAAACGTTAGCAAAGCTCAAACTTTGCTAATTTTTTTAGTTTATAACGAATTAATTAACATTATAATTATCCTGTATTATAGATTGGTATCTTTGCTATTTCTTTTATTTATGAAATTTAATTTACACCAAACAGATAGGTTTTCAAATGCTAGAGCAGGAACTGTTTTCACTGATCATGGGGAAATTCAAACACCGATTTTTATGCCGGTGGGGACATCAGCGACAGTTAAAGGAGTTCATCAAAGAGAATTAGAAAATGACATTAATCCAGATATTATATTAGCTAATACGTACCATTTATATTTGAGACCAACCACTAAAATTATAGAAGCTGCAGGCGGAGTTCATAAATTTATGAATTGGAAAAAGCCAATCTTAACTGATTCTGGTGGATATCAGGTGTATTCATTGTCAGCAAATCGTAAAATTAAAGAAGAAGGAGTTAAATTTAAATCTCATATAGATGGATCATATCATTTTTTTACACCAGAAAGTGCTATTTCTATTCAGAGAAAAATAGGTGCTGATATAATTATGGCATTTGATGAATGCACACCATACCCTTGTGATTATAAATATGCAAAAACTTCTATGAATAGAACTCATCGGTGGCTTGATCGTTGTTTTTTACAAAACAAAAAAGAAACCTTTCTTTATGATTATTCTCAGACACTTTTTCCAATAATTCAAGGAAGTGTATATAAAGACTTAAGAAAAGAGTCTGCCGAGTATATTTCCAACAAAAATGCTTTTGGAAATGCAATTGGTGGTTTGTCTGTAGGAGAACCAGCCGAGGAAATGTATGAAATGACAGAAGTAGTTACAGCAGTTTTACCTCAAGATAAGCCAAGATATTTAATGGGGGTTGGCACCCCAATAAATTTACTTGAAAATATCTCTTTAGGAATAGATATGTTTGACTGTGTTATGCCTTCCAGAAATGCAAGAAATGGAATGGTCTTTACTGCAAATGGAATAATAAATATTAAAAATAAAAAATGGGAATCAGATTTTTCATTGCTTGATTCTGATAATTATTGTTTTGTAGATGTGTCCTATTCGAAGTCTTATGTAAGACATCTTTTTACTATTAATGAAATGTTAGGTAAACAAATATGTACTATTCATAACCTTGCTTTTTATATGTGGTTGGTTCGAGAATCTAGAAAACATATATTAGCAGGAGATTTTGCGTCATGGAAAACAAAAATGGTGAAACAATTAGATCAACGTTTATAGAATGAAACTTATTGATTGGTATATTATAAAAAAATATTTAGGTACTTTCTTTGTAATGATTTTATTATTTATTCCAATAGGAATAATGGTAGATATAGCAGAAAAAATAGATAAGTTTAAAGAAAATGAGGTTCCAACAAACGACCTGATTAATTATTATATTGACTTTACATGGTATTTCGCGAATCTTCTTTTCCCCATATTTCTTTTTTTATCTGTAATATGGTTCACCTCAAAACTGGCAAATAATACTGAGGTGATAGCAATTTTGAGTTCAGGAATTTCATTTACTAGATTTATGAGACCATTTATCATTTCAGCTTCATTAATAGCTATTATTGCTTTTGTAATGGGAATGTTTATTGTTCCAATTTCTAACAAAGGATTTAATGAATTTTTATTTAAGTATACAAAAAAGAAAAATGAAAGAAATACCTCATATCTTTTTAAACAAATAAATCCTAAAGAATTTATTTATGTTAGTAGCTACAACCCTTTAAGACAAAGAGCCAATAACTTTACACTTGAAAGATTTAATAAAGAAAAGTTAGATTTAAAAATAACAGCTGAGAGTATTCGTTGGGTTCAAAAAGATTCATTTTTTCGTCTTTCAACCTATACTAAAAGAACTGTAAGTGGAGATGTTGAGTTTTTTGAAAAATCATCAGTTAAGGATACAATTTTTGATTTTAAAATTGATGATCTAGCTCCAGTCAATTATAAGGCAGAGACATTAACAATGTTTGATTTGAATGATTTTGTAAAAAAGGAAAAAGAAAGTGGATCCATAATGATTAACTCTCACTTATTAGTTAGACATAAAAGATATAGTTTGCCCTTGGCGTCTTTTATATTGACTATAATAGCAGTTTCTATGTCTTCTTTTAAAAGAAGAGGTGGTATGGGGGTTAATTTAGCTTTTGGAATTACTCTTGGATTTTTATTTATTTTTTTTGATAAAATATTTGGAGTATTGGTTACAAAATCTAATTTCTCTCCTTTTTTAGGAGCTTGGTTGCCATTAATGTTATTTGGTATTTTAGCCACTTTTTTATTAAAATATGCAAAACGATAAAACTAAAGACTTAATTCATTTTCATTTTTTGGTTTTTCTTTGGGGTTTTACTTCAATATTAGGAGCCCTGATAGAGTTAAATTCAATTCAAATTGTTTGGTACCGAATGTTTATAGCATATTTTTTAGTTGGTTTGTATTTGTTTTATAAAAAAAGAAAAAAGTTTTTTATTCAAAAGAAATATTTTGTTCAACTATTCATAGCAGGAGTTTTAATATCCTCACATTGGGTAGCATTTTTTTATGCTATTAAAATTTCGGGTGTATCTTTAACATTATCAATAATGGCATCCGGTGCTTTTGTTACATCTTTAATTGAACCTGTTGTTTTTCGGCGAAAATTTTCATTAAAAGAGTTTTCGTATGGCTCAATCACATTAATAGGTTTAATAATTATTTTTAGAGCAGAATTTGATCAATATATTGGAATGTCAATTGCTTTTTTAGCAACAATTTTAAGTGTAATTTTTACTTTGTTAAATAGTAAATTAGTTAAAGAAAAATTATCTCCTACCTCTATTACTTTTTATGAACTTTTCATTGGTTGGTTTATGTTATCTATTTATATGTTGTTCGATTTTGATCAACTGAATTCATTATTTCAATTTGGCAAAAATGATTTAATTTTATTATTAATTTTAGGATCTATATGTACTGCCTATGCTCATGTAGGCTCTGTTAAAGTTATGCGAAACTTATCTCCTTTTTCATTTATGATAATAATAAATCTCGAACCTGTTTATGCGGTCATATTATCATTAATATTTTTTGGAAAAAATGAATTAATGAGTTTTGATTTTTATATTGGTTTTACCCTAATTTTAACATCAATATTTTTAGACAGCTTAGATAAGCGTAAAACTATTATAAAGAAATTAACTGAAAAGAAATTACATTTGTAAATAACATACTAATAAATATGGAATATTTGGATTTTGAGGAGCCAATAAAATATCTACATGAACAAATAAAAAAGTGTAAAGATATTGGAGATGAAAGCACAGTTGATGTAAGTGATACTTGTGAGCTTTTGGAGACCAAACTACAGGCAACTAAAAAAGAAATTTATGGGAATTTAAGTGCTTGGCAAAGAGTTCAATTATCTCGACACCCCTCTAGACCATATACTTTAGATTACATTAAAGCTTTAACCAAAGACACTTTTCTTGAACTTCATGGTGATCGAAATGTAGCTGACGATAAAGCTATGATTGGTGGTTTAGGTAAGATTGATGATCAATCTTTTATGTTTATAGGAACTCAAAAAGGATATAACACAAAAACAAGGCAGTATCGAAATTTTGGCATGTCTAATCCTGAAGGGTATAGGAAAGCTTTAAGACTTATGCATTCTGCTGAAAAATTCAATATTCCTATAGTATGTCTTATTGATACACCTGGAGCATTTCCTGGACTTGAAGCTGAAGAAAGAGGACAAGGAGAAGCTATTGCAAAAAACATTATAGGAATGATGTCTTTAAAAATCCCCATAATTGTTATAATTATAGGAGAAGGAGCTTCTGGAGGAGCACTAGGTATTGGAGTAGGTGACAAGGTTTTTATGCTTGAAAATACGTGGTATTCAGTAATTTCTCCAGAGTCATGTTCTTCAATTTTATGGAGAAGTTGGGAACACAAAGAAGCTGCTGCCGAAGCACTAAAATTAACCCCTCAAGATATGCTAAAAGCTAAATTAATAGATAAAATAATTAAAGAACCTTTAGGAGGCGCCCATTTTGATCGAGAGACTACATTTGAGTCAGTTAAAAAAGAAATATTAAGTACATTTCAAAAATTAAAAAAAATGGAATCTAGAATGAGAATTGATTTACGTAGAAATAAATTCTCAAATATGGGTGTTTTTAAAGAAGATAAGTGATAATTTTTATCTTATTAACAAGTTTTGTAAGTTATCAACTTATTATCTGTTCACATTTGATATAAAAAAAAAACTTTCCTTTCATATATCAAGCTTACATTTGAAAAATGGAAGAAAAAAAATCTATTTTTAAAACTATTAAACAAAACACTTCAGTCGTTAATCTTGCACAAGGAAAACTTCCTCCTCAAGCTTTAGATTTAGAAGAAGCAGTTTTAGGAGCAATGCTAATTGATAAAAAGGGTGTTGATGAGGTTATTGATGTTTTACAGCCTGAGGCTTTTTATAAAACTGCACATCAATATATTTTTGAAGCAATATTGCTGTTGTTTGAGTCTACTGATCCAATTGACTTATTGACGGTTTCATCAGCTCTTCGAAAAGCAGAGAGACTTGAAGCGGTAGGTGGTGATTTTTATTTAGTTCAATTAACTCAAAAGATTGCAAGCTCTGCCCATATTGAATTTCATGCCAGAATTATTTTACAAAAATATATTCAAAGAAGCCTAATTAAAATATCAAGTGAAATAATAGAAAAATCATATAAAGACTCAACTGACGTATTGGAGTTGTTAGATGAAGCAGAGTCTAAGCTTTATGATGTTACTCAAGGTAATATTAAAAAATCTGCTACATCTGCTCAAAATCTCGTTATAGAAGCTAAAAAGAGAATTGAGGATATAGCAAGTCGTGGAGGTTTAAGTGGAATTAGTAGCGGTTTTGATGAACTTGATAAACTAACATCAGGATGGCAACCTAGTGATTTAATAATCATTGCTGCTCGACCTGGTATGGGAAAAACTGCATTAACATTGTCAATGGCAAGAAATATTGCAGTCGGTAGACAAATACCTGTAGCATTTTTTTCTTTGGAGATGTCCTCGGTCCAACTTATTACAAGATTGATATCTGCCGAAACAGGTCTTTCATCTGAAAAATTAAGAACAGGTAAATTAGCACAACATGAATGGCAACAATTAAATGTAAAGGTAAGTGACCTTGAAAAAGCACCCTTATATATTGATGATTCTCCTTCATTATCAATTTTTGAACTACGAGCTAAAGCTAGAAGACTTTCTAGATTACACGGAATTAAGCTTATTATTATTGATTATTTACAATTAATGACTGCAACAACCAATCATAAATCTGGTAACAGAGAGCAGGAAATTTCAACCATTTCTAGAAATCTCAAAGCTCTTGCAAAAGAACTTGACACTCCAGTAATTGCACTTTCACAATTATCAAGAGCAGTAGAAACCAGAGGAGGAACTAAAAGACCTCAACTGTCAGACTTAAGAGAGTCTGGAGCAATTGAACAAGATGCAGACATTGTGTCTTTTATATATCGTCCAGAATATTATGGAATTGATGAGTGGGATGATGAAGACCGAAGTCCATCAAATGGGCAGGCTGAATTTATTGTAGCAAAACATAGAAATGGAGGATTAGATAATATTAGACTTAAATTTATTGGACATCTTGGTAAGTTTGAAAATATTGCTGATTTTGATACATCTCCTGAATATCAATCAAAAATGAATCCTGAAAATAATAACACTATTTCTAATAAAAATATTCCAGATGCAAATAATACATTTGGAACACCGTATAAAGACACAAATGGAGATGACACTCCTTTCTAAATGAATAAATTCTCATTTAATTCAGGGCCTGCTATTGTTATAACTGCAGCTTTTATTGGCCCTGGAAGTTTAACAGTTTGCGCTATTGCTGGAGTTGAATTTGGTTATGAATTATTATGGGCTGTTTTGCTTTCTTGTATAATTACTATTTTTTTTCAAAACACAGTTGCTCATTTAAGTTTTAAATCTGGTCAAGGTTTAGTTGAATTATTTAATAACAAATTAAATAATTCAATATTCCGTTATTTATTTACTACATGGGTGTTGATTGCAATTTTTATTGGGAATGCAGCATATGAAGCTGGAAATATATCTGGAGCTTTTATAGGTTTAAAAAAGTTTATTGAATTATCATCATTTAATAGTGCTCAACTTTTGAGTCCCTTTTTAAATTATTTTATCGCTATTACTATAATGTTTTTAGTTTGGAATGAAAACAATAGATTAATTAAAAATATTTTAGGTGTTACTGTGTTTATCATGAGTATATCCTTTTTTTTTGCAGCTATTTTAACAAAACCATCTTTTTATGAGTTATTAAAAGGATTTTTAATTCCTAGGTGGAGGCCTGAGATATGGAAAACTATTATCGCTGTTTTGGGAACAACTATAGTCCCCTATAATTTATTTTTACATGCTGCATTAGTTAAGCATGATTTAAATCGTTTACAAATTTCATATTTAAGAAGAGATACTATTATTGCGGTGGGGTTTGGTGGATTAATTTCATCTGCAATAATTATAGCATCAGCAGGAGCAAATATCAATCAAATTAATTCAATAAATGATTTAGGAAATGCACTTTATAACTTGTATGGACCAAATTCTCAAATTTTTATTTCTATTGGTCTTTTTACGGCAGGTCTAAGTTCAGCTATAACAGCTCCTATAGCTGCAGGGTATGTTGTTGAAGAATCTTTTATTAAACATGCAAATCGAAAAGTTTTAAAAAAAATATCAATATATTTTGTGATTATTTCAGGATTAGCTTTTACTGTTTCTGGTTACAATCCAATAGAGTTAATAAGAACAGCTCAAGTTGCAAATGGATTACTACTTCCTGGAATGGCTTTATTTATATGTATTTTATGCTTTCCAAAAAAAGATGACATTTTGCTTAATAAAATACGATTTTTAGGTCTTTTGATTTTATTTTTATTTTTTACTTTTCTTGCTGCTAAGGTTTTGTTTTTATAGTATTTTTAATCAATATCGAATATTTAAAATATAAATTTTGTGCAAATAAATGTCGACTTAGGAGAAGGGGGTGAAAATGATAATGTTTTCATGCCTTATATAACTAGTTGCAGTATAGCTTGTGGAGGTCATTATGGTTCTATTAAAACAATTAAAAAGACAATTGCTTTATCGTTACGTTATGGTATAAATATTGGATCTCACCCCTCATACCCTGATAAAAAAAATTTTGGAAGAAAATCTATAAATATAAAATTAAATGAATTTCAAGATTCAATTAGAGATCAACTATTAAATTTTAAAAATGCACTTAGTTTTTTTTCTATTGAATGGCATCATTGTAAAGCACATGGAGCTTTATATAATGATATAGCAGATAACGGTAAATTGACTGATGCTTATTTGGAGGTTTTAAGTGATTTTTCAGAAATTAATTATTTAATCCTGCCAATTTCAAAACCAATAATTGAATCTGCTGAAAGAATGAATTTTAAAGTTTTAAAAGAAGTTTTTTCTGATAGAAATTATGATAAAGTATTGTCTTTGATTCCTAGAAGTGATAAAAAATCAATTATTAGTTCTTCTAATAATTTTTTAATGAATTTAAAATTTCTATTAGATGGAAAAATTCAAACTTCAGATGGGGTCATTAAAAATGTATTATATGATACTATTTGTCTACATAGTGATACACTTCAATCTATAGAATTTATTAATATTATGACTAAAGAAATCAATAAAAAACAGTTATAATGGAACTAAAAACTAGGTTTAACGCGTTTGGAAAAAAAGTATATATTATAAATATTAAAAAAAAAATTCATATAAATAGTTTTATTGCTTGGCAATCAGAATTATGTAATTCTATTCAAAATAACTTTGAAGATATAATAGAAGATGTTGTTTTTTCTCTATCAGAGATTACACTTTTCTTTAAAGAAATACCCAATGATAATGATAAAAAACAAATAATATTATGGCTAAGGAACTTTTCTGTAAAAAAGCAAAATATAAAAAGAAATCTTTGGGAAATACCTGTTTGTTTTGATCCTATATATTCTCAAGATATATTGAATTATTTTGAAAATAATTCAATAGCCTACAAAACATATATTTTAAATTTTTTGAAATGTACTTTCCAAGTACATCATTATGGTTTTTTACCTGGATTTTTTTACTCTACAGGACTTCCGACTAAATTAAATTTACCAAGGAAAGCCACTCCTTTAAAATTAATAGAACCTGGCACTTTAGCTATAGGTGAATCATATGTTGGAATTTATCCTCAAAAAAGCCCAGGTGGGTGGCATAGAATTGGAAAAACGTATTATTCTTTTTTTAATAGGTTAAATGATCCTCCTTGTTTTGCTTTGCCAGGTGATAAGATTAAGTTTAGCTCTATAAACCTTGATGAATATCAAAAACAAAATGATAAAATTCAGTATTCCAAAAAACTACCAAATTCAACATCATTTGAAATCATCTGTTAAAATAATTGATCCTGGATTTTATACATCCATTCAGGATAATGGTCGTTATGGTTATAGGAGAGTTGGTTTTCCTGTTTCAGGTCCTATGGATAAATTTTCATTTACAACTGCAAATAAATTAGTTGGAAATTTTAATAATGAACCTGCTTTAGAATCTACATTTAAAGGTCCAAAACTATTATTTTCAGGACCTAGCTGGGTAGCTGTAAGTGGAGCAATAATTCCTGTACATAAGAATGATAGAATTATTGAATTGAATAAACCTTTTTTTTGTGATTTAGGAGATATTTTAGAGTTAGGATCTGTTAAAAAAGGTGTTAGAAGTTATATTAGTTTTGGTGGTGGTATATTTCAAAATAAGGTTTTTGGAAGTTATTCTCAATATTATCCAATAACTAAAAATGCTACTATAATAAAGGGAGAAAACATTTCACTTAAAGGCTCAACAAGTCTTTTAAAGCATAAGAAATTTCATTTTAAAATAAATAATTTAAGATTTGATCAAAAATTAGAAGTTTTTGAGGGGCCATATTGGAAGTGTCTGGATAATGAATTAAAAAAGATAATATTAAATATAGAATTTAAAATAGGTTCAAATGATAGGATGGCTTATCGATTGACTGGAAGTTTGCCTAAAAATAAAATCTCATCACCCAGTGCACCTGTTCTTCCTGGCACTGTTCAATTAACACCAAATGGAGATTTAATAATTGTAATGCGAGATGGGCAAGTTACAGGTGGATATCCTAGAATACTCCAGTTGACTGAAAAATCTCAATCACACTTATCCCAATTTATGACAGGAAAGTCAATTAATTTTAAAATTATCGAGAATGATATATCTCATTAGTAGGTATTCTAAATCTTTCACCATAAACTCCTTCTTCTTTACGTATTCCACACCCTATAACCATACTAATTTCAGTACTATATGGTAGTTCTAGATCTTTCTTTATTCTATTTGAGTCAAAACCTTCCATTGGACAAGTATCATATCCAATCCCAGCCATACCTACCATAAAAGATTGAGCTGCTAAAGCAGCACTTTTATGGGAAATTACTCTTAAATCACAGATTCCAACTTCACGATATATTGGCTTATATAAACCAGCCACTTTTGTATATATTTTTTTTATAAAACCTATTAATCCAAAAAAATCTGAATAAAGTAATGGAACTAATTTTTTATAATAATGTAAAGCTTTCTTTTCTAGATTTGGATCTAAATTTTCAATTTTAGATAAAGAGGATTTGATATTAGTTATATTTGAATCAAGTCTATTTCTCCACAAATCTTTTCTAACAACTACAATAACTAATTGTTCGGCTGTTTTAGCAGCTGGTTGATTAAAACATGATTTGACAATTTTTTCTTTTTCATTTTTTGAAATTACATGATGAAATTCCCATAATTGCATATTACTGCTTGAGGGTGAGAGTGTAGCTTGTATGATACATTTCTTAACTTTTAGTTGATCTATTGGTTTTTTCGGATCATAAACACGTACAGATCTTCTAAAAAATATGGCCTCACTAACTGATTTTTCTTGCATATGAATAGCTTACCCCTCGTTAAAAAGGATTATTTTTGCTGCAAATATCAGCAATTTTTAAATAGTTTTTAAATTATTATATTAAAAATTGATTTGAATTCCAGCTTTTATTTGTTGTAAAGTAATGATATTCATAGTGTTAATTATAAATTATGTGTTTTGGGCATAGTGATGATTTATTACATTATTTAATCTAATTAGTTGTTCTAATTATTTTCGTTAAACAAACTTCCATTATGGATTTAAATAAATATAGTCATCAAGTCACACAAGATTCCTCACAGCCAGCAGCCCAAGCTATGCTTCATGCTATCGGTTTGACTGATGACGATTTTAAAAAGCCTTTAGTTGGTATTGCCAGTACTGGATATGAAGGGAATCCATGCAATATGCATTTAAATGATCTTTCTGTTCATGTAAAAAAAGGAATTGAAAATGACAAAAATATGGTTGGATTAATTTTCAACACAATTGGAGTTAGTGATGGAATTTCCATGGGAACTCCAGGTATGAGGTTTTCACTTCCTTCTAGGGATATTATAGCAGACTCAATTGAAACTGTGGTTCAAGCAATGTCTTATGATGCTGTTGCTACTGTTGTTGGGTGTGATAAAAATATGCCAGGAGCTTTAATGGCTATGATAAGATTAAATCGTCCTAGTATATTAGTTTATGGAGGTACAATATCTTCTGGGTGTCATAATGGAAAAGAACTGGATGTTGTTTCAGCATTTGAAGCGTGGGGAGAAAAAGTGGCTGGAACTATTGATGAAAAGGAGTATAAAAATATAATTCAAAAAGCTTGTCCTGGAGCCGGAGCATGTGGTGGTATGTACACTGCAAATACAATGGCCTCTGCTATAGAAGCCTTAGGAATGTCATTACCATATAATTCATCTAATCCAGCAATAAGTGAGGATAAAATAACTGAATGTCATTTAGTTGGTAATTCTATTTACAATCTTTTAAAAAATGATATTAAACCCTCTGACATTATAACAAAAAAATCACTGAACAATGCATTGAGATTAATATCTGTTCTTGGAGGTTCTACAAATGCAGTTCTTCATTTTCTAGCTATTGCTAAGGCTGCAAATATTGATTTAAACATAGATGATTTTCAAAAGATTAGTGATAAAACTCCTTTTCTAGCTGATTTGAAGCCTAGCGGAAAATATTTGATGAAAGATTTACATTTAATAGGAGGAATACCAGCTGTGTTAAAATTTATGTTAGAAAATGATATGATTAATGGAGAATGTCTCACTGTAACTGGAAAAACATTAGCTGAAAATTTAGAAAATGTTCCACCACTTAAAAAAAATCAAAATTTAATACGTCCATTAAATAACCCTATTAAACCTACTGGTCATATTCGTATTTTGAAAGGTAATCTTGCTCCATTTGGATCTGTTGCTAAAATCACAGGAAAAGAAGGGCTTGTTTTTAAAGGACCAGCTCGTGTATTTGATAGTGAATTTGAAGCTAATGATGGTATTTCTTCTGGAATGGTTAATAAAGGTGAAGTTATAGTTATTCGTTATGAGGGACCAAAAGGAGGTCCTGGAATGCCTGAAATGCTTAAGCCAACTGCAGCTATAATGGGAGCAGGGCTTGGAAAAAATGTTGCATTAATTACAGATGGAAGATTTTCGGGAGGAACACATGGATTTGTAGTAGGACATATAGTTCCAGAAGCTCAAGAAGGAGGACCAATTGCACTTATTAAAGATGGAGATATTATTACTATTGATGCTGAATCAAACACTATAAGGATTGATTTGTCTGACAAGGAATTACTTTTAAGAAAGTCAAAATGGATTAAACCGGAATATAAATTTCAAAAAGGTGTTTTATTTAAATACATTAAAAATGTTAGTAATGCTTCAAATGGCTGTGTAACTGATGAAAAATAAATTATGAAAAATAATAATGAATCAATCAAAATTTCCGGAGCAGAAGCTGTTATTCAAAGTCTCTTAGCAGAGGGAGTAGATTTAATTTATGGTTATCCTGGCGGTGCAATAATGCCAATTTATGATGAGTTATATAAGTTTCAAGAGAAGTTACAACATGTTTTAACTAGACATGAGCAAGGTGCAGCTCATGCAGCTCAAGGCTACGCAAGAACTTCTGGTAAAGTTGGAGTTGCTATGGCAACATCTGGACCTGGTGCTACTAATTTAGTTACTGGAATTGCTGATGCTCAAATTGATTCTACTCCAATAGTATGTATAACAGGCCAAGTAGCTTCACACCTTTTAGGTTCTGATGCTTTTCAAGAAATTGATATAATTGGTATTTCAATACCTGTAACTAAATGGAATTATCAAATTACAAAAGCAAGTGAAGTACCATCTATATTGGCAAAAGCTTTTTATATAGCTAAATCTGGTAGACCAGGCCCTGTTCTTATTGATATTACAAAAGATGCCCAGTTTGAAGAATTTGATTTCAAATATGAGCACTGTAAAGGTATAAGAAGCTATAAACCAGTTCCTGATTTGAATATGGAGTCATTAAAAGATGCTGCAGAAATTATTAATAAAGCAAAAAAACCAATGATAGTTTGGGGTCAGGGAGTTATTTTAGGCCGTGCAGAAGAATTACTCAAAGAGTTTATTGAACACTCTGGAATTCCTGCAGTTTGGACTATTTTAGGCGTATCCGCAATACCCACATCACACCCGTTGAATAAAGGTATGGTAGGTATGCATGGGAATTATGGACCAAACATTTTAACTAATGAATGTGATGTTCTTATAGCTATTGGCATGCGTTTTGATGATCGAGTTACAGGTAAGTTAGAAACTTATGCTAAGCAAGCACAAATAATTCATTTTGAAATTGATCCTGCTGAAATTAATAAAAATGTATATGCAGACGTTGCTGTTTTAGGAGATTGTAAGATAAGTTTAAAAAAAATAATTCCTTTAATAAATAAGGACACCTATTCTTCTTGGATTTATCGTTTCGATTCTTTAATGGAAATTGAAAATGAAAAAGTTATACAAAATGATTTATTTCCAACAAAAAAAGGGCTTACGATGGGTGAGTCAATAAGAACTATAAATAAATATACCAAAGGAGACGCTGTTATAGTAACAGATGTTGGTCAACATCAAATGGTGGCATGCAGATATACTAACTTTATTAAATCTAAAAGTAATATTACATCTGGAGGTCTCGGTACAATGGGATTTGCATTACCAGCAGCTATAGGAGCTAAAATGGGTGCGCCTGGTAGGCAAGTTATTGCGATTATAGGAGATGGAGGGTATCAAATGACAATACAAGAATTAGGAACTATTTTTCAAACTAAAACTGCTGTTAAGATTGTTGTTTTAAACAACGGGTTTTTAGGCATGGTACGCCAATGGCAACAAATGTTTTTTGATAAAAGATATTCTTCAACAGAGATGGTTAACCCTGATTTCGTTAAAATTGCAAAAGGGTATTACATCGATGCTGAAAAAGTAAGTGAAAGAAATGATCTAGATCCTGCTATCTCTAGAATGTTATCTTCAGACAAACCATATTTTTTAGAAATATGCGTTGAAAAAGAAGACAATGTTTTTCCAATGATTCCAACAGGCGCATCAGTTTCAGACATAAGATTATCATAAAATGAATACAAAAGAAACATATACTATATCAATTTATTCAGAAGACAATATTGGCTTATTAAATCGAATTTCTGCAATATTTTTAAAAAGACATATAAACATTGAAAGCTTTTCTACATCTTTATCTGAGATAGAGAATGTTTTTAGATTTATTATTGTTGTTAACATGGGTTCTGATCAAATAAATAAAATTATTCTTCAAATAGAAAAACAAGTAGACGTAATTAAAGCATATTATCATACTGATGATGAAACAATTTTTCAAGAATCAGCTTTATATAAAGTAAAGTCTAGCTCTCTTTTTGAAGAAAGACATATACAAAATGTTATAAAAAAAAGTCATGCAAATATAGTTACTGTTTCTCCAGATTTTTTTGTTATTGAAAAAACTGGCTTTAGACATGAAACAGAAGATTTAAGAAAAAAATTAGTTGAGTATGGCTTACTTCAATTTGTTAGATCTGGACGAATTTCGGTAACTAAGTCTAAAATGGAAATATCAGAAATGCTTAACACTTTTAATAAAAAATAAAAAAATGGCAAATTATTTTAACCAATTAACATTAAGGAAACAGCTACAACAGCTAGGTAAGTGTCGGTTTATGGAATCTTCTGAATTTTCAGAAGGCGTGTCTATTTTAAAAAATAAAAATATAGTTATAGTTGGGTGTGGAGCTCAGGGATTAAATCAGGGTCTAAACATGAGAGATTCCGGCCTGAAGATATCTTACGCGCTCAGACAAGGAGCTATAGATCAGAAAAGAACGTCATTCATTAATAGTTCTGAAAATAATTTTAAAGTAGGAAATTATGATGAAATGATTCCTAATGCTGATATAGTGATTAATCTGACTCCTGATAAAAATCACACCTCTGTTATAAATTCGATAATGCCACTAATGAAGAAAAATGCGACTATTTCTTATTCTCATGGTTTTAATATTGTTGAGGAAGGAATAAGGATTCGAGAAGATTTGACTGTTATTATGGTTGCTCCTAAATGTCCTGGATCCGAGGTTCGAGAAGAATATAAACGAGGATTTGGAGTTCCTACCTTGATAGCTGTTCATCCCGAAAATGACCCAAAAGGAATTGGTTTAAATCAAGCAAAAGCTTATGCTGTTGCTACTGGTGGAGATAGGGCTGGTGTTTTAGAATCTTCTTTTGTTGCTGAAGTGAAGTCTGATTTAATGGGAGAACAAACGATATTATGTGGTGTTTTACAAACTGGAAGTATTTTATGCTTTGATAAAATGATAAATGAAGGAATTGATCCTTCGTACGCTTCTAAACTAATTCAATATGGATGGGAAACAATTACCGAAGCATTAAAGCATGGAGGAATAACTAATATGATGGATAGATTATCTAATCCAGCTAAGATAAAAGCCTTTGAACTTTCTGAAGAATTAAAGTTTATTTTAAAGCCACTATACAATAAACACATGGATGAAATAATGTCAGGTGATTTTTCAAAAACGATGATGGAGGATTGGGTTAATGATGATAAAAACCTTCTAAGCTGGAGATCTGCTACATCAGAAACTGCTTTTGAAAAAACTATCCCAACCACAAAAGAGATTAGTGACCAAGAGTATTTTGACAATGGTATTTTGATGGTTGCATTTGTTCGTGCAGGAGTAGAACTAGCATTTGACACAATGGTTGATGCGGGTATAAAAGAGGAATCTGCATATTATGAGTCATTGCATGAAACACCTCTTATTGCTAACACAATAGCAAGAAAGAAATTGTTTGAAATGAATCGCGTAATATCTGATACAGCAGAGTATGGATGTTATTTATTTGATCATGCCGCAAAACCATTGTTAAAAATATTTATGAGTAAAATTTCATCCGATGTTATAGGTAAACCCTTCATGAAAGGTAAGAATGACGCAGATAATCAAAAATTAATTGCTATTAACGAAATGATTCGTTTTCACCCTATAGAAATTATTGGTTATGATCTTCGTGAGTCCATGACTGAGATGAAGAAAATTTAATCGATTTATAGTAATTAACTATATACTGTGTTAGCAAATGTTTTAATCCGCAAATTGGACTCTAACTAGAGGACTACTTATGAGACTATAAAAAACTTTAACGTTCATATAAAAATAGATTGTTCTAATTTTGGCATTGGCCACAAAATGGCTGTTATAATAATTACTGCTAGTAGTAAAGTAATATTGAATAAAATATTTTAAGGAATAGGTTATCGATAATTTGTTTTTCAATTTCACATAAGATCAGCATTAAAGATAGCATTTGAAAGAAGTCTATTTGTTCCATACCAAAATGCTCTAAACTGGGTGTTATCTGTAAACATTAAAACCTTGCCCTTTCCAACTCTTTTGACTTTAAAAGGAACACTATTTTTTAAAATGTCTAAATTATCATTAGATATGTATCCACTTAATAAAGGACTTTTGGTATACTGAATAGGGTTGTTAAACTTATCTTTTTCGGGTGACATAAAAATTGTTGAGTTTCTAAAATGAGGTAGAGTTGAATTAGAAACACCAAAGTTTATGGGATGACTTCTGTCCAAATTTGTATTAAATATTGAACCGCTAATTAATTGAGCACCATAATAGTTTCTTTTTTGATCAAAATCAACATTAGATGGTTTTAATTCATTTTTAATAAAGTTTATTTTAACAATTTCATTTTTATTAAGCCATTGAATTGATGATCTATATGCAATTAATTTTCCACCATCTATTATAAAAGTTTTAATTTGATTAGCATCTATCTTATTTCCAGAGTAATTAGGTAGAATTATATGGGAATATTTAGATAAATTTGATCTAATCAGGTTATTAACATCAATTTTTGTAACAGGAATCTCATATTTCGTATCTAAAAGATGCCATATTTCTCCAGCATCATAACTTCGAATTCCATCACCTACAATTAAAGCAATTTTCGGTTTTTTTACTGTTATAAAATTTCGAGACCCTAGATCTATACCTTCTGTTAATCCTGTTGAAACTCCATGCACTTCTAGGGAACTGATAGAAGCAATTTTTTTGATTTCATCAAAAATTTCATTACTATTTAATTTTTGATTTTGAACCGGTATTAAATAGGTTCCATAATCATAAGAAAGACCATTAAGTTTAAAAGGTTTTAATCCTATTTTAACGCGTATACCATTTTCAATTAGAGAATATATAGCTTTGGGTGTATAGTAACTATTTCCTTCAAAAAGATATGCGTAGGAAGCTTTTTTATCTACATTTCCAAGAGGGTGCTTTAAATCTTTAACCTCGCTACCTATAATTTCTTCAGATTTTTCAAAATGATAATTTACATTAAATGCTAAAGGGAATGTCCATGCAGATATATCATAAAACAAACTATCTGTGAACTTTGTTTGAGTGTCAAATATGGCGTGGATCAATTTAAATTTCTTTTGATTTAATGGAACTACAAAACTATTTTCTTTTGAATATATTTTTCCATTACGAGATAATGATTTGTTAATTCGATGAATTTTTATGCCGTGTAAATTCAACACTTCTGCAAGATGAAATGTTGTTGCTGGGTCTTTTGGAGCTTCAAAAACAATTGCTTTTGATTTATCTTTAGAAGCTAAAACACGTGCATCATTATAAAACTTTCTATAATAATTTAGTATCTCAACTCGCAATTCATTAGCTGCTTTCAATGTCGAAAAAGCTGCAGTAAGTTGATTTCTAATAGTGAATGGAAATGTTAATATACCATTATCACTTTCTTGTATATGTCCTTTAGAACTTGCCTGTTCAAATAAAATACCAATACTTCCATTTACATCAGGATATGTAGATCCTTTACCATAGTAAAAATCATCGTAATCTTCTTCAGTATAATACAGTGAGCCGATTTTATTTAGTGCATCAGCATGATAATTACCAATTTTTCTTGTTAGTTTTTGATTCATAATTGGAGTTAATGGATGCACTCTTGAATCAATTCCAGGCTGGAAAAAGAAACTTGAATTAGTGCCCATTTCATGATGATCTGTAAGAACATTTGGAATCCAATCTGTAAAAGTTTTTATCCTAGCCCTAGACTCAGGGAGTTGAACTGGAAGCCAATCTCTATTCAAATCAAACCAATAATGATTAGTTCTTCCCCTTGGCCAATTTTCGTTATATTCACGATCTTGACTGTCAGGGTTTAGTAACATATTTCTATTACTATTAGCCCATTGTGAAAATCTTTGAAGGCCATCAGGATTGAAGCTTGGGTCAAATAAAATAACAGTGTTTTTTAACATTTCTTTTGTTTCACTAGATTCACTAGCTGCTAAATGATAAGCTACAAGAATTCCAGCATTAGCTCC
>Ga0209402_10001302_pt1 | contig 27736 bp, 39 predicted proteins | sample ArcticOcean_MG_C_3_FD_187437 | JGI IMG/M metagenome (GOLD analysis project Ga0209402, IMG submission 187437) | Marine microbial communities from western Arctic Ocean - ArcticOcean_MG_CB8_126 (SPAdes) (version 2) | ecosystem: Environmental > Aquatic > Marine > Oceanic | place: Arctic Ocean... | reverse complement strand
GAATTAAAGGCATTTCTCAGCAATAAGTGGCATGATCCAAAAATAGCTTATAAGTCACACAAGTTCTTAATAGAGTGCTTAAAGCTTTCTGAGTAGATTTTCTAATACAGACATATATAAATCAAAGGGGTTAAGCATCAAAAGGAAGTCCAAATGAATTTTTCAGAATACAGAGAAGCACGAGACAGTATTGAGTTTGACAGAAAATTTTCTTTACTATGTGAAAACATAGCTAGATCAGATCGTGGCTTTGACAATTGGTGGTCATCTGAAGGTCTTCCTATAATTTTAGAATCCTACAAGTATGACAATGAGGAAGAGCTTCTTATGGAGCTTTTTGGCACAGGAGGCAACCCCGGAGGAGTAACAAGAGCCCTTGGCAGAGGAGTGGGAAACATAGGCAGAGGAATTGCTGGTGCTTGGGACAGCGTGAAGCAACACGGCCAAGCATTCGGCCAATCTGCAAATGATGCTTATGGTGGTCAACAAACTCAAGGCACATGGAATCCACAAACTGGTCAATGGGAACAGCCACAACAACAACCTCCAGTTGATCCTAATGCAGCAGCACCACTTGTAGACCCTAATGCTGCTCCAGTTGACCCTAATGCTCCAGCCCCAGACCCCGGAACAGCAGGTGCCGACCCTAATGCCGCTGCTGCTCCAGCAGCAGGTGGCCCAGAAGCGGCTGCACAACAGGAAGCTCCTGCAATGTCTCCCGAGAAGCAACAAAGACTTGATGCTTTCCAAAGAGGTATTGATCAGTCAACTGACAAGATCAAGAAGCGTTTCAGTGGAGCTATGAAGGATTTCTTACAAGCTGTTCAAGGCGATGCCAAGACAGACAACGATGCTCATATGTGGCAGATTGCCAAGAATTTTAATCAGCAAGTTATGCAAGCTGCACAGCCAGCGATTGATGGATTCAAACAACAAGCCAAATATGGCCAACAGCAAGCTGGCGGATATCAAGATAAGTTCTCTCAAGCTCGTGGAGCGATGCAGAACGATCAACAAGCCAACATGAAACAGAAGCTTCAAGCCAAGCATGGTGGTGGCCAACAGACTGCTGGTGCTCAGCAAAGTCTTCAGCCACAATCACCAGATATGAAAACGCCGATTCAAGACTTAGCCAAACAACAGTTCCCCGGTGGTGCTCACATGAGACCGGGCATGGCTGTCAGATAACACCAGCGTCTTCAAGAAGCTGTCGTAAGATTGGATCTTTTTCTGATCTGATTACAGCAATTTCTTCTACGCTCAATGGCTTGTCTTCTTTTGCATTATTACAATGCGTACAAAGCAACTGAATATTATTTGGTGCTTTTGTTCCGCCTTTGCTTTTTGGAACAATGTGATCCAATGTCATCATAATTGGATGACCATAATGATTCAAGGCGTAGAGATTAAGGTGCCAGCCGTAATGTTTATTGTCTGGCCCTATTGAGTTTGCCTCAATCCAAAAATGATCTCCTTGAATTTGGCAGGCAGCACAGACTTGCGTTCTTCCGATCAATCTGATTCTGGAAGATGATAGATGAACGGTAATCTTGCGATTGTCACATTTGAAAGTCAAGGACTTGTGTTTTCTTACACATTGATCGATTTCAGGAAGCACCTCTTCTAAGGAGAGCTTCCTTGCTCTTAGGTAGGACATATTGTTTTCCTAAAACAAAATTGAACCTACAAGTAATGCTCCGGCAAAATTACCACATCCAATAGCCAGCAGGACTGTTCTGGTAAATCGATGTTTGATTCTTCTTTGCATGAAGTAGAGGCTGTAGGCAAAAAACAGGTTACAACAAAAAACTACTGTTAACATAACATTATCATAGTTGATGTTTGTGAAAACAGCAATGCAAAAATTAGATTACTTTGGTCGAGTTCATCAAAGCCGCAACATTTTCAGCGCAAAATCCGTGTTTCCCTCTCTCGATGAACTCAAAGATCACACCTGTAAGCTGTGACGGCTTTGTGAAACATTGTTTGAGGTCGGGACAAGTGAGCGGTTCATCTGTTGTGAACTCTGCCCAACCTTTGTCACGCCACTCCTTCATCTTATCGGCTACTGAATCAACTTGGTAGGCCAGATGGTGGATACCGCCGATGCCATCTCTGGCAGCAACCCATTTGCCCACAATTGATTCTGGGTTTCCATCGCTGATGAATACCTCTGGGGCTAGGTGGTATTGAACGTCGGATGCAATTTTTACAGCACCATCCCCGCCTTCTCCCGCCGCATTCCACAGATCGTGGTAGCTTGACCATAACCAACCATCCATGACTTCATCGCCACAATCAGGTTTCTCTGGTGGCTCCAGTGCAAGGCATTTGACTATCGATCCATCATCGAATTTTGGTTCAAACTCTGTGGCGATCTTATAGCCCATGGCGATACAAAAGAACTCCGCTGTTTTATGTCGGTCGGCGACTCTGTATGCGATGTGATCTAATCTAATTATTTCCTCCTTGCAAAGTAACAGCTTCACACATAGACAAAAAATATTCTTGAGAATAATCTTGCTTTATCTTGTTTATGTCTTTGTGTACCCACTGCACATTGCTTTTCATGTAATGTTTTTTGCTGTTAATGCGATCTAATGAAGCAGTTTGAGAAGCATATCTCATACTACTTGAAAGAGTAATGTCCCATCCGGTAAGAGCACATTTTTTGTTTTGTTTTAAGAACAAGTCCCAAGTTGTCTTAATGCTCAAACGAAATGACAAATTTCTTGTCCTCGCACCTCTTTTTAATTTGCTCCAATAATCTCCTGAAAGGTCTCCGCAACCTTTATAATGTGGATGTTCCTTTCCAATTCTTCGATTAAGACAACCACAACTTTTAGTGTTTCCAGATTTTAGACTTTCTGTGAACGCCTTGTAATTATTTCCACAATCGCACTTGACCTTCCAAACTCTGTGTCCTTTATCATCTTTGCCAAACAGTCCGTCTACAATTCCATGATGAAACCGAATTTCTGTAAGATCCTCTTCGTTGTTACATCCACAATTCGTCCATTTCGTTTTCAGAGTGGTTGTGTCAATCACTCGTGTCTGTCCGCATTCGCACAAAACACTCCAATAACGACCAACTCTCTTTAGATGTGACGGTTTGGCAACTTCTGTTATGACAGTTCCTTTACCAAATTTTTGACCAACAAGATTGCGAGATTTTATCATATAACCAATAGAGTAATCTCGGGCACAAAATTTGGTCAATTCTCAAAAGTTTTTTCTGGGGCTGGAATCCTTTTCCTTAGCCCCACAATAAGTCCAGCCACAGCCCCACACAAATGTCCCTCCCAGCTTATGTATGGGTGCTCAACACTTGGCATCATCCCATCAAGGAGAGAGCCGCCCATCCAAAATACGGTTGATATGGAGCAGGCTATCAAAAGCGGATGTTTATAAACGATGCCAGCAACCATGATGTAAGATATCAACCCATAAACAAGAGCACTTGCTCCAATATGTGTTGCATTTTGTCTCCCAAAAATCCAAACAAGTATCCCACTGATGAGGACGATCTTTAAGATTGCTTCTGGGACATGAGTTTCATCTTTGAACGCCATATAAAGCGGGAGCAGAACCATGATCAATCCAATAGAATTGAGAATGATGTGTCCGAAGCTGGCATGTAGAAATGGCATGAAGAACACCCCACACAGTCCTTGAAAAGTGTGAGGCGTCAAACCAATAAAAGCAGCGATGTCAATTTGACATGCTGCTAATGAGATTTGAAGAAAGAAGCAAACCCAGATTATCCAAATGAAGTTTACTGCTCTAACATGTGCGAAGAAGATTCGTTGTGTTGGTTGCATCCCTGCTTCCTTGTTATTTGTTTATTTTTTCTATCCGATCAGAGGCTTCTCCGCAAGACGGACATCCTGATCCTTCGAGGAATTGGGTCAGTTCAATCATCTCGTTGTTGCAGTCCAGACATCTGAAATTGTACGGAGGATAGTCTGGGTGTTTCTTGAACTCTTGTTGTTTCCAAGGAGCCCAGCTTTCAATTTCATCCAGATGAAAGACATGGTGGCCGTGATGTTCTGTGAACACCATGAGCCATTCACCGGGGAACTCACATGCTCCCTCATCACCATGCTCTTTGTCGTAGTAGAGCATGGCGAAAGCGTTTACAAACCAATATTTGGTTCGGTCTTCATGATGAACCTGCACAGCATGTTCGCAAGAAAAATCTGTTGCCAGATGTTTCTTTGACATTTCTGTGGCAACATCATAGACACGTTGCATTGGTCTTCCCATTGGCATCAGTGATTTCCTCCACCTTCTCGGAGATTGTTTGCATCATCTCCTTTTTGAGTTTGAACGGAATGAATGGCAACACCGCTACTTGTTTGTGATGCAAGCCTTTCAGCTTCTTTTTTGCCACCATCTGTTCTGATGTCTGTGGTAGAACCATCGCTCATCAGAACTTTGTGTTGTCGAGACCTTTTTCCAAACATGGCTTGTCTTTCTAGTTAAGCCTGAGAATCACATTGAAGTGCCGTACTTTCGACACGACCTTGCCAGTCTTGTGAATCTTCTTGCATTTCCTTTTGATACTCAACATACAGAGTATCAAAAATGGAACGTCGATTACCCAAGTGCGACCAAGGGGCTTTCCACCCATAGCTTGCATTAAGTTGGTCGAGAACTCTGGATATAAAGTCACTGAATTTCATTTCTTATTCCTTTTGTATGCTTGATAGGCCGCTCTTCCAATAGCATCGGCCTCTTCATTATTTTCTCTTCGCACCCATTCAATAACACAATTGGTTGGAGCGTTAAACCCATTGACGATATTGTGGCACGAAGGACAAAGAAGTTTTTCTCCATCTCCTTCCATGTCAACCAACAAATCGAGTGGTCCTTTTTTATTACAGGTGAAGCACTCGAATTCTTCATCTGGACTTGACACTTCGAGTTCAAGAGTTTTGAGATGTTCCCAAATTTTCTTTCGTAGCGGCTTCAAAGATTCCGCTTTCATTTTCCAATTCTCTGTGACTTGATTTACAACAAGTTTAGAATCGGAATAGATGTGAAGAGAACCACGCCAATTTTGATCCACGAGAAACTTCAGCATCAGCCCAAGGGCACAGTATTCGGCAAAGTTGTTAGTGGCGAGTTTGCCGCCATCTCTAACAATTTTTCCTTCAAAGGCTAATTTTTCCTGACTTTCTCCATCGTAGAGAACCCAAGCGGATGTGCATACACCTCCGGGATTTTTAGGTTCACATCCACCATCGAAATTTCCAATCAGGGACGTTCTCTCTGATATTTTACCTTCCGTGTAGTCTTGCATTCTTCCTCCGCAGGTCACATCACAAAATTTGTACTCAAAAATCTCCAACCCTATTCTACGTTAGAAAATTTGTGTTGTAAAGCTAAATAACGAATAGAGGCACAATGGCAGAGAAACGAATGTGGGTAATCGAGGAAATTGATGTTGATGGTCAAATTGATCATCGACAAACCGCAATAACATTTAGCGACATTACGGGAGATTTATCTCGGCCTGATGGCAGATTAGGGGCTGCTGGTGAGGCTGAGTGGGATCGTGTGATGCTTCGTATGACGAATGTTTTAGGGGAAGATTTGCGGCATGTTATAAATGGTGTTGCCCTGATGGATCATTGCTTAGATGTCCAGAATGGCAGAAACCATAGACAACGAGGTTCTACGAATAGACCATAAAAATTTGGTTTTTAGTTACTCCATTAAGGGGCTGGGATTTTGTCCCAGTCCCTTTTTTTTTAATAGGAGCGACTATGGCTAAAAGAGTTTTATTTACCGGCCACGGAGGTTTTGTAGGACATCATTGTTTGGAATACTTCTTAGAACACACTGACTGGGAGTTTGTTTGTTTGGATTCATTCCGCCACAAGGGGACAGTTCGTCGAGTGGTAGAAGTTGGTGGAGACAATCCTCGGGTCAAGACATATAAGCATGACTTGGCCACTCCAATTGATCCTCAATTGGAAAATCTTATCTTTGAAAGATGGATTGATGAAAAAGGAATTGTGCGAGAAAAGCCAATAAACTTTATCATCAATATGGCATCTGAAAGTGCAGTTGAAAGAAGCACAGTTGACCCTGTTTCCTGTCTTCACAACAATTGGCACTTATCAATCAACATGCTGGAGTTTGCTAGAAGCTGCAAAAGTCTTGAACTCTTCTTGCAGATCAGCACAGACGAAGTGTATGGAGAAGCCCCAGAAGACGATGCTCACTCAGAATGGGCACCAATTCTGCCATCCAATCCTTATGCTGCGTCTAAAGCTGCACAGGAAGCAATGGCGATTTCTTACTGGCGATCTTTCAACCTGCCAATTGTCATCACAAATACAATGAACATCATTGGTGAAAGGCAAGACCCAGAAAAGTTCTTACCAAAGATCATTCAGAAAGTAGCTCGTGGCGAAGAGATGCCGATTTATGCTGATTCTGAAGATTCAATTGGTTCAAGAATCTATCTTGATGCCTTAAACATGGCAGATGCTATTGTGTTCTTGGCTAAACGAAAACCGTCACGTTATCTCGATATGGTGGCAACAGGAAATACAGGCGATACTCGTCCTGACAGATACAATATTTGTGGAGAGACAGAATTAGACAATCTGGAACTGGCAAAGCTTGTTGCAAAGTCCATGGATAAAGAGTTGAAATATCATCTTGTTTCTTCTGAGTCAGCCCGACCGGGTTATGACAGACGATATGCCTTGAATGGCGATAAGATGGCAGACTTGGGATGGAAAGCTCCCTACACGTTTGAGCAAAGCCTTGAAAGAATTGTCAAATGGACTTTAGATAATCCACACTGGTTAGTTTAAGTCTGTTGCCATAAATACAATTATGACAGCTTTAATATTTTTAAGAATGACAGAGGACTGGGAAAACACCAGTCTTGAAAACATAACATTCTACAAAAGAATGGGTTTGGTTAAAACCATCATTAAGATGTGGGATAGCAGATTTCATGTTAGGTATTTTCAATACAGGGCACGTATAAAAGAAATTGCTTTAAGCCAATGGTCGTTACCACATGTCATGGAAATTCCAGAAGACATTGGTGATGATGATTGGCTTATTCCATCTGATGATGACGATTGGTTTAATTATGGTTTATCTAATTTTCTTAAACATCAAAAGGAAGAATATGTTTACTGGGACTCTTTGGTAAACACGACAAGTCTAAAATTCAGATTACACAAATGGTTTGATGTCCACAATGTAATTGGATCAAACAATTATGCAATCAAAGGATCATTGATTAAACGTGCAAACGAAGATCAGAAATTTACTCTTCTTCACGATCATCCCGAAAGTATAAAAACAGCACAATCACTTGATGCCACAATTGGGGAGCATAAAGACAAAGTGTTTTCATGTTACAATCAGCATCCCGGTTCTTTTAGTGTTTTGCGAAGAACTTTTGAAAGAAGTGGGATGATAAAAGTTCTTCCTGTTGGCAAGTTACAAGAACTTCCTAAATCTATGAAATGGATAGAGACAGAATACAAAGATATGTTAAAAGTGGTTGGTGATTTGAAACAAATAAAAGTGTTATGATATACAATGATCCTGTCAGCTTACGATTTCATAGCTGATGAATCATCTAGTTGTCACAAAAGACATCAATACATTCTGTTTCTACATTCTTCTGCATAATCAGTCATTGATTGATTTATTTTATCTTGTCTCTTCTTAACAAATACATTCTTAGCTGTTTTGATTAGTTGAACAGTGGCGTGCCCTTTGCACGAAGCTCCACCTTCTGATTTAATCGCATAAGTTACATTGACTGGAAATCCATACTTTTCAAACCACTTCATAACTCCTCCTGATTTATAAGAGTCTATGAGTAAATACTTCTTATGGCTAAAAGAATAAGAAGTTTTGCAAAAGCTTTATCTTGGAGACTCATAGCATCCACAACAACTTTGATAGTTGTTTGGCTTGCTACTGGTGATCTCACCCTTAGCGGAATGGTTGGGGGACTGGACTTTTTGATAAAGATCCTGATGTATTATTACCATGAAAGATTTTGGGCAGTAGTATCTTGGGGGCGAGGCTTCACGCACGAAACCGATGTGGAGCAAAATGTCAAACCGTCTAACAATACTAATAATAATTAACTTCGGTATCCTTTGTACTGGGATACTTGGAGTAATAAGTAAAAACAAACCTCAAGAGCAAATAGTAGTTCAAGCACCTGTTGATGAATGGTCTGCAATTCCCATTGAGGAAAAACCAGACCTGAATTATGACATATCATCAACAGTTCCAGCCTACAAAGATAATGATGGAACTTGTGACCAACTTCAGGAATGGCACGAGGAAGCACCTGAACTAACTGAGATTGGGACTTATGGAACAAGCACCAAAGGCAGGGAGCTTCATTTCATTAAGATAGAGAACCCATATGAGGACGTAGAGAAGCCTGTGGTGCTCATTACAGCCTGTTTGCATGGCAATGAGCCTTTGTCATCGTCTACCGTTATGGGTTACATAGGGACGATTCTGGACAGCTATGGAGACGATGAAGATATTACTGAATTAGTTAATAGCCGAATCATCTACTTTGTCCCGGTAGTTTCCCCAGACAGCTATCCTCACAGCCGACATGTGGATGGAGTTGATCCTAATAGGAACTGGCCCGGTCCAAAAAGTAATAAGCAATCTGTGAAGCCTGTTCACGAGCTTCAGGCGTTCTTTAATAAGATCAAACCAAATGCTGTAATATCCGGTCACACATGGGGAAGGATATATTTGACTCCTTTTGGAGACAGAAACCAGCTTTGTCCTAATGATGCAGATTATCAAAGAATCATTGGAGAGATGGGAAGATTAAGCAAATACAAGATGCAAAGGGCTTCTCAGATGTATGGACGACCGATCTATGGCACAGAAGTAGATTGGTATTACAGACACGGTGCTTTTTCAATTGTCATGGAATTCGGAACTCATCAAAGAATTCCATCTCAAAGTGACATAAATACTGAGTTCAATCGCACATTTTCGGCTGCTCTTCATTTCATTAAAGAAGCACCTGTGGTTGAGATCAAACAATATGCAGTTGAAGAGTGGTTAAAGGCAGCATGAAAAAGTTCAAACTATGGATGGAACAATCTCAGACATTGCAGACCTTAATGGGATTACGCCCTCAGATGGCTGCGGCTGCACAGCAAGTTTATGATGAGTGGCAACAAGGAGAGGATGATGATCTCAATGGTGGAGGAATCTGTCATCTTATTGCTGAAGCGATAACAGATGTTGTCATCCAGAGCTTCCCCGGAGACATGGAAGTAGGCACAGTCAATGCTGCCTGTGGCGAGCAACATGTCTGGGTGATGATGGCTGTGGGTGATGAAGGCTTTGAGATTGATGTGCCATATCACATTTATGAAACTGGCGGCGGATACACATGGCAGAAGATACCAAATGTAAAATTTGCACCGGAGGATATTGCTATTTCTCCTGTAGCAGCAAGTGATGCAAGAAACGCATTAGAGGAATATTGACATGAAAATAAATTTCGGAGAATGGTGTTTTGAAAGACTTCTAAAAGAAATGTCTGATGCAGAAGCAGAACAAATTTTGGGAGTTAAGCGTGGTGATCCAAATATACATGCTGTTTGGAAAAAATTAGCAGTACAGAATCATCCTGATAATGGTGGCGATCATAAAGTGATGGCCCAAATAAATAATGCTAGAGATATTTTGGTGGCACCGCCAAAACCATCTTTTAATCGAGGCCCACAACCGGGCTGGGGTCGAGGACCACAACAACCACAACAAAGAGGTCCACAACAAAGAGGTCCACAACAGCCAAATAAACAAGAAATTTACAAGCAACAGGAACAAATCCAAGAATTTGCTGTTAGCATAGGTCCAGAAAAGATGGCTCTTATTTTCTCAATGGCCCTTCAAAAATCTGGTAAAATGGATTATTGGCTTAAGAAAGAATTTCCAGAAGAGACTTTTAAGAGCAAACATCGTGCTCGGTCAGCTTTAGAAAGAAGATTCATTGAGAAAAGCAAAAGCTACTCATCACCAGAAGCATTCTCAAGAAATATGGCCAAGCTTCTTTATTCAGAATTGGTCGATAAAGTAAGCTATGAAAAAATAATAAAGATGATGCAATCATTCGCACAGAAATAGGAACAATAAAGGCCGAAGCCCAGTCATTGTGACTGGGCTTCATTGTCGATTTGTTCGAGAAGCTGCGATTGTCGCTTTTCTTCTTTGGTTGGAATTTTATTGTATCTCTTTCTTTGAAGAGTTGCTTTCCCTACCAAATGAGTTCTTGCATCGAGGCAAGTCACAACAATCTTTCTTCCTCTTTTGATTAGCACTACGAATAAAATATTTTTGTGAACTAGAAATTGAAACTTGTCATCGTACCCATATTTGTCGTAGTACCATGTCATGAATCCAGAGTTGTTCACGTAAGACCGATTCTCATCAGACTTACTGATGCGTTTTATTATCTGTGTGTCAACCTCTCTTTTCTCTTCTATGGATTTTTGTTTAATTTCCTCTTTGAGCTTTTGGCATTCTTCACATTCCTTGTCTTTGCAGCCCTTCAGGTGATCATATCTACTGTTGGTTCGCTGAATGAATCTTTCCCGAAGATGGTTTGTGAAAATGAACTTAAGTTTTTTCCTTGTCATCCATGACTCCCCCTATGGGTTAAGTCGATTGCAAATTGTCAAAAGTCATTTGTCATTTGTCATTGGAAAGAGTGATGGGAAACTCCGGTGTAGATTTAGGTAATCTAGGCTTGCTTTCGCCACCTTTCTTTATAAGAGCTTTTCCTGTTTTGTTGGATCGATGTTTTTTTCTTTTCTTGTTTTTATCACCACCAAATCCAACATTCTTTCTTTCACCGTCTTCTTCTCGTCTTTCGTTGAATTCTTCAAAAGCACCATCGAGATCCCATGTGCCATCTCCAAGAATTTTGTTGCCAACAAGAAATGTTCTGATGGCTTCAACTTCTGCAAAAGAAAAGCCTTTTGCTTTTTCTACCGCCATATCAACATCAATGTTTTCTTGGATTTCTTTCGGCCAAGTGTCAATCAATTGTTTGATCATCTGCGGCGTTGGATTACGAATTGTCATAAACTTGTCAATTCGTCCCGGTCTGGTAAACGCTTTATCGAGTCCACTGACTTCTTCATTTGTTGTAAATATTCTAACCAAGTGACCAGCTTCAGTCATGCCGTCCATGGCTGTAAGTAAAGAACAAGCCATCTTGCCATTACCTTTGGTTCGATCCATGTATCCAACATCAATGTCATCAAAGAAGGTCACAGGCCATCTGCTGAAGAGTGCATTCAATTCTTTGTCGGCATAAGCCTGATCGATATCAGCACTTGTTACAGTTCCCCAGCGAATGCTGTTTTGAGAACACAATTTTTGTATATAACGACAAAGCATTGTTTTGCCATTACCCGGCTTGCCATCGAGAATGATACCACGTTTGATCTTCACGCCATATTTTTCGATGTCTTTAGCTCGAAGCAAGAACCCAACAGTGTTCTGCACAACCTCTTCCAGTAAGCCTTCTTCCAAGACTGGTGGATTTAGTTTGTGGCTTGCCATTTTGTTGAGAGCGATGGCATTTCTTTTGAGTTGGTACAGCTTTCCTTTGGGAACGATAAGAAATGTAGCGTCCCAGCCACCCGGAGCGGCAACTGTATAAAGAACATACTTCAATTCAGAATCGAGATAATTTTGAACCAAAAACATTCCATAGCCAGTTGATCCCGGCCCTTGAAATCTTCTTTTCTGAATGAAAGGAATCTCTGGCAACACTCCTTGAACGGTAAGCATCTTATCACGAAACTTGCTGTTCATGTACTCTTGAGGAAACCACTCGTAATCCAATACCTTCAAATCATCTTTATCTACGCCGAGCATTTCTGCCATGCGTGGAAGTTGTCTTCCCATCTCAGACCAGAGAGGTTGCGTTGTATCAAACGCTACTACTTTAACATCATCCATGATTTCTTATTTCCTTTAAGCGAAAATCCACATTAACACTGTAACTACCCCAGCAGTACCAGCTACATCTGAAACTGATTCTGGTGCTAATGCGGCTACAACTCCTACTGCGACCCAAATCGCAACAGTGGCAATTCCTTTTCCTAAGTCTTTGTCTTTATACAATGTTCAAATACTTTCTTTGTATGAGAAACAACAACATTTTCCAATTGTTCTTTAACAACAGGATCAAGCTTGCCTGCCCTAAGTGTATTGTTTTTCTTGGCTGAGTCAATGGCAGATTTAAGAGTTTTGTTTATTCCATTAACTCCCTTGTCAAGCATCGTCCTTATCTTCTTATCTACTGTAAGTAGATTCAATCAAGGTTTTCATACTTGATTGAAGCTCCTTTCCTGAGTCTCCACTAAGAGCCTGAGAGATCATGCTGGTTTGAGCAATCATTGCATCACTTCTCAACTCATCTACAGACTCTTGAGTTTTGATTTTCCATTCACGATTCAATTTTTCTTTTTGATCAGGAAGAATGCTTTCCAAATGTTGGTTTGCATCTTTAAGCTCTTCGTTTTCTGCAAAAGTTGATCGAGAATAGTGAATGTATTTGTAATGTTTGATTGCCACTATCAAAAACATAAACAAAGTAAAAGCGTATGCGCCAATGATCACATTCATTTTGCTTCTTTCAGTTCTAAAATTATTTTAGATAGGATTGAAATTGTATCTTCGTTACAAGCCGCAGAATAAACTGTAAAGTCATTATGCGTTTGTTCGTTGTTTTTGTGTTCTTCTGTTGATGAGATAATGATGCCTGCAAAAGTCTGCCGTTTCATTAACTCACCGATGAGTTCTTTGTTTGTAGCAAATTGCATTGAATTATCCAATGTTGATTTCGAGATTGACATTAACTTCCATAGTTGGGAGCCTCAAATGATTTACAATTCCGAGTTTCTTTGCTTGTTGTGCTGTCAAGAACCAATCAAGATGATTATGTTCTTTGATTTTTCCCATAATATACTCTGGGTCTTTACCAATGTGACGAGCAAGTTTCTTAAACATCCTTTTATTGAGATCATCAACATATTGTGTGCTGACTTTCATATCTTCAACTTTACCATCTGTTCCATAACTGGCGTCATGAATCATCATGGTAGCATCAGGGTGCATGAATCTGTAACCATCAGTTCCAAAGGAAAACAACACTGCTCCAGCAGACATCATTTTTGTGGAACAAATTGTGGCAACAGGTATTGGAGATTCTTCCATGATTGTAACCATGCCCATAACTGAATGAACTGATCCTCCATAAGAATCTACTTCAACTGGAACAATTGGTTGTCCAGTGTTAATTGCTTCGTTGAAGTCATTTGTGAATTCTTCCAAAGTCTCTTCTGTGAATTTGTTGACTCTAACAACAACGGGGGGTCTCAAAAATTCCTTAAGTTTATCCCTATTAAATCTAGGGTCTACATTAACTATTGTCCTCATATCCCAACCTCTCCATTTTCTTCTTGTCTATTGCTATCGCACTTGCGGGAGGGATTCCCTGCTCAAATATCTCTTTGGCCTTGTTGTCACACGATGCAAGTCTAGCTAAGTTAAAGATAGTACCGAAGTGCGTCACTATGATAGCCTTATGTGGCAAACCTTGCAAGGTTTGTCTTATACGACTTAAGAAGACTTCTGGAGATTCAGGAGTGAGATCCCAGTTGTGGGATGTGGGCCAATCGAAGTTAGAGAACTCATCTTTATGGTTTTTGAGACAAAAACTTTCTTCTGGAGTTTCCATCACACCGGGACACACTTCAATAGGAACATCAATTTTTTGATGCAAAATTTGTGCTGTCTGTAAGCATCTAAGAAGAGGACTGGTAAGGAAAGTGTAATCTTTAATTTTTACACTTTGCAAAAGGAAAGAGCCCAACTTTTCTATTTGTTGGGCTCCAAATTCAGAGATTCCTGTGTCTGGGTTGGATCGATCTTGTATGTCCGCATGTCTGACCAGAATCATTTCTTTATCATAAAAATGATCGCTTGTGCTGTCAGAATCGAATTCTTCTGTTTTTGGATCGTAGAATCCACTTATAATGAATTCATGCTGCTCAATCTCTGTAAGTTTACCAAAGGCATCCCCGTGATTGAACCCTACAACAATACGTCCATGAACATACAATGCGGCTTTCTTCATGAAACCCTAAAAATCTCCCTTAGCTGAATTAAAGCTTTTTGGAAAAATTAACTATCTCAAGTATATAGAAATAGCAGCTTTTAATCCAGAGGAGATTACGACATGAGAGATTTTGTATCATTTTGTTTGCAAAACAAGTTAGTAGAAGTATTTGAAGATGGAACCGTGTCTTGGAAAGAAGGCGCAGTCCACGGTCCTAAAAAGGGCAGTCATAAAGAAAAGATTGATGGTGGACGTGATGGTCGCCAAGACCTAAGCGACGATTACAAGGATTACTGTCACTCAATGGGTACAGTTTGGCCTTATAAACTCGTCGCAAAGGGCAAGGGCGGAAAAGCTGTTGCACCTGTTGGCAAATAATTAAACGTCAGATTCTTCAAGTATCTTCTTGATAGCATCCAGCGTAATTTTTGTACCATAATCTTCTTTGATATGACCTAAAAGTACACAGGCTATCTGACGCAAGGCTTCCTTGTGTGAGTCGTCTGTGTTCTTTTTTGCGCTATCACGCAAATTGGCCGCTGTCTCAAAGTCTTGATTGGCAACAGCGTCTCTAATAGACATTTCAACTGAAGACAGGCGTGTCTTCTGTTCTTTTTCACCATGTCCCAGAAGATTAAGAATCTCTTCTCTGAGATCATCTGGCTCAAGTCCAAGACTTGTCAGGACATTACCAGCAACGCCTTCTTGTTCACGAACCAATCCCAGTAGGATATGTTCTGTGCCCACATAATTGTGGTTAAGAGATCGAGCTTCTTCTATTGAATATTCAATGATTTTCTTAGCTCGTGGGGTTTGGGGCAGCTTGCCCATGGTAATCATGTCAGGACCAGATTGAATTCTCTTCTCAACCTCCAGCCTGACCTTTCTTAGATCAATATCTAAGTTCTTTAAGACATGAGAAGCCACACCTGATCCTTCTTTAACCAATCCCAGAAGCACATGGTTCGGTGCCAATGTATTCATGGTTGAATCTCATAGCTTCTTGGTTTGCCAACATCATTACTTTTCTAGCTCTATCTGTGAATCTTTCGTACATATCATCAATCTCCAGTTTTAGGTTTAGTTTTAACTTAGTTTTCTAAAGGAGTTTCCAAAAACTCTTTAAGAAATAATCGGTAAACTTGACTGTAAGCTTTACCCCATTCATCCGAATGGTGGTGCTCGCACTCTGGCCACGCTATGGCATGAGCCCATTCATGAAGTAAGGTTTCGATAGCTTCGTGTTCTAAGAGATTTTTGTCAATACGAATTAAGAATTTTTCTTCTTTAATCTCACAAAGGCCATCATGTCCTTTGGGAATTCTGACTCTTCGTACACTTACAGGAAGTGTGGCAGGGCATTTAGCCTTTAAGAGTCGAACTACATATTGATAAGTTTTCACACCATATGTAGGAGCTTCTTAAACCAAAAGAAAACCTTCTGTAATTACAAAAATTGTAATTACAGAAGGTTTATGTTTAAGACTGAATGTGGTTAACAATGACATCTTGATCAAAAAGGTCATTTAACTCACGGAATTCAGCAACATGTGCTTCTCTGTCTTCCCAGATTTCAATCTTTTCTAAATCAGGAAAGACTCTGACATATTGCTCAATAATCCACATTTTCCAAGGAAGAGTCTCATTTGGCTTCGTTCCTTGTGGATCAGGCCCATTCTGTCCCATGAAGAGACATTGCACATTGGCATCTACGCAATCAACGTAGAGCTTGCCATCTTTGATCCCTTTATGCTTCACATCAACCAGCTTGCCATCGCCACAAATGCGTAACACTTGGGCCATGATTCCTGCATGTCGCCCAGTCATGAGAAGCGTAATAGCCTCTTCATTCGCTTTGCTCTCTCGGAATTGATCGCAAACTTTTGGAATGAAAATTGACTTTGGAGTTGGATTAGGAACAAGAGGCGGTTCTAGCGTTTCTCTCCGTCCGTACCATCCTCTTCGCATTCCAATGTGTTTGCGGTGCTTGGCAGAGAGTCTCCGGGACGTTTCCTTGTCGATTATCCACGGAATCCCCTTGTCGTTCTCGTATAGACGACGATTCTCCGTTGTATCCAGAGGAGTGTTTACGAGAGTTCCATCGAAATCGAATATGTCTAACTTACACGGCATCCTTGCCTCCTTGTGGCTGAATGGATGAGTCTACAAAAAAAATTCAAATTAGCGCAACCTCTACTTTTATCGACACGAAACAGCGATTGAGGTTCATGTTTGAATGAGTAATCCGAACTTTTTTATCTGGGTGGGTTGCAATCTTTTTCTGATCCAGTAAATTACACCCATCGCTGACACGAACGAAACAAACGGCGACGAAAACAAAAAACAAAATTACAAGACACACGGTTGACACGGAGAACGCCATACAATAAAACATGAGAACAACAGTCGTGAACGGGAAACAGAAGTCAAACGCTGACACAAGTTTACGACCGTTACTGAGTTGCTGGGAAATCTTAGATGTAAAAGGTGAAAGCCCTGATCATCTAAGAGTACAAAACCCAAAACCACCTTTAAGAAGAAAGCTTGACTTGCAGAGAAATCTGTAAGAACAGAACTACTTCTAGGGGAGGCGGAAGTCCAAAGTTTAGAACCCATCTTTAAGAGCAATCGATAAGAATGGACTTTACCATAAGACGACCGGCGTGTTAAGGCCAACCAGAGGGCGGAAACGTCATCACTCACTATGCAAGTGGGTTAACTGGAAAATCTTAAAACGTAAACCAGCGACAGGCACCACTGACAAGGTGAGTTGGTCTAATACCCGTCCCTACAGCGAAATGCTGAAAAGGAATAGAAGGGCCAGCAACTTACGGAGGAGTTCAGAAAACTGAAGGATACATGTTCTGCTTGTACAGTGGAATACCTTAAAGCTCTGAGCTAACTACCTTGTCAAAGAATGGGGCTAAATCAAGTACATCACACTGAGATCATATCGAAGTGACTGATGAAGTAGCGAGGTGATAAGCCAAGTGAAAGACAGCATACTTGAGATAAGCCCTCCCGAATAGGGAGCACGAGGGTTGCCTCGGATACATTCGATGAGCCTATGAGTAATCAACAACTCATTAGAAGTGGCTTGAGATCAAACTCAAGAGAATAAAAGAAACTTGGGATACGGAACTGAAAGTAAAGTTGGTTTCAGGTTTGTGATGTTGACAAAAGGGCTAAACCACGGCAACGAGTAATCGTGAGTGGCATTCCTAACTGTTGACAATACAAACAAGGAATCAAAAGAGCCAAAAGTAACCAACCCAAGGCCGACGCCAGTAAGGTAAATGGTGGTTAGGGATGAAACCCTAAACAAGTGAGCGATACCAAGCTGGAAGCTGTAATTAGGTCGGATGAGTTGACATGATTCATGAAAGTGGATTATGTAAAACAAATTTGCTTGCTGGAAAAAGTCCATTCGAGGGGAAACCTTCGAGTGGACTTTTTCTTTGCGCTATGAGTAAATAGCGAAGACACAAAAGTAGAGTCTCATGCGATATTTGTTAATTGCTGCTGCGTTGGTCTTTTGCCATCCCGTGATGGCCGATCAACCACAAACAGTCATCTCTCAGCAAGATGATAGAGAACATTTTGAAGGAACTTGGATCACAGTCAGGAATCGGAAGCTCGACGGAAGAATGGATTGCTTCTCTGTACGTGCAGGAGATAAGTGGAGAGCACGCTTTGCTGGAGTCTGGCAAGGAATCAAGTTCGAGTACACCGTGGACTTCGACGGTCGGCCATCCAGTGACCATTGATGGTGCTAAATACAAATGGACTGGCTCGATCAAGAACGGAAGATTCAAAGGCACATTTGAATCTCCAAGGTACGACGGAACTTTCGATCTGAAAAAGAAGTAACCTCTACCAAATAAAAAAGGCCGCTGGGATTACCAGCGGCCTTTTTTTGTACCCCAAAGTTTTAGATGGGTCTCATGTAGTCCACTTGTTTACGGAATCCATCAAGCTCCAGATTTCTCTTTCGTTCATCAATTCCGAAGACATCCTTCTGACCTGTAAACGGATCAAAAAGATCAAGGAACGCATTATCAACGCCTTCTACTCCCTCATCGTTTATTTGATAAACCTTGACTCTAGGAGATTTGGCGTGAGCTATGAAAGCATCCATCAATGATCCATCAAGCTTGCCCATCTTGATTCCCCACTCTCGTAACTTTCGGCCCGAAATTCCACTGCTGGTATATCCAGCCATCAAGTCTTCTAACATGTGTTGATCCATGTTTTCTGTCATGCCAAGAGATTTGATTAAGAACTTAATCTTTTTCATGTCATCAGCATCCATGTCTTCATCTTCTAGCATTGAAGGATCATTCATGCGAAGCATCCAAGCCATAGGAGCTTGCTTGTCTCCAAGCTCAGATAATTCTTTTGGAAAGTCTGTATCAATATTCTTTCCGGGGAACATGTGATCCAGCATTCCGAATGAGGCAAGACTTTTTAAGAAGCCTCGCTGATCACATCCTTCTTTGTCCATTCCTTTTTTGAATTCTCCCATCATGTATTTGCGATCAAGCTTTCCAAGAGAAGGAGCATTATCTGACATGAACTGTTTGTCTTCTGTGCTCATGTTTTTGTTATCGCCATAACTGTTCATGAATCTCATGTAACGAATCATTTTGTCAGGACGACCTTTCATTGAATCCATTCCACCATTTGGTGATACCTTCCCAGAAGCCATGTGATGAACGCCACCATGATGATCGGTCAACTTATCATTTTGACCGTTCTCATTACCGAGTTCGATATACATGGAGTTCATGCTAAAGTCACGGCTGTTGGAATCGTCTCCCATTGTGCCCGGTTCTGGCTCATCGTCATCTGTCATTTTTCCACGAGCTTTACGGAAGGTGTCAAGTTTGAACTTGGTGCCATTAACATTCACACCAAAGGTGAATGGGCGACCGTTCTTGTTCTTCATCTCAACCCAGAAACTTTGCTTGGAGCCTTCTGTCTTGTTAGGGTTGGGGTCTTTAGAACCTTTCACGCTTCCTTTGTCTGTGACAAATTCAAAACCATTTTGCTTCATTAGATGATAAACCTCATCTGGAGAAGCGTTCGTGGCTAATTGAATATCGCCATTGCCCTTCTCTCCTATAAGATGAGATCGGACTGACCCACCAGCGAGATACAACTTCTTGCCTGAAATCTTCACAGGCTTGTCATCTCCCGAGGTGTCATCTTTAGACCATCCCCAGTTTCCGCCTCCTTTGAAGGCTCGAACGATTGGGGACAAAGCGGAATTCTTCCCATAGTGCTCTGACTTGGGATCGTCACTGCATTGAAACGGTTCGTAATCATTACCTTTTCCAAGAGAAATGGATGTTGCGACATCACCGCCGCCCTTATCATCCTTATTTTCACTGGCTTCTCTTAACTGTTTGTATTCTTCAAATGTTTTGACCATATTCGACTCCAACAAATGTGATGCTCCTTTAATATCTTATTTAGGCTGTTTGCTTAAGAAATTAAGTATAGCTTTAGGGTAAAGCTGTTGTTCCAGCTTTTTAACAGCCATTTCTAAATCGTCCGCAGATTGTTCTGGCATAATAGGTATCAATTCCTGATCAACAATTTCTCCATGATCGTATTCATTATCTACTACATGGACAGTACAGCCTGTGACCGAATCGCCCGATTCCTTAACCGCTTGATGAACTCTGTGTCCATACATGCCTTTGCCACCGTATTTAGGCAGCAGAGAGGGATGAATATTAAGAATTTTCCCTTCCATTTCAGGGGGAACGTAAATCTTAGATAAAAATCCAGCTAACACACAGAGATCAGATTTACCCGCTTTCTTCAAAATTGAATTTGTATCTAATACAAATTTTGGAATGCCCCAACCATCAGCAACCTCTAATGCTCCACAATTGCGGTCGGCAAAGACGCTCGTGATTGTCACCATCCCTCTCATTACTCCTTCCATATCATCATAGCAATGAAAAGCTAAATTATCTAAAGTGCTTCCTGAACCCGAAACAAGAACAGATATTTCAAACATTTTATTCTCTTTCTGGATGTTCTGTTGGTAGCACCTTTTCGATGCCCATGGTGTTAAGAGCACGATTTTGAACTATAAGACGACGATTGGTATCAACCACATAGAAAACAGTCTTACTGAAGGTTTGTCGCACGATTCGAGCCTTCTTGACACCGCCTATGTAAACTTCATCATCAACATTATAGTCGCTTCCATAATAGAACACGAGACCAGAGACAAAATTCTCAATGGCACTCTTAAAGAACAATGCGCCAGCACCACCGACGAACCACCATGTATATTGTCCCATCATGGTTTCTAGCATTGTTTGAATTACTGTAGTGTCCATAAATCTCCTATTAAGGAACAGCAGGTGCTTGTATTCCCAATTTCATAAGAAGGTAAGCAGCTAGAATTACCCAAATAATCTGGATAGCAAAGGTGAAAATTTTGTTCCATCTATCCTGACTTGTATTGGTGCTGCCTTCAACTAAAGAAAGTCTTTTATCTATCTGTACAAGCTCTAACTTCACTTCTTTTTGACACTCATCAAGTCTAGCTGACAACATACCAGCACCTCCATCCTTAGATTCTAGGACTGCTATTTTCTGCATGACCTCTTGATGAACCTTGGCTATATCCGTCAATCTCTCATCAAGATCATCTTGTTTGTCTCTAATAGCTTTGACCCTCTCGTCTATTCTGGTACTTAAGTCAAATAACTTTTGTATGTTCTCTGATGTTTGAGAGAGGATTTGTACTGAAATATCGTCTGCCATTACTTTCACCTCAATATAAGGACAATCTACCATATATACGATCATGAGTGAAAACAAAGAAGAATCTGAAGTCAAAACAGATACCGGGCAAGAAGCCGAAGACCGGGCCGAGCAAGAATTGGTTGATGAATTTGAAAATCTTGATGTCGAAGCCCTCATACCAACCATGAATGTAAGTGATGTGGCTGAAGCGCAGTCACAAGAAGCTCCACCATGTATTATAGAAGACGAACAAGTAGTTGGTCTTTACGATGAAATACTTGATAACTGTAGAAAAGACAGAGAGTCAGCGGATGAAGTTTTAGCAAATTTTATTGAAATGGTAATGAATGATGGCGATGCCTCTTCTGCCAGTAAAGAAGCAATTGTGAATCTATTAAAGATTAAATCAGACACATCTGACAAGATGTCAAAAATTGCTGACTTAATGACTCGAATGAAGTTAAAGGAAAAAGACACGTTCCCTAGATATCTTGCAGCACAACAGAACAACAAAATAGTAATAGAAAGCAGCAAGAGGGACATGCTTAAATCAATCAGTAAATTGACTGCGAGGAACACAAATGACAAATCGGATAAATGAAAATGAGTGGTTGGTTGAATTTGACATTCCCCCAGCAGGTGGTCAACCTGATCCGGGTGCTGGTGGTCCACCGATGTCACAACCGGGTGGCCCTAATGATCCTATGGGACAAAATGATCCCAACCAAATGACAGTAGATCAGTCACCAGTAGAAGATGAAGTTGCAGATGATCCTCAATATCCTGAAATGCCAGAAGAGAATGAAGACGATGATTTTGAAGTATGGAAAGTCAAATTTGTAAAAGAATCAATCAAAGGTGAACCAAACAAACTCATCGATCTTCTTCTTCAAGTAAGAGATCGTGAACTTGATCCTTATCCCAAGAAGTTTGTTGAAGACAATATGGACATCAACCAGCTTCGACAAAACTCGAATGTGTTTCAAGCATCAATGGAAATCAGAAAGCTCATAAAGAAAGATTTCGACAGAACTAATCCTGCGACATCGGTGATGAACCATGTCACAACAGTTCTTGATCAAAATCCCATGCTTAATGAAATCTACATCAAGCTTACCGGACTAGGTGGAGGAAAGAACGATCAACATAGAAAATTCTTTGCAGCTTTGATCGGTGCCGTTCAATTGGGAAGCGGTGGTCAAAACGAAGACTTGGTATTTGAAGAATCTGATTATTCAATTCGTCTATCAACTCGCTTTGCATCAAAGTGGGGAGACGTAAATCTTGGAAACTGGTTCTTAAAAGAAGATGACCCAGATCGTTTCTTGAAAGATGCAGAGTTAGAACGTCTGAATGCCGGAAGTCCAGAAGAGCGTGATGTTCTTCGACGACGAGTAGTAGTTGAATCTATTGCTTCTCAATTCATGGAGCGTGCCTTTGCCATCAATGTTGTAGGTCCAGATGGAACGATTTATCACCTTGGTTGGGATTTAGGAAACTCATTGAAATCTGCTTTCCTTGATGGAAAGTTAGTTGTTCGAACTAGAGACAATGACAACAAAGAATCGTTTATTGACGAAGACGGGTCAATCATCTCTGTGCCTAACATGGATATCTATTATGTCAAAGAAAGTCAGAGTATGAGTAGTGCCGATTCAATGGAGCTTGAAGAGATAGAATTCATGAGCCATAAAAACGGAAGCTTGTATCTCACAGCCAATATTGACTTGATTAAAGAAGCCGCTGTTTCTTTACAAGGAATGATCTTTCGTGAGACATTATTCCAAGGAAATCCAAACGATTACTTAAGAGTTCAGAGATGTGTTCCATCATCTGCTGAAATGTTAATGAGGCAGTGTTAAATGAGATTCAAAAAATACATGGAAGAATATACTGGAGCACCACCTGCGCCAACAGGAGGAGCAGCACCACCTGCACCGGGAACTACAACGAATGGTGGAGCACAAGGAACTCAACAGATGCAGCCGGGCCAGCAACAGATGCAGCCGGGCCAGCAACAAGTAACTCCTGAAATGGAAGGAGAAGATTGGTACAAGGCCATCAATGGATCAAATATGAATCCACAACAGAAACAGCAACAGATACAGGCAATGATGTATTTTAATCAAAGCCAGCAAAACCAAAATCCAATTAAAGCATTTGGAAAAAAGGTATTAGATAAAAGCATGGGACATGATCCATTTTCAAACAATTCGCTCAATCCATTAGGGGCAGTATAATGAGAAATAAATCATTTGGAGACTTCGTTGACAAGAAACAACGAGAAGGTGTCAGACAATTGACCCTATTAAAGAAACTTCTGGAAGAGGGTGGATTGAAGGTCGAGAACTTCTTGGACACAGATGACAGAGACGATCCTTACATCTTTTGCTTTATGCCAACCAGAAATGGCAGTTTCGATGGAATAAGAATATATAGAATTGGAGAGAGCATCACTTTCCGAATCCAAAAAGAGAACCAAACACACCCATACGGTTCTGCATATGCACTTCCTATCGAAGATATGTTTTACGATTTTCTCAGTGAAGAAGATGACGTAGATCAAAAGAAAGCCGGTAAAAAAGTCATTGAGTACGTTGTTAAAGAAGTGAGAAGGTTCTTCGACAAAAGTGTAGAAGCTGAAAGAGAAGAAAGAGATCAAGCTATCGATCAAGAAAAAGACAACGGAGGAAATCCCCTTGTAAGAACAACAGGGACAGATTATTCATCCCTAGTGTACAACAAGGCGTAAAATGGGCGGACTATTCGAGGACTGGAATCCTTTAGAGAGGATTCCTTCAAACCAACATGGACTAAGCACAAAGAAAATCAAACGTGGTTCTCTGGTATCATTTAGTTATCCCGAAAGTTTCTCAACAATACCGAATGTAATTCATGATCCATATCCAATGGTGATACTTACAGATATTTGGCCTCAATACGTCCGAGGTCTTAACTTGCATTATTTAACATTGCCCTATATTAAGAAAATATTAGGGACATATGGAGGTCAGACTGGTTTTAGTTACTTCCAGATACGGCCAGACAAGTATATGGCAAAAGCCTTTAGAATGTATGTAAGAAAAGGTGTACGTCAACCAAAATTATTAGATGTTAACTTCCTTAATACTGTATTAGAATCGGCTCGGTCATTCGCACCGGGAGAGCTAGAGCAAATCAGAGCAGAAATACAAAGACAAATACAACAAAGACTTCAAGTAAAAGCAAATGAACTTACATCTTACGAAGAATGGCGAGGGTCTATGACAGATTCTCAGAAGAGACAGTTGAGAGGTAAAGGTCTTCAGTCACATGAAGCACTCAAAGGAGGAGTGGACAGAGACCTTATCTATCCGAATGAAGGAGCATCAGGATTACATCCGTCACAAATGCCACCACAACAAGGAGATGGTGGGGCATTTAGTACAGACACAAATCTATAAGAAAGACCGGAGAATAAGTGGCAGATATTGGAAGCAACAGAGTTGTTGACCTAAGCAATGCAACCATTGCAGGATTAGCGTCTGCATTAAAAGGACCAGTGCAAACTTCTTACACTGCCAGTGTCCCTGTTGCAGAAGGCAAGTTGGACAATCTTTACTCTGCAACAAACAATGTTGCATCGAGAATTGATGCAAGTGCTGGAGCCGATGCAGAATCCGCTGCTATATTCGCTAGTGCCGTAACAGAGATGAAATCTTCCATCTCTGGAAAAAGAGGATCGGATGGGGGTGGTGACTCTGGCCCAGCAAATGGACTTCTTAGAGATGTAGCAAATTCCACTAGAGGATTATTCAACGCTTCAAGAAATTGTGGACTACAAGTAGATGTCTGTAACATAAGTGCTGGTGCAATTAAAGACATAGCCAATGCAGTAAAATCGTCCAAAGGAGCGGCGGAAGTCATTACAAAAAAGATTGGATCAACCACAAGAGTAAGAAGACCCACTAAACAATTAGGAGAATCCCTAGACAACTCCATTGATGATCTGGGAGATCGTCTTATGGTTGGAGGCGGCAGAGGTGGCGGCAGAGGTGGTGGCGGTAGTTCTCCCATGGGACCGGGCGGTGCCAAGGCTTCTAAAGGCATCAAAAACCTAGCAGGATACATAGAAACTCTTGGAGTAGCTGTCTCTGGAATTGGAAAAGCAGCTAGCAATGCGTTTGATATCAATTTATGGGAAATGCTTCCAAATATTAAAGCTGCTAATGCGTTTCGTGAAAACTTAAGACAGCTTTCTTTTCAAACACAAGGCTATGTTCAAAACAACAAAGAGCTTGCAAGCACCTATATGCAGGTAGGACATGAGGCAACGGCATCTGGAGTATCATTAGAACAATTTCAAGTTCACATGTTGAAATCCGCAGAGCGTGGATTAAAAAGATTGTCAAAAGCAGAAAAGGCTGCATTTGCATCAAGATACAAACACCTCAAGGGAGACAAATTAGCGGCTAAAATAAGACAGATGGAACTCAAAGAAAGACAGAAAAAAACCAAAAGTGTTACTTCTAGTGCGCTTCATACTGCGCAAATGTTGAGAATGGATGTTGGGGCAACAAACGATCTATTCACACAATGGCATATGCAACTCGGAATGAGTGCAAATCAAATGTCTCAAATAGGCAGACACATGCAAACTGTTGCCAAAAATTCTGGAGTAACAGGAGCACAACTGCAAAACGCCATGAAGTCTGCTGACAAATTGGCAAAACTTTTAAGAAGTGCTGGAGGATTTACTGCCAGTGCTGGAAAAAATCTTATTGAATTGTCTGCTCTGTATGAAAAATACGGAGTGGGTGATCAAATGGCTGCTCAACTAGAAGCTCGTACAAGTTTGAAGGCGTTCCAAGCTGCAAGCGATGAAACTAGATCAGCACTTGTAAACATAGCCAATGCAGGTGGTGGACAAGATTTAGTCAATAAAGTCCAAGCTGGAACAAGTCTTGATACGTTCAAAGATCAAAGACTAATGGCAGAAGGTCGAGATAAAATGATGAGATCATTTTTGCAAGACTACACAGGGGTATTAAAAGCCAGCGGAAAACTTGGAGCCAATCAAACAGTTGATGATCTTGATTTGACTAACATAGTAGAAATTTTAAGAGGTTCTCTCGACGACAATGAATTTATGGCCTTCAATAGAAGTATGGAAGCTTTTATGGGAGGAGGAGTAGGCGACCTTGAGAACATGTTCAAAGCTGAAATGGAATTCACAAGACCAATAGAAGAAAGCTTAACTGAATTAAGCAAAAATATAATTGAAGACACTAAAATGTTTGGTGCTCATTCTGATCAAGTAAAAGATTCACAAAGAAGATTGGCTGCAATGAAGTCAGGATCTTTTGAAGGAATGTTTTCAGAAACTCTTAACTTCATTAAGAAAACAGGAAAATCCTTTGGAGAAATGGATGCTTCCGAAAGAAAAGCGCTTACCGATGCACTTGCTGACAGACATGGAGCAGGTAGGGCCGATAAATTTGTAAAAGGATTTGAAGGCGGGGGAAGTGCTAATGATTTAATATCTAGCTTTGAAGCTCAAGCAAAAGAAATGGGAATGACCTTAGATGGAATTATCGGGAAATCTGGATTTGAAGGAGGCACAGCAAAGATTAAAAAAATGCTTTCTAGTGGAAATCAAGATCAAATGGCAGGAGCTATGGAAGTTCTTAAAACTGCCGGTGATTATATCGGAACAAAAGAAAGAGTTAGTTCTGATCCTGTTACTGATGCCAGATTTACGATTTTAGAAATGCACAATAAAGGTCAAGACATAACGCAAGAATCACTGGTTTATATTGTGAACTGGCTTGGCAAATGGGGCATATTGGGAATGTCTGCCTTGGCTGGAGTTGGGGGTGTCGTGGCTGGGGGAATGGCGCTAGGGGTCAGTACACTTATTAAAGGTGGAATGATGGCACATGCGGTAAATAGTGCAAAAAACATGATGTTCGGCAAAAAAGGGGCCGGTGGTGCTGGAAAAGGAAAACCAACCATTGCCCAACGAAAATCTTCAATGTCTACACGAGCAAGATTAAAAGACATTAACAAAAGACGAGCAGCGAGAGCTACACCCCGACCCAAATTAAGTGCATCCCAAGTACGAAGAGGGGTTGGTAAACCAAGAGGAAAAATGGGTTGGAAAGGCAAAGCCGGAATAGCCGGTGGTGCTGTTATCCTCGATCAACTAACGGGCGGTCACGTAGCAGGAGGCATTAACGACTTCATAGGAGGATTGTTTGGAAATAAAAAGGCTTCATCTGTTTCAGATGCGGGATCGACTGGATTTGATACCGGTGATCCTCTACCAGTATTTGTTACAAATTGGGGAGAATGTTGTGGTGGTGGTGGTGGTCTTGGCGGTGGCGGTGGCGGTGGCGGCGTCAGCGGCGGCGGTGGCGACCAGATAATTGCTGAATTGCCTCCACTACCGGAACAAACAGATTATGTTGGAAATGCACTGATGGCCGGATATGGTTATCACATGGTGAAAAACGCCAAGCAAGGATTAGCGGCTTCAAAGGCAACAACAGAAGCATTAAAGGCAACAACAAAAGCAACCAAAGATGGACTAAAAGCGACAAAGGCAACTACAGATGTTGTAAAGACCGGTGGTAAGTTTGCTGCTTTGAAGACAGGTTTGAAAACAGGTGCAACCAAAGGAATAGAGAAAATACGAAATGTTCAAGCATCAATAGCAAAAACCTTCAAAGCAGCACAGTCTCCTATGGCAAAGACAGCTACAGATGTAACAAAGACCGGTGGTAAGTTTGCTGCTTTGAAGACAGGTTTGAA
>Ga0209402_10001299_pt1 | contig 27788 bp, 26 predicted proteins | sample ArcticOcean_MG_C_3_FD_187437 | JGI IMG/M metagenome (GOLD analysis project Ga0209402, IMG submission 187437) | Marine microbial communities from western Arctic Ocean - ArcticOcean_MG_CB8_126 (SPAdes) (version 2) | ecosystem: Environmental > Aquatic > Marine > Oceanic | place: Arctic Ocean... | reverse complement strand
CCGGATTTACGTTGGACAAAATCCAAAGTTGAAAGCCCAATCATCTTTGGTGCAACTAATTGGAGAAAAACATTACAATTTCCGGATCCGTCATGGTTGGCACCGCGGGAATTGCCGTCCGTGCCGCAAATAAAGGACGGACCAGGTTTCTGCTGTTCAAAGCCCGAGAAGATAACATCGGGAATTGTTACCTGGGCGGCAGCGATGTTTCAGCAGTGGATGGAACGTCACTCATCCCTGGCGAGATTATCCAGATTGAACTCAAGGACGCGATCCCAACGTCCCAATTCTGGATCGACGCCGCAAATAACGGAGACCAGATAGATCTCATCGGCAATGAATGACAAATTAGGTGGACGGTTCAGCGGTTAGCGTTAAATATTATGTAAAGCCGCTGGAGAAAACTGCTAGTAGCTGCCTGCTGAGCCAACAACCGTCAGCGGTCCATCAAGAGAGATGAGCAATTCTTCAATCTCGTGCAGCAAGTGATCCAGGTTCCATCCCTGAGCCGCCGACACCAGAATTCCGGACGCCACTTCTTGCATCGGCTGTCCATTGGGAACAATCGCTGCCACGTCGTCAGCCCGTTCCGATTCCCGGGCGACCATGAGGTCCATCTTGTTCATCACCAACAACCGGGGACGGTCTTCCAGTCCCAGGTCTTTCAGTGTCTTTTGCACTACCAAGGTCTGTTCTTGGGCCTTGGGGTGGGTGACGTCGATCACGTGCAGCAGTATGTCGGATTCGCTTAATTCTTCCAGAGTGGCCCGGAACGCTGCAACCACGCTGGGAGATAGCTTCTGGATGAACCCTACAGTATCGCTCAATAACAGAGGTGCGCCGGAGGGTAGCCGGATGCGTCTGGTCACCGGGTCCAAAGTGGAAAACAGCTGGTCTGCAGCCATCACTTTAGCGTCGCTCAGGGCGTTGAATAGCGTGCTTTTACCGGCGTTGGTATAGCCGACAAGAGTGGCCATGGGGATGCTGGATTTCTTGCGACGGTCCATGTGGATATTCCGCCGTTTGCTCACATCATCAAGGTCTGCCTTGATCTTTTTTAGCCGATTTCTGACCAGACGGCGGTCAGTCTCAATCTGGGTTTCACCCGGGCCTCTGGTACCAATTCCGCCGCCCAATCGTTCAAGGTGAGACCATTGGCCAGCCAGCCGGGGCAGCAGGTACTCGTGCTGGGCCAGTTCCACCTGCAACTTACCCTCGTGGGTGGAGGCATGCTGACCAAACACGTCTAGAATCAATGCGGTGCGGTCAATTACCTTACGTTCAAGAACTCTTTCCAGGTTGCGTTGTTGGGTTGGAGTGAGCTCGTCGTCAAAGATGACGACATCGGCTTCAAGCTCCTCCATCATGTCACGAATCTCTTCAACCTTACCGGACCCGACGTAGGTAGAGCCAAGGCGATTGGCCCGTTGGGTGACGGTGCCGACAACCTGAGCGCCGGCGGTGTTGGCCAGATATTCAAGCTCCGCCAACGTGTCCTCCAAAGACCATAGGTGTTCCCGTCGGTTCATCTCAACCGCAACGAGAACCGCCTTTTCCGGCTCGGGTTCTACCGGAATAGAGGAGCGTTTGTCTTTTTTGGAAGAGCGTTCAGAACGTTTTGGGATATGGTCCTCTCTTGCCTGGTTTTCCTACTTGCCTGCGGGTGCCTATTTGCCTGAGGGCGGTGGTATCTTCCAGGTTTCCATCCTCTGGCAGCCCTTTTCAACCTGCTCGTCTGGGGTGGTTAGGGACAGGCGGATGTAGCCCTCACCGTATTTACCGTAGCTGGAGCCAGGAGTGACCACGACGTCCAGTTCTTCCAGCAGCAACTGGGCCATTTCCGCTGAGGTATAACCCTCCGGCACTTTGGCCCATATGTACAGGCTAGCACGGGGAACATCAACGCTCATGCCCATTGCTTGGACGGCTTTTATGACCCTATCTCGACGCCACGTGTAAGCTTTCAGATTGTCAGCCACGCAGTCTTGAGGACCGGTTAGAGCCTCCATGGCCATCTCTTGGACTGCCTGGGGGACGCCAGAATCTATGTTGGCCTTGATCTGGAACAAGGCCTTAATCATGTCAGCGTTGCCCACAGCCATTCCTATCCGCCAGCCGGTCATGTTGTAGCTCTTGGACAAGGAGTGGAACTCCACTCCAATATCTTTGGAACCGGCCACCTGCAGGTAGCTCATTGGCAGGTAGCCGTCATAGCCGACCTCGCTGTAGGCGGCGTCATGCAGCAGGGCGATGTCATTCTCTTTGCAGAAAGCAATGGCCGACAGATAATCTTCTTCGCCGGCAGTCGCGCTGGTTGGGTTATTTGGGTAGTTCAACCACATCACCTTAGCGGCACGGGCCACACCAGCCGGAATGGCGTCAAAATCTGGGAGCCAGCCGTTCTTCTCGTATAGCGGCATGATATGGGCTTCAGCCCCAGCGAACATGGTGCCTACAGCGTAGACCGGATAGGCCGGGTCTGGAATCAGGGCGATGTCCCCAGGGTCCAAGAACGAGAACGCAGCGTGGGCGATGCCTTCTTTGGCGCCAATCAGGGGGAGAATCTCGGTATCCGGGTCCAGTTTCACATTGAACCTGGTGTCATACCACTGGGCAAAGGCCCGACGCATCTCAGGCAGGCCATCAGTCTCAGGATAACGGTGGTTAGGCGCGTGCTGTGCTGCGGTCAACAGCCGGTCGATGATTGGTTTGGGGGTTGGGATGTCTGGGTCACCGATGCCAAAGGTAACGACGTCGGCCCCTGCGGCCCGCTTCTCAGCGATAATCCGCGAAATCTCTACAAAAGGATACGGGGACAGTTTCCCCAAACGGTCGGAAAATTTCACCATCTCGACTTCAGTTCTCCCTGTTTTAACTATTTATTGATTGAATCAGAGAATGGAGCATCAACCAGACGATTGATGCCTAAGTCCATTCCCCGGAAAAAACTTCTTCGGCGGGGCCTTCTAGATAGACCTCGCCTCGGCCGTCCCAGTCTACCTTGAGGGTGCCACCGGGCAGTGTTATGTCAACGGTGTTGCCGGTGTGCCCGCCAAGAATCGATGCCACTGCAATGCCACAAGCCCCAGTACCACAGGCCAGCGTCTCTCCGGAACCCCGCTCCCAGACGCGGGCGGTCAGGTGGTCCGAGCTGTCGACGTTCACAATCTCAAAGTTGACCCGCCTAGGAAAGATGGAATGGTGTTCCACTTTGGGCCCAGCGGTCAGCAAAGGGAAGTCAGCAACCGGAGTGTCAATAAATGTGACGGCATGGGGGTTACCCATGGAAACAAAGCTCAACGGTAGGTCGTGTCCGTCCATTTCAAAGGGGTATTCCAGCACTGGACCTGCGCCGTATTCACCGGCCGATTCAAGAGCCACCGGAACGTCTGAGGGATTGAAGATGGGCAGGCCCATAGATACTCTGGCGGCGGTGACCAGACCGTCTTCGGTGACGGGCACGATGTTCCTGATACCGGCCAGGGTCTCAACATTCACCGAGCTCGTTCCACCGGAAACAATGCCACGGTCAACCGCGTATTTAACGAAGCATCTGATGCCATTGCCACACATCTCCGCCTCTGAGCCATCAGCGTTGAACATGCTCATTCGGAGGTCGGCTACATCGGAGTCTTTGATCAGTATCAGGCCGTCGCTGCCAACACCAAAATGGCGGTCGCTCATGCGTCGCGCCAACTCTGGCCAGTCACGGTCTTCCGAGCGCGCATCGACATACACATAGTCGTTGCCGGCGCCGTGCATTTTGGTGAATTTCATGTCTGGACTCCTAGTGGAACGGGAGGCTCATTGTATCACAGGGCTGGTCTCAGATAGGTCCGCTGAAACCAGGTCAAAGGCCTTTTCCAGCATGCCTGGATCTGCGGCATCCAGCCACGTAATACGGGGGTCAGACGGCTTGAACCAGGTGTATTGGCGGCGCGCGAGACGGTGGGTCTGGGTCTTGGTTAGGGAGACCGCTTCATCCAGCGACAATTCACCGGTCAGCTGCTGCCCCAACTCCCGGTAACCAGGGCTGTCTAGGGAGCCTTCCCCCATTGGATATCCCGCCTCGGCCAGCCGTTCTACTTCAGCCAGGAACCCAGCCCTCATCATGGCGTCCACTCGGTCGTCGATGCGCTGGTAGATGGCTTTTCGGTCCATGGTCAGCCCTAACACCAGATAATCGCCGGTCACAGGTTGTTTTTGGCCCATCTCTGACGGTTTCTGGTTGGTCGTATTGAAGATCTCCAGTGCCCTAATAACCCGACGCACGTTTCGGGCGTCCAGGGCGTCGGCACGGACTGGGTCTATCTGGCGCAACCGGTCATGCAGCAATTGAGCGCCGCCATCGGCCGCAGCTTCTAGTTCTAAGGCCGCCCTGAACTCGGGGTCAGGAGGGACTGCGGGGACGGTCTGGCCTTCCAGCAATGCCCACACATACTGGCCCGTGCCGCCCGCAACCAAGGGGAGTTTGCCCCTGCTGGTTATGTCATCTGCCGCGGCTTGGGCCAAGGGCAAGAAAGCCCCAAGCCCAAACGACTCAGACGGTTCTAAAAGGTCGAGCATGTGGTGGGGTGCGAGTGCTAGTTCTGCGGGAGTTGCTTTGGCCGTGCCGATGTCCATCTGCCGGTACACCTGACGGCTGTCAGCGTTGATGACCTCGCCGTTAAATCGCTGGCACAATTCCACGGCCAACGCAGTCTTGCCCACAGCTGTGGGGCCAACTACAGCTATTCTGGGTCGGGTGTGGGTTGGCACGTCAGGAATTACGTTGCAAGATAGGTCTGACTGCGCCTAGGCCTTGGCTGCAACTACGGCAGTGGCCACCTGAATAAACTGGTCAGCTTGGAGCGCCGCTCCGCCGATCAGTCCGCCGTGAATACAGTCTTGAGCCGCGTAATCGCCAGCGTTCCCCCCATTCATGCTGCCGCCGTAGAGCAGTGAAATGTTGGCAGCTGCGCCCGAAAAGATGCTGCGCAGGGTCTCCAAAATCACCCCGCCGATAATCTCCGCGGCAGTCTCCGGAGTGGCCGACTGTCCAGTGCCGATGGCCCAGATGGGCTCGTAGGCGACGACCAGACCAGTAGCGTCGGTGATTCCCTCGAGCCCCGCGCGGACCTGTCCGCTAATGAAGTCTGAGGCTTGACCAGCCTCCCTTTGTTCCAGTGTCTCGCCGACGCACATGATGGGTCGAAGTCCGGCAGCCTGGGCCGCTTTGATCTTGAGGTTGACCGATTCGTCGGTCTCGGCGAACATCTGGCGACGTTCCGAATGACCAATGATTACGTAGTCGCAAATGCCTTGCAGCATGCCCGGCGAGACCTCACCGGTAAATGCGCCAGACTCCTGGAAGTGCATGTTTTGAGCGCCCACCTTCACCGCTGAACCTTTTACCGCGTCACTGACGGCAACCAGGGATACTGCCGGCGGACAGAGCACCAGTTCCACGCCCGTGACTCCGGCGGCACCGTCTCGCACTCCGGCAGCCAGAGCGGCGGCTTCAGAGACTGTTGTGTTCATCTTCCAGTTTCCAGCTACTACCAGGTCAGGCATGGGACTATCTCCAATCTACGTTTGGGTTTTCAAGAAATTTAGGTCGGCTAAGGGCCGAACTTGGTCATCTTCCCGGCATGGGAAAGACCCATCACCATCACGCTGGTGGCTGGTATGCTTCCGATGGAGCCCAAGGCGCAGGCACGCTCATCAAAGGTAGTCACTCCCTCACCTTTGGTCAGCTTGGAATGCAGCATGAACGGCACTGGGTGCCAGCTGTGGGCGGCCATTATCGCCGGAGTAGAGTGGTCACCGGCGACCATCAGAACGTCGGGTCCCAGCTCGAGTATGTCAGGGATGAACGGGTCCAGTTCTTCGAGACAACGCACTTTGGCATCAAAGTCGCCGTCTTCACCGGCAGCATCGGCCGGTTTGTAGTGGATGAAGAAGAAATCGTGCTTGTCCCAGTTGGCCCGAAGGGTATCCATCTCAGCGGCAAAGTTCTTGCCGGTGGGGATGACGTTCATGCCGGCAACGGTTGCCAGTCCACGGTACATGGGGTAGGCGGCGATGGCTGCCGGATCCAGTCGGTAGACCTCACCCATCGCAGGCAGTGACGGCAGCTGGGCGAAGCCCCGCAGGAGCAGCATGTTGGCCCGTTCTTCCTCGGCCATCAACTGCGCTGCCTGCTTCACAAACTCGTTGACGATATCAGCTGTTTTCTGGGCTTCCGGCTTTATCGCTTTCACTTCCAGAGCTTTGGCGCCAGTGACCTGGGGATCAGTCTCGGTAACCAGTTCAGACAACCCTTCACCGCGCAGTCGGAGCACAAATCTGTAGTCCTGAACGGAGAACACGTCCAACTGGACACCCGGAATCTGAATACGGTCCAGGCGTTCGCAGATTGGAGCGCTGAATTCGGTGGGTATGCGGCCGGCGCGGCGGTCAACCAACAGACCTTCGCTGTCGACGAGGCAGAAATTTCCTCTGGTAGCCACGTCGCCCGGCTGCAAATCGACTTCAATGCCCAGGGCTTCCAGTGCCCCGCGACCAATCTGGTGCTTCAGTGGGTCGTAGCCAAACAGGGCTAGGTGACCAGGTCCGCTACCGGGGGCCACGCCGGGCAAAACCGGAGTTGTCACACCGCAGGCGCTCTTTTGAGCTAACGCGTCCAGGTTGGGAATATTAGCGGTTTCCAGTTCTGATTTGCCGGTGTCCGGATGGGCCAAACCGCCCAATCCGTCGGCAACCAACAAGACCATCTTGGTCGATGTTTTGGTGTAACAATCTCTTAATTCTTCTACGTCTATCACTGGTTATTTCCTCGCGTTTGGGCTCGGCAGGGCCCAAGCTATTCTCTCGTCGTACAGCTTATCACCGATGGTTGATTGGCCTGGGTATGCTTTAATTATCCTGGCTAAACATCTGGCAGGGCAGCGATGCCCGGCAGTTCTTTGCCTTCCAGGAATTCCAAGGACGCACCGCCGCCGGTGGACACGTGGGTCATCTTGTCCATCAGGCCCAATTCTTCGATTGCTTCTGCGGTTGAGCCGCCGCCAACGACGCTGGTAACGCCTACTAGATTGGCGATTGACTCCGCCACTGTGCGGGTTCCCGCGCTGAACCGGGGCATCTCAAAGACGCCCATGGGCCCGTTCCAGATTATGGTCTTGCACTTGCTGAGAGCGTCGGCAAAATCCTGGGCTGAAGACGGAGCAATATCCATGATGTACCAGCCGTCTGGTACGTCACCAACGTGCATGACGTCGGTTTCTCCGGGGTCGGCGGCAAACTCGTTGGCAATGACCACGTATTCTGGTAGATGGACTTCTATATTAGCTGCTTCAGCCCGTTGCATAATCTCGCGGGCGAATTCCAGGCGGTCTTCTTCTATCCTCGAATCGCCGGTCAGATAGCCCATGGCGTTCAGGAAAGTGACACACATACCGCCGCCGATGAATAGATGGTCTAGGTCTTCCAGTAGGTTATCCAGCAGCAGAATCTTGTCGCTGACCTTGGCGCCACCCATCAAAGCGGCCAGAGGTTTTTCCGGAGATTCCAAGGCCTTGCCCATCTCTTCCACTTCCCGCTGGACCAAGAGCCCCATGGCCGAGGGCAGAAACTTGGTGATTCCATCTGTGGATGCGTGAGCCCGGTGGGTAACGGCAAAAGCGTCCATCACGAAACAATCCACCGAGTCGGCCAATTCACTGGCAAAAACCCCGTCGTTCTTCTCCTCGCCGGGGTGGAACCGCAGGTTCTCCAGCAGAACCACGTCACCGGGTGACATCGCAGCGATGGCTTCGTCCACCACAGATCCGGTGATCTCCGGCAGGCTATTGACGGGGCGCTCCAGCAAGAACGCCAATCGGTCTCCCACTGGGGCTAGCCGCAGTTCTTCTACGACGTCGCCGTTGGGACGGCCCAGGTGGGAGCAGAGCACAATCTTGCTGCCCTGTTCTATCAGATATTTGATGGTGGGCAGGGTGGCCCGTAGCCGCTGGTCATAGAGGGATATACCTTCGATTCCTTGGTCGATGGGTACGTTAAAATCCACTCGCACCAATACTCTTTTGCCAGCCACATCAAGCTGGTCCAGTCTACGTTTTGCCACTACCGTCCCCCTTCTGCCGCCCAGCGACCAAGGTCGACCAGAGCTTCCATTCCCTTTTGTGATACGCCGTCCAGTCCCGCCAGGGCTTGGTCAATTAATTCCCGGGCTTTGTCCTGGGAAACCTGTTTGGCGTTGGTCCTGTCTAGTATCTCGATCATTTTGACGATGTCGCTATCTTCCAGTACTCGCTTCATATAAATAGCGCCAAGTTCCCGTTTGACGCTCACTTCAGCCGTCTCCAGTGTATGGACCAGGGGCAGGCTTTTTTTCTTGTTGATCACGTTACTAGGGGTCATACCGTCGCCGCGTTCGCCCCACAGGTCGTCAATGTCTCGGGCTATCTGCCAGGCCATGCCCATGTTCCGACCCACGTCAGCCATCTTGGAGCAGACCTCGTCAGACGCTCCGGTGACCAGTGCCCCGGCTTCAGCAGCGCAGGCAGCCAGCGCACCCGATTTACGCCCAATCATGTCCATATAGGAGGCCGTGGTGACCAGCATCTGGTCCTGAAACTCCAAGTCCATGTACTGCCCCTCGCAGAGAGCGAGGCAGGCCATGTCCAAGGAACGGATCGCGCGCAAAACCCGGTCAGCGGGAACATCTTTTTGGGCGAGGCGCATCATGGTAGTCCGCCCCAGGGAATGCAGTCCGTCTCCGGCGTTGATCGCTTGGGCTGGCCCCCAGACCCACCAGATACTGGGCCGGTCTCCAGCCTCGGCCCGGCCAGCTTGGACGTCGCCGTGGACCAGGGTGAAGTTATAAATCAGGTCCACACTAGCCGCCACGGGCAGTGCCTTGGTGAAATCGCCTTCCAGGGCTTCGCAGGATGCAAGGGCCATTGCCGATTGAAAGGTCAGCGGAGAAGTGCCGCTTTGGGGCTGTCCTTGTTCGTCCACCCAGCCCAGGTGGTAGCGCAGGACATCGTATAGGAAGCCCTCTCTGGATTCGAAGACTCCCCTGAGTTCGTCTTCCACGGCTTGCCGGTAGGATTGGTATATCTGTGGCAGCGGGATAATCTGTCTCCTAATTTCCTGTTATTAGTTCCAGTTTAGATCTGCGCCGATTCCCAGACATTAAGCACCTGGTCAAAGGGAATTGCCCCTTTTCGAAGAAGTTTGGGCGTATTAAATGTTATGTCGACCACAGTGGACGCTGTGCCCTTGGGCTCAGGCCCGCATTCTAATACGTAATCCACGCGGTTGCCCATCTGGCCTATCAGTTCAACCAGGGAAACCAGGTCAGGGCCGCCACTGATGTTGGCGCTGGTGCCGGTAATCGGCCCGCCCAGCCCGTTAATCAGAGTTATGGGCACTTCATGATCGGGCATCCTTACTGCCACGGTGGCAACTCCCGCCGTGAGCCGGTCTGGCACATCTGCCGCTTTTTTCACCACCAGAGTCAGCCCTCCCGGCCAGAACCGCTCCACCAACTTCTCAGCTGCTGGTGGCAGGTTTTCCGCCATCCTGTTTAGCTGATTCCAACCGTTCACCAAAACCGGCAATGCCAAGTCATCGGGACGGCCCTTAATTGCAAAGATACGGTTCAAAGCAGTGGTGTTAAAGACGTCGGCGGCCAGTCCATAAAGGGTATCAGTGGGAATGGCCACCACTCCCCCATATTTCAGGTGTTGGACTGCCTTTTCCGAGTCTTCTGGTGTCATCAATTCCTGGGTATCCAAGTTGGTTACTACGGCCCCAATGTTACCCATTATTTTGTGCCCCAGCACGCAGGAGTCTATAGCGGGCGGAGTATATCATGGGCTGGGTATCCCTCAGGTGCTAAAAAGCCGTCATATTCTCCCTACAAATCCGTTGACTTTATGTCGCCTCCAAACGGTATACTCGCCCATACCCTGCCGCTATAATTATTGTATGTTATGTAATTTCGGTTTTCCCATCACCGACACCTCGGTTCCTGCGGTCTGATCAGCAAGTTTTTTCCTAGAAAGTTAGCCCGATTGGCCAATTCCACGGTCTTCAATCGGGAATCCATTTATCCAGGATACCCAGGAGGTTGAGCCACGACTGAAAGCAAGTTGCCTCAAGGACGGAGAGTCGCCACCAGCGACGATTTGGAAGTCTCAGCGTACTTGGAGATAGCAAAAGGGCTGGACGCAATCGGTTCTGAGAATGATGACGGCCAGAAATCGGTGAATGAGGGCGTGGTCGTAATCGATTTTGGCTCTCAGTACAGTCACCTGATTGCCCGTCGGATCAGAGAGTTGAAGGTCTACTCTATGGTTGCCCAGTCCAAGAGCACCTGGGATTCGGTGAAACATCTCAATCCCAAGGGCGTGATTCTTTCCGGTGGCCCAGCCAGTGTCTATGAAGAGGGCGCTCCTCAGATACCAGACTGGGTCTTTGAGCAGCACCTGCCGGTGTTGGGCATCTGTTACGGAATGCAGGCAATGGTGCACCAACTAGGCGGCAAGGTGGCTCCCGGCGCCAAGCAGGAATACGGTTACTCCGTGTTACACCAAGACAGCCCGGAAGGTGGCTCCGCACTTTTCAGCGACCTTCCACCATCCTTTCAGGTGTGGATGAGCCACGGCGACCGGGTGGAATCTCTACCTGAAGGATTTACCGGCACGGCCTATACCGAGAACTCACCGCTGGCGGCCATTGGCAACGGCGACAATATGTTTGGGATTCAGTTCCACCCAGAGGTGAATCACACTCCGCTGGGCCAAGACATACTGAATAACTTCCTTTTTGACGTCTGTGGTTGCAAAGCGGATTGGATCCCCAGCAACGTGGTCCACGACTCCATCAAGAACATCCGAGAGCAGGTTGGCACAGGCAAGGTTATCTGCGCCCTGTCGGGCGGCGTGGACTCCGCCGTTACTGCCGGCCTGCTGCACCAGGCCATTGGCGACCAACTCACCTGTATCTTCGTGAACAACGGACTACTAAGAAAAGAAGAGGCCGAGCGGGTACAAACCACTTTTAAGCGCGGCCTGGGTCTGAACCTAACCTACGTGGACGCCACAGACCGGTTCTTGAACCGCCTGGAAGGTGTCACCGACCCGGAGATCAAGCGTAAGGCGATTGGCGAAGAATTCATCAGGGTTTTTGAAGAGGCCGCTTTAGGCTTGGATGACGCCGAATTCCTGGCTCAGGGCACCCTTTATCCAGACGTCATCGAGAGTGAAGCCCCGGAGAACCGGACTTCTGCCCGGATCAAGACCCACCACAATGTGGGCGGACTGCCGGAAAACATGAAACTCAAATTGGTCGAGCCCTTGCGCTACCTCTTTAAGGATGAAGTCCGTGAGGTTGGCCTGGCGTTGGGTCTACCCAATGACATGGTCTACCGCCAACCGTTCCCCGGTCCCGGCCTGGCCATCAGGATCATCGGCGAGGTCACCAGCGAAAAGCTGGACATGCTTCGGCAGTGCGACTGGATTGTCATTGATGAAATCAAAGCCGCCAACCTGTACGACCAGATCTGGCAAAGCTTTGCTGTACTGAGTAACAGCCGGACCGTGGGAGTGCAGGGTGATTTCCGCACTTACGGGTACGTCTGCGCTATCAGGGCGGTCTCCAGCGAGGACGCAATGACTGCGGACTGGGTACGCCTGCCTTATGAGGTCCTGGCCCGCATGTCCAACCGTATCGTGAATGAAGTGCCCGGCGTGAACCGGGTGGTTTACGACATCACCAGCAAACCCCCTGGCACCATCGAATGGGAATAACCGGCTTTCTGGTTCGATCAACTTCGATGCTGAGCGCCTACCCCCATCCCTCCCTTCTTTCTGGGAGGAGGAAGGGATTGTGTTTTGGAATGCCAGAAATGGTAGTTGACGTTTCGTACCCCCACAAAGACCGGTTACACCGGTGAAAATATTGCTAGTCGGCTCCGGTGGACGGGAGCACGCCTTGGCCTGGCGCATTAATCAAAGCCCAAACTTAACTAAGTTATGGGTCGCTGGCGGGAACGCAGGTACTGCGGCCATCGCTGAGAATTTTGATATTCGGTCCAATGACGTTGACGGTCTGGTCGGCAAAGCGAAGGAACTGAAAGCAGATTTGGTGGTCGTTGGTCCGGAGGCTCCGCTGGCAATGGGGCTGGCTGACCGCCTAGACGGACTGGGAATACCAGTGTTTGGCCCCAGCCAAGCGGCAGCGCAGATAGAGGCCAGCAAGGGTTTTGCCCTGGAACTGATGCAGAAGGCCGGAGTGCCCTGCCCCGATTTTGCCAGTGTACGCGATGAGGCCGGAGCCCAGGCTTATATAAAAAGTCATCCTGGGCCGTTGGTCGTCAAAGCAGATGGTCTGGCCGCCGGAAAGGGCGTGCTACTGTGCAACGACTCGGAACAGGCACAGGCTGCGGTGAAATTATGCATGTCCGACCATGCCTTTGGTGAGGCTGGGGACACAGTGATCTTGGAGGAATATCTCAGCGGTCGAGAGGTCAGCGTCTTCGCCTTCTGCGACGGGGAGAACCTCTCCCCCCTGGTAGCCGCCTGCGATTACAAACGACTGGGTGACGGCAACGTTGGCCCTAACACCGGCGGCATGGGAAGTTTCTCCAGTCCGGATTTTTGGACTCCGGAGCTGGCAGTCCAGGTTGAGCAGACCATCATGCGGCCGGTACTTAAGGCAATGGCCGAGCAAGGTGCTCCTTATAAAGGCGTCTTGTACGCCGGTCTGATGCTGACTGACGCCGGACCCAAGGTGTTGGAGTTCAACTGTCGGTTGGGTGACCCGGAAACCCAGGTAGTGATGCCACTTTTGGAGTCGGACCCACTGGAACTAATGCTGGCCTGCGCTGAGGTCACACTCAATAAGGTGCAAGTGAAGTGGGACGAAAGGAACTACGTGGGAGTGGTCATGGTCTCTGGTGGCTACCCGGAGGAATACCAAACTGGTTTTGAGATAGATGGCTTGGATGCGGACGACCCTGAGGACACAATGGTCTTCCACGCTGGCACCAAGTTGGGCAATAATGGCGTTGCTGGTCATCCGCTCACTGCCGGCGGTCGTGTTCTGACGGTGGTCGGCGGCGGTGACAACATGGACCAAGCCAGAGAGCGCGCCTACGCCAGATTGGAACGAATCAGCTTTGAAGGCGCTGCTTGGCGGCGGGATATCGGATCCTCGGCCAATCAGGGCGCTGCGCGGTCAACCGGCTAAGCAGATGCAAGATCTTGATGTGTTATTCACGCTGGTCGAAGATGACCAGAGACTCCAGACCTACCGCCGTAAAAAATGGCTCCGCACTGAGGAGTTTCGGCAATGGCTGGGGCAGGACGCGTTGTTGGAACTGACTATGGACCAGGCGTTGGAGTTTTACCGGGCATCGGGAGGCCGCGACTCCTCCGGGTTCAAGACAAATACCATTGAAGACATCCGAGATGGTCTGGATTTTCTGCTCTATGATAATATCAAGCTGGAAGGCCGCTTTGACGAGTGCGCCGCGCCTGGGGGAGCCTACCGTTTGGAGGGCACCGGCAAGGAGTTTCCCTCCTACCTTTTATGCTTGACCAACCCGTCTCTTTTCGCCGTTTGGAACGCCAATGCGGAGGGTTTGCTGAAGCAGGCGGGTTTACTCACCTCCAGTCTCAAGCGCGGCCCAATGGGCATCCGCTACCTAGACGCGCTGGAAGCCTTGAATCAAATCAGGGCCCGATTAGGCCGAGGTGATTTCCGAGAGATTGACGAATTGGCTTACCAAGCTGCCCGCAAATAATCAACGCAGCCCATAATAGACTAAGACGCCCCAGAGGATGAACCCATGACCTGGCGTGACACATTGGAAGGCTTGAAACAGGATCTGAATGAGGTCCGCGCCCAGCGTCAAAGCCGGGTTGAAGAAGAAGAGGCCGGCCTCATGAAAGAGCGGGACGACCTCTCGCTCATGGCCAAAAATCTGGGCGTCGACGAACTGCTGGCTGAGATGAACTTCACCCTACTGGATGGCAAGGGTGAGATTGAAACCATAATTGGCTGGGAGCCGGACGACGAAGACGCTGGAGACGACCTCGGAATCAGCATCATCGACGAAGCCTCAAAAGACGACGATGGTGATACCGAGGTAATCACAACCATCCTTTCGTGGGATGAAGGTGGAGACCTGGAGATTGCCGTTGACCTAGGTCTGTCCAAAGATGGGATATATCTACAGATCAACGAGATCGAAATCAGGCCGGAGCGTGAAGCCCTGGAGCAGGGCCTGATTGAAGCATTCAAAGACGAATTAGAACTCTAATATTCTGTCTGGCAAGACTATAAATATGATGACGCCAGGCCGGTTTAGCAGACCCTGTATGTAGTGATCATTTAGGGCTGGTTTGAGCGTAATTGGGAGGTTGTTTTGCCGCAAGTAGGTGTTATTATGGGAAGCGCCTTGGATGAGCCCGTGGTGCAAGATACCATCAAGGTTCTCGAGGATATGGGCATCGATTTTGAGACCCGTGTTATGTCGCCTCACCTCACACCGGAACGGGTACATGAGTACGCTCAAACTGCCCGTGACCGAGGCATAGAAGTGATTATTGCGGCCGCTGGCGGTTCTGCCGCCTTGGCCGGCGCTATAGCGTCCATGACCACAATACCGGTCATTGGCATTCCGCTTACGTCCAGCGAGCTAAAAGGCATTGACGCACTGATGTCCACGGCCCAAATGCCACCTGGAATCCCCGTTGCCTGCATGGCAGTGGGGAGCTGGGGGGCCAGAAACGCTGCGTACTACGCCGCTCAAATCTTGGGCCTAAAATACGACAATATAAGGCAGGCTTATGATGACTACCGACGCGAACTCCGCGAACGGTAGACCGCATCCCGTAGTCCTCACCGACTTCGACGACACCGCCGCAGCTCAGAATGTGGCGGAGATGCTGCTCAACCAGTTCGGCGACCCAGATTGGAAGGATGTGCGCCAAAGCTTCCGCGATGGCCAATTAAGCCTGAAAGATTATCAGGAGATTACCTTCCGAAACATCAATGCCGACCGCGCCACCATGCAGTCCTACGTAAAGGAGCACGCCAACCTGCGGCCCTTCTTTAAAGATTTATGGGGTTTCTGCCAGTCCAACGGCATACAAATGGCAGTGGTCAGCCAGGGTTTGGATTTCTATATCCAGGCCGTTTTGGAGCGTGAAGGTGTCGGCCGGGTACCCGTCTACGCCGTGGATACCAAGTTTGAAGGCGGCGAGATTTCCTACCACTACAACCACACCGATCCCGGCAAAGAAGACGAGGGGAACTCCAAAGGGTTTGTGGTGCAGTCGTTCCAGAAAAAGGGCGCCTATGTGTTCTTTGCCGGCGACGGCCATTCTGACTTGGAAGCCGCCCGGGTTGCCGACGTTACCTTTGCCCACCGGAATTTGGCGACGTTCTGCGACGACGAGAAGATTGTCTACCAGCCATTTAAAGATTTTAGGGGAATGCTGGTGGCAGTCAGGAATTATTCACTAAACGGCAGCAATTCAAACGGCACGCCGCAGGGCGTTGAGGCGTAACTGTGATTGACCGATATTCCAGACCCGCCATGAAGCAGGTCTGGTCCGACGAAAATAAATACCTCAAATGGATGGAGGTAGAACTGGCCGCCTGCGAAGCGTGGACCGTTGAAGGCGTTGTACCGGAAGAAGACATGGTCAAGCTGCGCATCGCCAAGTACAACCACGCCCGCATGTTGGAGATTTTCGAGACTACCCGCCACGACGTGACGGCCTTCCTGTCATCGATTACGGAATCCATGGGACTGGAAGGACGCTGGCTGCATCTGGGCCTGACCTCCAACGACATGCTGGACACCGGTCTGAACCTACAGTTGGTTGAGGCTGGCTCTCTATTACAAATTGAGATGGACCGGGCCATTGCGGCTCTGGCGGCCAAAGCAGTTGAACACAAAGACACCCTGGCCATGGGTCGCACCCACGGAGTTCACGCAGAACCTATGACCATGGGCCTCAGGATTGCACTTTGGTGGGACGAGATGACCCGCCAGAAAGAACGCCTCGCCGATGCCATTGAGGGTCTGCGAGTGGGCATGGTCTCCGGCGCTGTTGGCACCCACGCCACTGTGCCGCCCTCAGTTGAAGAAACGGTCTGCAAAGAACTTGGCCTAAAAGTTGCCAAGATCACCAACCAGATTGTGCAACGGGACAGGCACGCCCATTTCATCAGTACGCTGGCATTGATTGCCGCGTCGCTAGAAAAATTTGCCACAGAAATTCGGGCACTACAACGCACCGAGTTGCATGAGCTTGAAGAGCCCTTTGGCCACGGCCAGACGGGGTCGTCTTCAATGCCCCACAAGCGTAACCCAGAGTTGGCAGAACGTATCTGCGGCCTCGCCCGGTTGATCCGGGGCAACTCGATTACAGCTCTGGAGAACGTAGCACTCTGGGGAGAACGTGACATCAGCCACTCCTCCGCAGAGCGCATCATCATCCCTGACTCTTGCTTGGCCCTGGACTACATCCTGAGCATCTTCAGCGGTATCATGGAGGGTTTGCGGGTCTTCCCGGAACGCATGATGGCAAACATTGAAAGCAGCCGCGGTCTAATCTTCAGTCAACGTGTGCTGTTATTTCTGGTAGACAAAGGGCTGGCCCGTGAAGACGCCTACAAGATCGTCCAATCCAACGCCAGCAGGACCTGGGAAGAGAACAAGGACTTTCGGGAGCTGCTGCGGTCTGACCCGCAGGCCGGAGAGCACATTTCGGCTTCAGAGTTTAATGAATTATTTGACTACGCCTACTACACTCGTTATGTCGATGAAACCTTTGCCCGGTTGGGTCTGATAGAACCGGCTGCAAAGCCAGAAAAAACCGCTACTGCCGGCGACTAATCCGATAGAGTTAACTAAGCCAGTCTTTCTGGCAGGTATATTGAGATAAATAGGCCCGTGATGGGCGCGTGATGTGTGATGAAGGAGCCAACATTCCACCTAAAATATTGATGAACAGTGATATGCCCAACATTCTCCATCTAGGGAAGGTTCGGGATACCTACGATTTGGGCGACGGTCGCCTATTGATGATTGCCACCGATCGGCTATCTGCCTTTGACGTTGTTCTGCCCACCGGTATCACCGACAAAGGTCGGGTGCTGAACCGTATCTCCGCGTTTTGGTTCGACCGCACCGAAAACATCGTCCCTAACCATTTCATCTGCCTGGCCGATTCTCCGGATGCCGCCCAGTACATCGACAAGAGCAGTATTGCCGGGGCGGTGTCCGAGCAGATCGCCCGGCAAGCCATGGTGGTCAAACGGGCCGAGCGCCTGGACTTGGAATGCATCGTCAGGGGTTATATCACCGGCTCGGCTTGGTCTGAGTACCGCAGACAGGGCACCGTGTCAGGCATGGATGTTGGTACAGGACTGGTTGAAGGGCAGGAATTCCCAGAGCCACTCTTCACTCCCACAACCAAGGCTGAAGAAGGCCATGACGAGAACATGTCCAAGCAAGAAGTATTGGACATGGTTGGGGCTGATATGGCTCGACAGCTTGAGGAGACGAGCAAAGCAGTCTTCAAAGCGGCCCACGACTTCGCAAGGGGCAAGGGAATCATATTGGCCGACACCAAAATGGAATTTGGCATAATCGACGGCGAACTAACTTTGATTGACGAGTTACTCACCCCTGATTCCAGCCGATTCTGGGACATCACCGGGTACGCACCGGGCAAGTCTCAGCCCAACTATGACAAACAATTCGTCCGAGACTGGTTGGACGAACAGGGCTGGGACCACGAGCCTCCCGCCCCTGAGTTGCCGGTTGATGTGGTAGCAAAGACGTCCGAGCGCTACTGCGAAGCGTATTACAAACTGACCGGGACCAAGCTCTAGAAACCTAATATCGGTTTAACCCGGCTTGCCCGGTATTGCCTCGATTCATCAGGGATCAGGGTTGGTTCCTAGCAAAATTCGGAGGAGTTCACATTGCCTACATCAAGACGTCGCCGCGGTAGGGCAGCCACCAGGGCCGCCCGCTCCGGCAACATGATTTCAACCAACCGGCGCAAGAAGACAAATAAGCTATACATCGCAGCGTCCGTAATCATTGCGGTATTAGTCATTGCCAGCTTCGCCTTAACCAGCATGATTAACAACGGCGGTGGCAATGACAGCGAGAACACCGACGGCTACGTTGAAGGCGTTGGAACCCAAGTAGAGATTATAAACGGATGGACGCACGTGGATGAAGGTGTGTCGGTCACGTACACCACCGCCCCGCCAGCCTCGGGTGACCACTGGGAATCTCCGGCCCAATGCCGTTTCTATGAAGAAGTTCTGCCAGACGAACGGGTAGTTCATAACATGGAGCACGGCCATATAGTGGTGAGCTACAATCTTCCGCTAGCGTCAGACGTTTCTGACTTGCGCGATGCTCTAGATAGCATCGGCCTGAACCAGACATGGGGATTAGCCCGCTCCTACCCTGGTATTCCAGAAGGCCAGGTTGCCCTCTCCACCTGGGGTGTAATAGACACCTTTGCCGGAGTGGACCGAGACCGAATCAACACTTTCTTTGAAACCTACGCTGGCAATTTGGGACCGGAATATGTGCCTTGTTAAGACCATTCAGGAGTCTCGCTAGCTGATGTACCAAGCTCGAATACATATCACTCTCAAGCCAACGGTTAACGACCCGCAGGGCGTCACGGTGCTGTCTAGCCTGCACCGTCTGGGTTTTAATAGCGCTGGTGATGTGCGGGTAGGCAAATTCCTGCTGGTCAACATCGACGAGACTGGACGGGCAAATGCTGAGGTTGCCGTGACCGAGATGTGCCAAAAGCTACTGGCCAACCCGGTCATCGAGGACTTCACGTTCGACCTAGAAGAGATATCAGCTTCCAAGTTAGATCCTTAGTTTAAGCGCGGTTCAAGCGTGCCTTGGCAGCGGCCTTGTTAAAAACCAACTAGAGGGGAGACTGACATGACAACTGGAAGCAATAACACCTACGTTTACGCCGGAGCAGAGAAGAGCGGTATCTACCGTCTAGCACCAGGTTCCACGCAATGGGAGGAGCTCACCAAAGGTCTGCCGGTAGACCCCATGGTGAACGGAATTATTATTCACCCAAACGATCCTGAAGTGATTTACGCCGGCACTCAGGACGGCCCTTTCCGCAGCAACAGCCGTGGTAATAGCTGGGAGAGACTGGACTACCCCAAGACTGGCGCTCCGCCGTGGACGTTCATGTTTCGCCCCGGCGACCCGAGTGTGATGTACCTGGGTTCCGCGCCCGGAGAGATTTACCGCAGCACGAACAGCGGAGACTCCTGGCAGATGATTACTAAATCCATGGGGTCCGCTGAGATCAACATGGCCTTTCCCACGCGGGTAATTGCCCTGTGCGCCGACCCGAATTTCCCCGACGAGATGTACGCCGCCCTGGAAGTGGCCGGTGTGATTCGCAGCTCCGATGGGGGAGACACCTGGGAAGAGATATCCGGGAGTTTGGCCCCTAGCGAGGACACCCTTGATTTGCATGGCGCCCAATGCTCAGCAGCCATGCCCCATACCGTGTTCATAACCACTCGCCAGGGACCGTTCATCGGCCCGGACCGGGGCAGCGAATGGATACCCGCTGATATCGGAAATTTCTCTGAGATTACCTACACCCGTGATTTGAAGACAGCGCCCCACGACCCCAACATGCTCTACCTTTCGATTGGAGCAGCAGCGCGGAGTACGCAGGGTGCGCTCTACCGCAGCCGGGACTTGTTCAAGACCTTTGAGCAGGTAGACCGTGGCATCACGGCCAACTCGACGATGATGACCGTGGCCGTGGACCCCAGATCACCGGACCACGTCTTCTGCAACTCCCGTGACGGCCAGGTATTCGGGTCGCTGGACGACGGCGCAACCTGGACAACCTACGACCTACCAGCCAAAGCCAGAGAGGTTCGGGCTCTAGCCGCTGGCTAAGCCCCTCTCAAGTACAACTGAACTCAAACAGAAAGGCCCCAGCGATTGCTGGGGCCTTTCTGTTTTGAAATCCCAATATGGCCTGCCAACAAATTCATTCTGAGGCCGTCCCGATTCTTTCGCTTCTCTCAGGGTGACAAGCGACGAAGTGCATTTGCGTAGTCTGCCTAAGCAGTCTCGATTCCTGCTGCTTTATGTAAACCAAGTTCTTCTATCGCGACTTCCCGCATGCGATATTTTTGTATCTTCCCGGTAACGGTCATCGGGAACTCGGTGGCCATTTTCACGTAGCGGGGTATTTTGTAGTGGGCTATCTTGCCTTTGCAGAACTCCCGTATTTCCTCTTCGTCGGCGGTCTCTCCCGGCTTCAGCATGACCCAGGCCATGACCTCTTCGACGAACCGCTCATCGGGCACTCCAATAACCTGAACATCGGCGATCTTTGGGTGGGTGTAGAGGAACTCTTCAATCTCCCGTGGATAGACGTTTTCGCCGCCTCTTATAATCATGTCTTTCAACCGACCGGTAATCCGGTAATAGCCATCTGCATCCACTGTGGCTAGGTCGCCCGTGTGGAGCCAGCCTTCTTTGTCGATGGCCGAGGCGGTGGCTTCTGGCAAGTTGTAGTAACCCTTCATCACCATGAAGCTGCGGGTGAGTAACTCACCCTGCTCTCCAGTCGGCGTGTCTGATCCAGTCTCCTGGTCAACCAGCTTAACCTCTACGTTGGGCAGTGCAGTGCCAACGGTGCTGACGCGCCGCTCTAGGGTGTCTTCGGTGCGTGTCAGGGTGATGACGGGCGAGGCCTCGGTCTGGCCATAGCCGATGGTAATCTCCCTGGCGCCCATCTGGTCAACCACCTGGCGCATGACCTCAATGGGACACGGCGAGCCAGCCATCATGCCAGTGCGCAAGGAGCTCAAATCAAAGTCGGAGAACCGGTCCTGGCCCAGTTGGGCGATGAACATGGTGGGCACGCCGTGCAGGGCAGTGCACTTTTCTTGTTGCACGGCCTCCAGGGCCTTCAGAGGCTCAAAGTACTCTGATGGGATAACCATGGTGGAGCCGTGGGTCACGCAGGCAAGGTTCCCGAGAACGCAGCCAAAGCAGTGGTAAAAGGGCACCGGGATGCACAGGCGATCTTCCTCGGTGAATTTCATGCCCTCACCCGTGTAGTAGCCGTTGGCCACCAGGTTGTAATGGGTGAGCATGGCGCCCTTGGGATTGCCGGTGGTGCCGGAAGTGTACTGAATATTGATCGTGTCGTCTGGGTCACAGGAACCTTGCCGCTGAGCCAGATCAGCCTCGCTAATCTCGGAGGATTTCCCGCGCACGTCTTCCCACGACCACATGCCGTGAGGCGTCTTGGTCTCGGGGGCTGACGGAGGCGCGATGAATATCACATTACGCAGATGGGGCAGGGTTGAAGACTGGAGTTCGCCGGGGGCGGAGTCTTTGAGTTCCGGAACAACCTCGTTGGTCATGCCGACGTAGTCCGAGGTGTGGAACTGGCCAATGAGTATCAGTGCATCGGCCTCGGACTGCTTCAAGACGTACTCAAGCTCATGGGTGCGGTAGGAGGGGTTAACGGTGACTAGGACCGCGCCAATCTTGGCAGTGGCGAATTGGGCGACAACCCACTCCGAGTAGTTGGTGGCCCAGATGCCGACGTGCTGGCCTTTTTCGATTCCCAGGGCCATCAGCCCTCGGGCCACACGGTCGCATTCAGCCTTGAATTCCCGGTAGTTGAACCTGGCGCCAGCTTCAACGTGGACCAGCGCCTCACGGTCTGCGTAGCGTTCCGTCTGTGTGTCCAACAAGTCGCCAATCGTGGTGCGAATTTCTAGTTCACCGGACATGGCCTCACCTCTTGATGGGTTGTCTGTGATGAAAATCTATGGAGTAGTCGGTATTTTAACCGACCGGGAGATAGAGGTGCACCGACCTTAAGATGCCTGCACTCCCAACTGTCTGGCCAGGTCTGGAAAGTCATCAGCAATTGGGTCGTGGTTGGGATTCGGCACAGGGTCGGGAGGCCCTTCAGCACCCCACTCATCTGGGCGGCGCACGAAGGGTGTCTTTAAAAAAAACGCATAATGGTCCTAAGGTCTTTTAGCAATTATTTTTCGTAAAATTGTCGATTTTTTCTGAGGTAGATACGCTGGTCTGATGGCAGTTTAAATTCGTCGAAAATGGCGTTCACCGGACAGACAGGTTCGCAGTAGGAGCAGTTTATACAGACGCCAGGATCTATGAAATACATCTCTTCCTCGTCGTCGGAGGCAATACATTTCACGGGGCAGACTTCGATACAAGACTTATCTTTGACCCCAATACAGGGCTCAGTGATTACAAAAGGCAAAGTATCCTCGATATGTAAACGGGTCACACCAAAAGTGCGCCCGGGAGTTTGTTGTCCATCCGTTTGCTGCGAATCATTAGGTGGTCTGACTTAATGCAGACCACCTCACTCGTAACAAACGGTAGCAAAATTATAAGCCAAACCAAAAGACCGCGACAATCGGCGGTCTTTTTATACGAAGCAGACGGGAAGCTGAATTCAGGTGTTCGATCTCCTGGCGGGTGGCATCTCGGACCGTATCCCGGGTGAGACTCTCTTTACCCGCTTCCATGAACTCTTTGGTCCAGGCATAGAAGACGCCCGGTTTGATCCCCTCCCGCCGACAGAGGTCACTAACCGTGACCTCCCTTCGGAAACCCTCCAGAACGATGCGGATCTTGTCTTCCGGGGCGTACTCCCCGGTCTCTTGGGTCGAGATCTCTGCTACGTGGGCTTGACCGGTGTTGTCTTGGGACACTTTCGGCTCCTTTCTAGGTGCGGTAGATCTATACCCTGCACCGGGAGTCCAAACACACCACCACCTTCATGTTTTTCTCCCTTTTAAAAATGTCCCATTATCGCTGAACGCCTACAGATTTCAGCCAAAAAGAAGTTCCCGACTGTAATGATTGGGGGCTTTGTTTTAGATAAAATGGCCACTAAATGGTCACGAACTTTTCCGTACTCATTTTTTAAAGGCCATCCTTGTGGGTCGAACCGAGAACCTACTGATTAAGAGTTAGCCGTTTTTTGTACATAGGCGTACACCGCAGCCCACCATGGACACGAGTTTGAGGCTAAAGGCGAAAACCGTGCCTACAGTACAAAAAATTGGGTACAAAATCCCCAAATCTCTTATAATCCCCTATGCTAAATGCTCCAGTGATCGGTAGAGGTTCTAGTGCTCTGCTATATCTTTTTATCCATATTTGCCCTACTACTCCATAAGTGAAAATTTGATTGGGATTTGGTTGGCATTACTTTCATCGGCGATTTTCGGATTCGTTACCGTGTCAGATAAGCGTCTGATATCTGTAAATATGCCGGATCTTTCTAGCTTTTATTTGATCGTAGTCATAAGTCTGCTTGGTCATACTGGGCTTGCCATAGGAGTGTTTGGGATCCCGGATCAACTACCCCTAGGACACTTGTTGTTAGCTGGCATTGCTGGCTTATTTTGGGGGGCTGCGCTTTGGACAATGTTTATAGGCTACAGATTCGAGGAAGCGTCTCGTGCATCTGCCGTTATCCATACATTTCCAGTTTTTGTGGCTCTATTGGCTATACCAATTTTAGGCGAAAGACTCTCAATTACCCAATGGGCTGCAATCCTTATCGTTGTATCGGGAGCGTTTTCTATATCATTTAGGAGCTCAGGACGAAATCTACTCACGCTTAACAAAGCTTTCCCAATATTGGTTTTAGCAAGCATATTTACAGCGCTAGCTCATATTAGTGGCAAATATGCACTGGAAGAGATAGAAGTGGAATTCGTATATGCCGTGAGAAATTTCTTCATGGCTGCTTTTCTAGTAATGTTTTGCCGGCCTAAAGACGCAGTAACGCTTATACGAGCTCTGAAAAACCCTCAAACACTTGCCCTTGTGGTAATTGGAGAGGTGATTTTAGCCCCGATCGGTATCTTCTTAAATGTTGCGGCATCTAACCTTGGTGCTATTTCCATTGTATCTACGGTTACCGCGTCAAGGCCTTTTTTTGTATTTCTCTACGGCAGTATCTTAAGTGTTGCGCCATTCCGGTTACTAAACGAGTCCATGGATATACGAACGCTTGCTACCAAGACGGTTTCTATAGCTTTAATAATGAGCGGAATAGCTCTTTTGTCGTTCGGATAATCAAAAAATCCATATCCTCGGGACAAAGCAATCGCCACCAGCAGTCCTTGAACACCCTCTCGATCAAAGGGGCCAACCTTGACTATGTTAACGGTGCTGACTTCACTGGTGCTTTGAACCTTACAGCTAAATACCTAAAAGATTAGCCAATAGAAAGGGCCACCGCACTATGCAGACGGTGACCCTTCCAATGATGACACCTATCTTGTCTGCCGGTTGATCACCGCATACGGCCGCTACATTTTTCTAACCGTTCTAAAACCGGAGGTTGGTACACCGAATCTGGAACGCAGGTATAATCGGGGGCACCAAAAGGACTTGGTTTTGCGCGGGTCTGCCTTCCCGATAGCACCTCAATCCTGTCCAACTGATGGGGCCACCTCAGGTGTTCCCGGGACACGAGCTCGGCAGTTTCGCATTGAACCAGGATGACGATAAGACGTATTTCACTGCGTGTCCATAGCAGAGACCTTGTCCCACTCCGGAGCAGGAGAACGTTGCCGAGACCCAAAGATCGATGGTAAACTGCAGTTCAATTCGTCCGGGTCTCGCTGAAGGCATAAGGTCAGCCGAAATGGAGAATCTCGGATAATATGTTAATCCCGACTATAGTGGCAGTCCGCTTCCAGTAACCCGATCGGGCTTAAACTTGGGGCCGTTAGAAGATTCACTTTCAAAGGAGTAAAAGTAATGGGTGATAAGGGTGGTAAAAAAGATAAAGCCAAAAAGGAAAAACAGACAACTGCACAACATACTCTAAAGGAAAAGCGTAAATTGAAAAAAGAGAAGTAGATTTATGGCGCTTTCACTACGCGGACGAGGGAACGAGTCTGTTCGCGCTGCTCCTCATCGGCCCTGGCCTTGTAGACACCTAACTGAGATGCATCGCCTCCTTTCCGTGAGTATCTATTACCTTCACTTCAGGAGATTACACCACTTCCCTTCTCTCGTGTTTATTCACCCCTAATCGTGCCCCCCTTTATCGCTGACAGTCTACAATGGCTCTCAATTGAGCCGTGGGCGGGCTCTCATCTGCTCCTCTCTCGCTCCCCGTTCTCGAGTTTTCATCCCTCAATGTGTCTCATTATCGCTGAACGCCTACACGACTCGTATGGTGTGCCCTTCAGATGTCTCGCAATAAGGCTTGAAATTTCCGGTCATGTTTTAAAGCAGCGATTTACATTCTTAGAGTTGAAAACCAAGTTTTGTTGAGAGAGGGCAGTATGTCGGACAATAACTCCACCCTAGATGAAACCCTTCACCAGGTGCTTCGATCTTTTCGCACAGGAACCATGAGCAGCCCATTTCTGAATCATGAGTTAACTGAGGCAGATGCATATGCAGTCCAATATAGACTCGTCGAACATCTCAAGAACTCAGGTGAGGTTATCCGGGGACACAAGGTAGCATTAACCACCAAGGCCGCAAGAGCTCATCTAGGAGTGGATGAACCTTGCTTTGGCCACATTTTGGATACAGGGGTATACGCTAACGGATCACAGGTTCCATTATCGGAACTGGCTGATCCTCATTGTGAGGCAGAAGTAGCCTTCATACTCAAGGATGATCTTAGAGGGCCTGGCACGACACCTGTACAGGTCATGGCCGCGACGCAGGCCATATTGCCAGCCATAGAGCTAGTCGATATTAAGGTCCAAGGTGAAGGAATTCGTTCAACCGACGTTATTGCCCACCAAGCTTTGCATGGGGGAGTAATCATTGGGTCGAGGATGATTGATTTAGCGGCCATTGACCTTCAATATGAAGGGGCTACAGTCGAACATAATGGCCTACTCGTCGGATCAGGTACCGGATTCGAGGTAATGGGCAACCCTATTAATCCGATTGCCTGGCTGGCAAATAAAATGGCCGAATTCGATGATTACTTAAGAGCCGGGGAAATAATTATTTCTGGATCAGTGGTTACCCCGATTCGAGTATCACCTGGCGACCATATCAATATCACATTCACTCGATTGGGCAGCGTGAACGCATCTTTTGTCTAGCCACGAATACTACCAACGGAGAGCCAGTTGCCTAATCGTAGAACTCTGATACGCCAGCAATCACAGCCCAAAGTTCCATGCTTAGTCCGGTGTGCCAAAGAAGAACCCGACGGGTCACTCCAACGGTCTGTCGTGCCGATGGCGTTGGCTTGTACTGAGAATCCTGCATGGTACTTTTGACGACCATCGACGGGATTTTGGGGTTTGACGATTAGGTAACTCCTTCACTCGTGACTAATATATGCTCCGGCCAATTCTGATTTCAGGCTTAGAGGTAACGGTGATGGACGATCGAGACGTCAACGATTTTTTAGCAGGTATAAAAATGGCCGTGATGGCGACAATTAACAGTGATGGGTCGCCACATCTATCTCCAAACTGGTACTACTATGACGGCGAACAGTTATTTTTTGTAACTACGAAAGAACGAAAAAAATTTTACAATCTGAAGCGTGACCAGAGAATATCGGTGTGCGTGTATGAACCACCATTGGCGTCGGATTATGTGGTAGTTCAAGGTGCCGCTATCATTGATGATTTGGTTCCGACGTCAGAATTATGGGGAACAGCCCGGCTAGTCGTAGAGAGATATGTTAACGCTGACGATGTTGATGCATATATAGAGCGTTGGAAGACAGAACCACGAATCCTTGTGACGATAACTGCGGACAAAACTTATACTCGACCTGGATATTAATTTGCTCCGTTTAGCAGGAATATCGGGATTCGACGATTGAGGCCGACCCTGATGACGCTCGTGATCTAGCGCTGGGTATGAGTATCCCGGCCAACAGAGACCCCCAGCCGGCCATGTAACAACAATGGGACAATCGCGCCAGCCTTCAGGAGACTCGAGTAACATACTACTCGTTAAGCTGCCCTGGAATTGACCCGGACTCGATGGGTAGCGTTATCGCATCAATTTGGAGCAAGTTAACTAGACCGCATGACTGGTCCTGCCCTAGCCGAGTCGCCTAGGTGAATGTTCAGTCGACGCTTAGCGCATTGGAGGGAATGCCGCGGGAACCTAGTAGTTTGTTCTCTTGTTTGATTAGGAATTCCTTTGTTGATGGAGTTGGCGGCAAGTTGGGATCATTGGCGGCCTCGGCCCGGATGCTGCTCCGGCCATTCAGGTCTTTGTTTGCGCCTTCTCTCACCTCCAACCGTTGGTTCAAATCGCGGTAGATTCAGACGTGTATCACCTGATTTAAAGGGTCGAACTTTTTGAGACTTGATGGTATTAGAAGGGACAAAATGAGGGATTTAGCCGCGATTCAAAATCAGAAAGCGATTAAACACAACAGGATGAGACAAGAACAGACGGGCGTGTTCCAACTTTAAATTTGTTATGCCTCGTGACGAACGGGGTAAGTGAGTTAGACTCCTTGGTACTCCCGCCAGACATATTTAGACATGGAATCGCCTGATTTTAACCCATAGAAAACCTTCGACCATTACAGTCGGCGGCTCTGTTTTGGATCAAATGGTCACGAATTGGTCGCGAATTTTTTCGGACCCATCTTCATCCACTTCACCAAGGGGATATGCTTTGAGGTATCGTTGCTCTTGGTTTACAAGACTTTTAATCTCAC
>Ga0209402_10001297_pt1 | contig 27802 bp, 42 predicted proteins | sample ArcticOcean_MG_C_3_FD_187437 | JGI IMG/M metagenome (GOLD analysis project Ga0209402, IMG submission 187437) | Marine microbial communities from western Arctic Ocean - ArcticOcean_MG_CB8_126 (SPAdes) (version 2) | ecosystem: Environmental > Aquatic > Marine > Oceanic | place: Arctic Ocean... | reverse complement strand
TGATAAAGCGCGCTGATCGGACCAACCCCGCAGGGTATAGCCACCTAGCCCGAACGCGAAACACCCCCGGCAGTAAGCCGAGGGTGTTCCATCTGATCTTGATACAGCGCGCTGATCGAACCAGTCCCGCAGGGCATAGCTGCCCAGCCGGGTTTAACGCTTTGTGTACTGAGGAGCCTTACGGGCCTTCTTGAGTCCGTACTTCTTGCTCTCCTTGACCCGGGCATCCCGGGTAAGGTGGCCGCCGGCACGCAGGGGAGCGCGCAGGTTGGGGTCCATCACCAGAAGCGCCCGGGAGATGCCGTGCGCAAGTGCGCCAGACTGACCGGACGTGCCGCCGCCTGAGATCTTGGCGACTACGGTGACGTTGTCCGCCATTTCGACCGTGCGGAGGGGAGCCGTTGCCTCAAAAACCATCTTCTCGGCAGGCAGGGCTTCCTTCAGAGGCTTGCCATTGACGGTGATACCGCCCGGCGTCGGGTAAACACGAACGCGTGCGACCGCGCTCTTGCGTCGACCCGTGCCGTAGTAGTAATGCTGTTCAGTCAACTAGGCATCCCCTTTTTGGATAGTGCAATTTCTGAGCCCTTGATCTGCGCCTCGTGCGGGTGCTCTGATCCGGCGTAGATCTTGAGTCGGCCCAGCATGCGGGCGCCCAGTTTCGTCTTCGGCAGCATTCCTTTTACAGAGTGCTGAATGATCCGATCAGGATGTTTGTCCTGCATCGTCTCGTACGAAATGCGCTTCAGGTTACCCGGGTACTGACTGTGCCTCAGGTACTCCTTCTGCGTCGTCTTGTTGCCGGTAATCTTCACCTTTTCGGCGTTGATCACTACAACAAAATCACCACTGAGCAGGTGCGGGACGTATCCCGGCTTGTCCTTGCCCATAAGCGTCATTGCGATGCCAGTGCACAGACGACCTAGCGTCTGTCCGTCTGCATCAATGACTCGCCATTCCGATCCAAGATCGGAGGCGCTCGGGTTATATGGCTTGAGCCTGGTAGTCATCTAATCGTTGCTCGATCTCTGGTGGTACGCGGAAGTCCGGTCCCGTCCGCACCTGGATAGTTTACCTTCGTCAAACACAGTCCGCGAGCCGGAGCGAGATCCTTTGCGAGTCCCCGCTCTGCTTGGTCGATCAATTGTTGAAACTGATCAGACTCCATCTGAGAGCGGCCCACTCGGACCAGTGCTCCGACTATGCGCCGCACCTGTTGGTGCACAAACGCATTACCTCGGATAGTGAACTCGACCTCATCCCCGTTACGAGTAACCCCTGATTCCTCCACCCGCCTGACAGTGATCGCATCCGGCAGCGTTGCCGGACCGGCAAACGCCGCAAAGTCGTGTTCACCATTCAGACGGGAGGCGGCCTCGTTCATCGCTGATTCGTCCAACCGCTGCCGTACGTGTGCCGTCCGGTAGCGAGAGAACGGCGATCGGGAACGCCGGTCTTTGATTGTGTATTCGTACTCCCTGCTTGTGGCATCCCGTCTCGGATCGAAATCATCTGCAACCTGTGAGGCACAGACGACGGCGACGTCGTCGGGTAGGTAGTGATTTATCGCGTCCCGTATCTTCTGGTCATTCAGTTGGGTATCGGCGTTGAACGCTCCTACCTGTCCTGTTCCATGTACACCGGCGTCGGTGCGGCTGGCCATGTGTAACCTGACCGGCTTCCCGAAAATCGTCGGTAAGACGCTTTCTATCTCTCCCTGTACCGTCCGGTCCGTGACCTGCAGTTGTGAACCGTGTAGATCCGTACCGTCATATTCAATTACTAGTCCGATTCGCATTTTAATTAAGAACCCCGGGACGTTGAAGTCCCGGGACTCTACTCATCAGAGAATCGGGTTAGGAAACCAGTTCCAGAATGACCATCTCAGCTCCGTCGCCCTTGCGGGGGCCGAGCCGTATCACCCTGGTGTAACCGCCCTGGCGTTCTGCGAACTCCGGGGCGATCTCATCAAACAACCGCTTCACTACACCCTTGTCGGTGATGAAAGCGGCTGCCTGCCTGCGAGAGTGGACTGAGCCTTCTTTGCCGTGCGTAATCATTCGCTCGGCAAAGATTCGTGACTCTTTGGCCTTCTGCAGGGTTGTCTTGATGCGACCGTGTCGCAGCAGGTCAGTGACCATGCTGCGGAACATCGCTCGCCTGATGTGGCCGGGACGTCCAAACGCCCGTCCTGAAACCTTATGCCTCATTGTTTTCGGTCTCCCCGGCGCTTACTGCGGCGACTTCTTCGGTGCTGTCTTCTGCAGTGGCTTCTGCGCTGGCTTCTCCGGCTTCGTCAGAACTGGCTTCCGGGGCATCGCCCTCAGCACCGTCTTCTAATTCATCCGGTGACCAGAATCCCTTCTCTTCAAGCCGTTCGTACAGCTCGTCGAGGGATTTCTGTCCAAAGTTTCTGATCCTGAGCAGATCCCGGCGGGGCATCTTAAGAACCTCTCCAACGCGGTGGATACTGGCGCGCTTGAGGCAGTTAAGGGTCCGTGCCGAAAGGTCGAGAGACTCGACCGGTGTGTTGGCTACTTCTGATTCGATGGGATCACTGATGGGATCTTCATCGCTTCGGCCAACCACAAGGTTGGCGAAGAGGTAGAAGCGGTCCATCAACTGAGCTGCGGCGGTACGAACCGCCTCCATCGGGGTCAGCGTGGCGTCGGTCCAGATCTCGATGACAAGACGCTCCAGGCCGGCCTTCTGGCCTACCCGGGTCGACTCCACCTTGAACCCGGCCTTGCGGACGGGTGTGTACACGGCATCAACGGGGAGCACTCCGATCGGGAGACCGGTCTCGTGCGCCGCGGGGATGTAGCCCGTGCCCTGCTCAACGTTCATCTCGATAGAGACGCGAGCCTCTGAAGAGTCGAGCGTTAGCAGGTGTAGCTCTGGATTGACGATCTCAAAGTCTGAAGACGCCATAACGTCTCCGGCCTTGACCTCGCCCTCGCCGTCCACTTCAAGCCGCAATCGGCCTGGTCGGTCGGCAAGTGATCGAAGCCGCATGCTCTTGATGTTCATCAAGAGTTCTGTGACCTCTTCCGTTACGTGAGGAATGGTGGAGTACTCGTGGAGCACGCCATCAATCTTGACCCAGGTAACGGCTGTTCCCGGTAGTGAACTGAGAAGCACGCGCCGAAGAGCGTTGCCAAGCGTAGTCGCCCAGCCTCGCTCAAGCGGTTCGGCGGAGAACTTACCGTAGGTGTCGTCCATCTCGATGATCGATATGGCGAGCTGCGGGATCTCAGGGACCGTGGGTTGGAGCTCTTCAGTTGTAGGAAGTCCGTATAGGTTATCTAGCATCGAGGAAACCCCTTAGCGCTTGGAGTAGAACTCGACGATCATCCGAGTGTCGACTTTGGTGTCGATCTCAGATGGGGCAGGCAGCGCTGCAACCGTGCCGGTGGCGTTTTCGGAGTTCAGCTGTAACCAGCCGGGAACCGTACGCTTTGGCAGAGTTTCTTTCATCGTCTTGAAGTAGTTGTTGGAACGTGACTGTTCACGCCACGAGATCACATCACCAGGCTTAACCATGAACGAAGGGATGTCCACCCGACGACCATTAACCTGGAAGTGACCGTGGTTGATCAGCTGTCGCGACTGGTTTCGGGAGTCCCCGAAAGAGAGTCGGTACACGACGTTGTCCAGGCGTCGCTCAAGTAGCTGCATGAGACGATCACCGGTCACGCCGGAAGCGCGAGTGGCCTCGTCCATGTAGTTGCTGAACTGACGCTCGAGCGTACCGTATACGTAACGAGCTTTTTGTTTTTCACGCAGCTGCGTGCCGTGCTCAGAAATCCGGCGACGTCGCTGGAATCCTGCGTTCGCGGCCTGTTCGCCCGGGGGCGACCTGCGTTTATCAACGGCGCATCGCGGCGTGTAGCAGCGCTCGCCCTTGAGGAAGAGTTTCTCACCTACCCGCCTGCAAAGTCTGCAAGCCGGGCCGTTATACCTCGCCATTTAAGCCTGTTTGATCCTTTCGCCCTTACTGGGGGCGTACTGGAGCGGACCCGAAAACGGACAGTTCGTCCGGGTACTGCATTGGAAGGTGCTTCATCACAGATGAAGCACCGCGACCGCCGGGGGCTAAACCCGGCGTTTCTTTGGGGGTCGGCACCCGTTGTGTGGTACCGGTGTGACATCTTTGATGCTCGTGATGCGTAGACCAGTGGCCTGAAGCGACCGGATGGCGGCCTCGCGACCGGATCCCGGTCCCTTGACCATCACGTCTACTGTGCGCAGTCCGGAGTCCATCGCCTTGCGGGCGGCGGCCTCTCCGGCGCGCTGAGCAGCGAAGGCAGTTCCCTTGCGAGAACCCTTGAACCCTACGGTTCCGGCGCTGGCCCAGGAAAGGACGTCGCCGTTTGGCTCGGTCAGGGTAACGATCGTGTTGTTGAACGTGGCGGATACGAAGGCGTGCCCCTGGGGGACAAACTTCTTCTCACGACGTCGTGTGCGAACTCTTCTCGGCATTCTTTATTTCGCCTCCGCCTCCGGGCGGTTTATTTAGTGATCTCTACCAACCGCTATCGCGATGGCGTTCCGTTAATCCGGTTTCAGACCGGCGAGCGGCCTAGTGGCCGACTTGTTTCTTGTTAGCGATTGCACGTCGGCGGCCACGCTTGGTTCGTGCGTTCGTCTTCGTGCGCTGTCCTCGTGCGGGCAGCCCTCGACGGTGTCGCAGGCCACGGTAACTACCGATGTCAATCAACCGACGGACGTTCATCTGGACCTCACGACGGAGGTCTCCTTCAATGATCGCTCCGCTTCGGTCTAGAGCGCCACGGAGTCGGTTGAGCTCCTCTTCGCTGAGCTCACGGACACGCGGATTGCCGGGAAGTGCAGCCTCTTCAACGACGCTCTTGGCCACAGATGGGCCAACGCCGTATACAGACTGCAACGATATCTCGACCCGCTTGTTGTCCGGTATGTTCACTCCTGCGACGAGTGCCATGTGCGATGTTCCTTAAAAAACTGAGTTACTTGATGGTGGGAGTAAAAGGATGTGCCGGTGCGTCGACTGAAGGCCGACCGTATGGACTAACCCTGACGTTGCTTGTGCCGCCCATTGCTGCACAGAACGCGAACTACTCCCTTGCGTCGGATCACCTTGCAGTTGGTGCACCGAGGTTTTACTGATGCTCGTACTTTCATATCTCTAACCTGTCCCAGACGGCGTTTAGCCGGCCGGTCTACTTGAACCGGTAGGTGATGCGGCCACGGGTGAGGTCGTAAGGAGAGAGCTCCACCAGTACCTTGTCTCCCGGCAGAACCCGGATGAAATTCAACCGGATCTTTCCTGAAGCGTGTGCCAGTACTTTGTGCCCGGTCGGGAGCTCCACGCGGAAGTTCGCGTTGGGGAGCGCCTCGGTGACCGTGCCCTCTACTTCGATGCCTTCCTTCTTAGCCAAATTTTCTCCGTTTCCGGTAAACCGTTTTTAAAGGACCGTCAATATTTCAGGACCTTCGGGTGTAATAGCCAGGGTGTGTTCAAAATGTGCCGAAAGTTTTCTGTCCGCCGTGACAACCGTCCAGCCATCGCCAAGGCTCTCAGTCCTCCACGTGCCCAGATTGACCATCGGCTCTATACAAATAACCATCCCTACACGTAGTTGCGGCCCCTGCCCGCCTACTCCAACGTTCGGGATTTGCGGCGCTTCGTGCAATCGCCGGCCTATTCCGTGTCCCGTGTACTCCCTGACTAGTTCAAATCCTAGAGGCCTAACGTAGCCCTCCACTGCGGCGGAAATGTCTCCGACCCTGGCACCCGCTTGGGCCGCCAGAATCCCCTGTTCCAGAGATCGCCGAGTCACCTCGACAAGCTCCTTCTTCTGAGCATCTCCTTCGCCGGCAATCAGCGTGATAGCTGAATCACCATGGAATCCATCCACAACCGCGCCAACATCCAGTTTCACCAGATCGCCGTCCAGGATCACCCGGTCTCCCGGGATCCCGTGGACTATTTCCTCATTCAAGGAAGTGCAGATCACACCCGGGAACGGAATCGCTCCAGGGATTGGTGCATACCCGAGAAATGACGGCTCAGCGCCTCTATCCGAGATCACTTTTCGGGCTTCCTGATCCAGAAATCCAGTAGTTACTCCGGGTTCAAGGACTTCGGCGAGCCGTTCTTTTACCGCAGCAACAACTCTCCCGGCCGCGCGCATTGAATCCAGTTCGCGAGTTGACTTAATCGTCGGTACCCGAAACATTGGATCCGATTCTGAGCCGAGAGTTGAGCCGTAGTTCAAGAATGCTCCTGAGAGATTATAGCTGATGCTTGATTCCGCCGCACGTACCAGTGTGAGCGTACGCGCCGAAGTTGGGTTTTACACGACCGCCGCGGCCAGGTCGGTCTGAACGGCGACGATCGACTGTTCTCCGTCGACTTCCACCAATATGCCTGCGCTCTTGTAGTACTCAAGCACCGGCGTTGTCTGTGTTCCATATACCTTCAGACGGTTTCGAACCGCTTCCGGTTTGTCGTCTTCTCGCTCAATAAGCTTTGTGCCGCAGCCGTCACACTCTTCGGCGCTCTTCGGCGGGTTGAACGTGTCGTGGTATGCCCTCTGGCAACCGGGGCAGGTACTCCGACCCGCAAGCCGGCGTACAAGTTCTTCTTCAGAGACCTCAAAGTAGATAGATCGGTCGACTCCAGCGCCCTCAGCGGAAAGTGCGTCGTCCAGTGCTTGTGCCTGTGCCACGGTGCGCGGGAACCCGTCGAGAAGGATTCCCGCGGATTCCGGGGAATCTAATCGTCCCTGGATCATCCTGATCATCACGTCGTCCGGGACCAGGTCACCCCTGTCCATGAACGTCTTCGCAGCGAGACCCAGGTCTGACCCGGCCGCAACCTCGGCGCGCAGAAGATCACCCGTCGCTAGATGCGTCAGGTTCTTCTTCTCCGCCAGGGTTCTGGCCTGAGTGCCCTTGCCCGCTCCGGGCGCGCCAAGAAATACGATGAGCAACGTGTCTTTACCTTTGACGTTTGACGTTCTGGAAAGTTCTGACTGATCGATCGGTCAAAATGGACTAGCGGACAAAGCCTTCATAGTTACGCATCAACAACTGGGCTTCAAGCTGTCGCATCGTGTCCAACGCCACACCAACCATGATCAAAAGACTGGTAGCGCTGACTATGCTTGTAGACGCGGCCACACTTGTAATCTGGCCTGCCAGATACGGCATGATGGAAATCAACCCAAGGAACACTGCACCTCCCCACGTGATACGGAAGATCACGCGCATGAGGTAATCGTGCGTCGGTTTGCCCGGCCTGATGCCCGGGACGAAACCACCGTTTTTCTGAAGGTTCTCGGCAAGGTTTTGTTGATTGAACGTGACAAGCGCGTAGAAGAACGTGAACACCACAACAAGCACAAACACCAAAATCCAGTAGAACAAACTGGTGGGACTCATGGCGTCTGTGAAGAACCGCGACATGTTTGCAACAATGCTGTCGCTCGTAGGGTCAGCGAAATAGCTAGCCAGCGTTGGCGGCAGGATGAGAATCGAGAATGCGAAGATCAATGGGATCATGCCCGCCGAGTTGACGCGTAACGGTATATGCGTAGCGCCCGCCTGCCGATACATTCTTCCGCCACGGAAAATATTGCGGCCGTACTGCACGGGTACACGACGTTGAGCCTCGTTAAACACCACGATGAAGTAGATCATCGCCAGTGTTATGGCGAGCAGCATTAATAGCTGGAAACCCTGATCTCTGATAAGCACGCTCTGGCCGATGATCTGCGGCAAGGTCGAAACGATTCCCGCGAAGATAATCAGCGAGATGCCGTTGCCGATGCCTTTCTCAGTGATTAACTCACCTAGCCAGACCAAGAACAAAGTTCCGGCCACGAACGCGCTTAAGATGGCGATCGTCCCCAGCAACTCTCCGCTGCCAAATCCTATACCGGCAATAGCTCCGCCTTGAACTCCGGCCAACCCACCACTTTGCAGCAGGTTCAACTGGCCGTAGCCCTGCAATATGGCGATCGGAACCGTCAGGTAATGCGTGAGCTGGTTGATTTTCTGTCGACCGTACTGGCCCTCCGCCGAAAGTTCTTTCAGTGACGGAATCAGCGGCGTCATGATCTGAATGATGATGGACGCCGTGATGTACGGGTACACGCCCAGCGCGGCCACACTCAGGTTTCTGAGCGCGCCTCCGCTAAACAGGTCAAGAAAGCCCAGCAACGGGCTGGCTTCAAAAGCCGCCGCCAGTGCGTCACGGTCCACTCCCGGCACCGGAAGGTGCGCGGTGAACCGGAACACGACCAAGATGGCTAAGGTGAACAGGATCCGGAACCGGAGGTCCGAAATACGCATAGAGTCGATGACGGCCTGAAGTAAGGCCGGTCGATTACTTGTCTCTGTTCTTTGTGCCTGGGCTTCTCTGATCAACGACGCACCTTCACCGTGACAATTTCCAACAGGTCAATAAAAGCTATTTGATTACGACGACACTGCCGCCGGCGGCTTCTATCTTTGTCTGTGCAGATTTGCTGAATCCGTGTGCGCTCACCTTGAGGGACGTCGAAAGGTCACCGTCGCCAAGGATTTTGATTTTTTCGCCTGGCTTCGTGATGATTCCGGCGGTCGCGAGTTCTTCGGGACCTACCTCTGCATCGGCTTCGAATACATCGAGCCGTGACACATTTATCGGCACGTATTCTACCCGCCACTTGTTGTTGAAGCCCCGCATGTACGGCAGGCGCTTCACAAGCGGCAACTGACCGCCTTCGAAGAACGGCTTGATGCTTGTGCGCTGCTTCTGGCCCTTTGAACCGCGAGTCGAATATGTGCCGCGGCCGCTGCCGTCTCCACGTCCGACGCGTCGTCGGGGGCGTACAGAGCCGGGAGCGGGTTTGAGGTCGTGTAATCCCATTTGCCTAAATTACCTGCATTCGTTGTTTGCTAGAAAGCGAGTTTCTACTCGACTTCTTCCACGGTTATGAGATGCCGTACCTTTTGGATCATCCCGCGAACGGCGGGATTGTCAGGCCGGACGACCTGTTGTCGGATCTTGCGAAGGCCGAGGGACGCCAGTGTCGCCCTCTGGTCTTGCGGGTGACCGATCTTGCTTCGGATCTGGGTAATACGGAGTTCAGACATGCCTTACTCCGCTACCGCCGCCGATGCGACCGCTGATGCGACCGGATCGGGCTGAGGGGCCGGGGTCGAGTTGTCTATGCCCATGCGTCGTGCGGTCTCTTTCTTGGGGTCACGCAGCTGGCCAAGAGCGAGCAGCGTGGCCCTGACGATGTTCATCGTATTGGTAGAGCCGAACGTCTTTGACAGAACGTCCTTCACGCCAACGACTTCCATCACGGCGCGAACCCCACCACCGGCGATGATGCCGGTACCAGGAGCGGCGGGTCTGAGCAACACCTTGGCGCCGCCAAACTTGGCCTGAATCTCGTGCGGAAGAGTGGTGCCGTTAAGAACCACGGACTTCATTTCACGCTTAGCGTTGGCCGTGCCTTTTCGGACCGCGTCCGGAACAGCCTTGGCCTTGCCGAGGCTAAACCCGACCTTGCCTTCGCTGTCTCCAACTACGACGAGTGCGTTGAAGCTCAGGTGGCGACCACCCTTAACGACCTTCGACACACGTCGGATTTTGATTACGCGTTCTTCGAGACCTGAATCTTCTCGTTCCTGCGGCCTGTCGCGCCTAGGACCACGGCCTCTGCCGCGCTCACCTTGGCCACCGCGACCCTGACCGCCAGGTCCACCCTGGCCGCCGGGTCCACCCGGACCACCCGGTCCGCCTGGTCCGCCGGGTCCACCTGGTCCGCCACGGCCACCTCGGCCTCGTCCGCCGCCGCCACCACGGTTACCGGATGGTCCACCCGGCCTGCTCTGTTGAGTCATCTAAAAATCCAGACCAACTTCACGCGCTGCTTCCGCAAGCGCCTTCACACGTCCGTGGTACGCGTAGCCGCCGCGATCGAACACCACGCGTTCGATTCCGGCATCTTTCGCCTTTTGTGCGATCGATGTGCCGACCGCGGTCGCACTGTCGATCTTGCCGTCGGTAGACGGCTGGCTCTTGAAATCTGGGTCAAGCGTCGACGCCGCAACCAGTGTGTGTCCGGCTGCGTCGTCAATTACCTGCGCATAGATGTGGTGGTTGCTGCGGAAAACAGCCAACCGCGGCCGCTCCTGCGTGCCGGCCAACTTCTTGCGTAGTCGCTTGTGGCGCATCTCACGCCGTGACTGATGGAAACTACTGTTAGACATCTTTGTTATTCCGCCCTAGCGGCACTCTTGCCGGGCTTGAGGTGGACCTGTTCACCGGAGTAGCGCACGCCTTTACCTGTGTAAGCGTTTGGCGGGCGAAGCTTCCGGATGACCGCAGACTGTTGGCCAACAGCCTGCTTGTCTGCGCCCTTCACGACCACACGAACCTGTCCGTCCGCTTCCAGCGTGATTCCGTCCAGCGGCTGAACCTCAACCGGGTGGCTGAAGCCAAGTTGCAGGGTTAGTCCCTTGCCGTTCTGCTGGACCCGGTAACCGGTTCCAATCAAATCAAGGGCACGCTCGTAACCGTCGGAGACGCCTATGACCATGTTATTCAACAGTGATCGGGTCAATCCATGCAGTGCACGGTGCTGCTGTTCGTCTGAGGGACGGGATACCTTGAGGGATCCGTCTTCTAAGACAATCGCCATGTCGTTGTGAAACTCAAAGTTGAGTTCGCCGTTTTTGCCTTTGACCGAGACCTTGGTGCCGTCGATTTTTACTTCGACGCCTGAGGGTACTGGGATTGGGGCTCTACCTATTCTGCTCATCGATACGTACTCCCGGCCTTACCAAACGTAGAACAAGAGCTCGCCGCCGACGCCGCGTCGCCAGGCTTCACGCCCGGTCATTACGCCGGCAGATGTCGAAATGAACGACACACCCAGGCCACCGAAGTAGCGGGGAATCTCCCGTCGACCGACGTAAACCCGGAGACCGGGCTTACTGACGCGCTTCAATCCTGTGATAACTGGTGAATCGTCCTCGTAGTACCTGAGGCCGATCTTCATCATCGGTTGTTTCTTCTCTTCTCCATCTTCTATGTCGATAGAGGCGATGAAACCTTCGCGCTGGAGCATTCGGGCCAGAGACCGCTTCGTTTTAGAAGCGGGTACCAGAACGCTCTCGTGCCGAACCATGATGGCATTACGCATCCTGGTCAACATGTCTGATATAGGGTCGGTAACGGGCATTCGCTGTTCCTGATTCTTACTGTACCGATGGTTTGCAAGCCGGTCGTCATTCCTGAGAGGACATTCCGGTGCACCTTCCGGCATTGACCGCTAACCGCCACACGGCGGGACGGACTTATCTAGGAGCTTCTCTAGAGGCTGGCTTTCCGGATTCCGGGAAGCTCACCCCTGAGTGCCAGAGTTCGGAAGCAGATACGGCACATTCCGACAAACCGGATGTAACCGCGCGGCCGTCCGCACCTTTCGCATCGATTGTGGAACTGGACGGGGTACTTCATCGTACCCGCGGCCAGCTCGCGCTTGTGGCGCTTCCACTTCTCTACTTTTGTTTTCTTAGCCAAATGGAAATCCCAGATTTAGTGACAGTTTTATTCGAAGATAAACGGAAAGAGCTATTAATTAGGCTTCTTCGACTCGTTCGAAGGGCATACCCAACATCTCAAGCATCCGGAGGCCCTCTGTGTCCGATTTAGCGGAGGTCACTACTGTGACCTGGAGGCCACGTAGCCGGTCGATTGAATTGTAGTCGATCTCCGGAAACGCTATCTGCTCCCGGAACCCGAGCGAGTAGTTGCCTCGCCCGTCAAATGAACGTCGCGAAATGCCGTGAAAGTCACGGACCCGCGGCAACGTCAGATTGATCAGGCGATCAAGGAAGTCCCACATGCGCTGCCCACGCAACGTGACTGTGAGACCAACCTGCATCCCCTCTCGGAGTTTGAAGTTGGAGATCGACTTCTTGGCGCGCTGAACCACGGGCTTCTGGCCGGCGATGACCGTCAGATCACCAAGTGCGGCGTCGAGCGCGTTACGGTCATCCAGCGCCTCGCCGATGCCGATGTTCAGTACGACTTTGGTCGGCTTCGGCGTCTGCATCGGGTTCGAGTAACCGAACTCGGTCAACAGTGCCGGAGCAACGTCTTCACGATAGGTGGCTTTGAGTCGCGGCTCAGTTGGCACGGCGGCTTCAGGACTCACGGTTACCTCTTACGACTCTTACCTTGGTGCCATCTTCAAGCACACGGAAACCGACCCGCCCGGATACACCGGTCTCGGGATCGATAAACGCAACGTTTGAAATCTGTAGCGGCGCCTCTTGCTGGATGATGCCTGCCTGTGCCGTGCCTTGCTGCTGCTTGACGTGGCGGGTCACAAGGTTGACTCCGTCAACGATGACGGTCCCCTTCTTGCGGTCAATCCGCGCCACTTCACCCTGCTTGCCACGGTCTTTGCCGGCGATAACTCTCACCTGATCTCCGCGTCGGATTCGTTGTGCCATCTTTACAGCACCTCCGGAGCGAGCGAGACGATTCGCATGTAGTCACGGTCACGCAGCTCCCTGGCCACAGGGCCAAAGATGCGGGTGCCACGTGGGTTCTGGCTCTCGCCGATGATGACGACTGCGTTGTCGTCGAACTTGATATATGAACCGTCCGGGCGACGCGTGTTCTTAGCAACGCGGACGATTACAGCCTTAACGACCTCGTGCATCTTTACGGTGCCACCGGGGGTCGCATCTTTTACTGCGGCCGTGATCACATCGCCCAGACCGCCATAGCGGCGGCGGCTCCCGCCGTCGACGTGGATACACATCACTTCACGGGCTCCGGAATTGTCGGCGACGCGCAAGCGCGTTTGAACCTGAATCACTTACTCGGACCCCGTCGATTCTTCGGTCTCGGGCGTTTCGAGCGTTGTAGAAAGCTCAGACGGCTGGAAATCAGCCACGTCACCCGCCGAGATGATTTCGATCAAGCGCCATCGCTTTCGTCGCGAAAGCGGGCGTGTCTCTTCGATACGAACAACATCACCCAGATGGGCTTGGTTGCTCTCGTCATGGGCCAGGAACTTGGTCACGCGACGGCGTGACTTCCCGATAAGCCGGTCACGCTGACTCCAATAGAACTCGACCGTAATGGTCTTGTCCATCTTGTCGCTGACGACAGTGCCCGTCCTCTGTTTTTGCAGACCGGATGTCAACTCTGTAGCGCCTCAGCAATCTCGCGTTCTCGCAGTACCGTCCGGATCCGGGCGATGGTGCGACGTGTGTTCTTGATTTCAGTTGTGTCTTGGAGTTGGAGCGTTGCTTTGCGGAACCGGAGATTCATCATCCCCCGTTGCTGTTCGGAAAGCTCTTTGATGAGCTCGTCCTGGCTTAGCCCTCTTACTTCGTCAATATTCACCTGTATCTCCGTCTAGACCAGGTTCTCGCGGGAAACAATAGTTGTGCGGACTGGCAGTTTGTGGCTTGCGCTCTGAAGCGCCTCACGTGCCAGCTCGATCGGAACTCCGCCGATCTCGAACATCATCCGACCACGGCGAACGACAGCGACCCAGTGGTCCACTGCGCCTTTGCCGCCACCCATGCGGGTCTCAGCCGGTCGGGCGGTAACGGATTTGTCCGGGAAGACCCGGATCCAAACCTGACCACCACGGTTCAACTTGTGGACTATGGCCCTACGTGCCGCCTCAATCTGACGGGAGGTCAGCCATGCCGCCTCCTGTGACTTGAGACCAAGCGCACCGAACTCTAGAGAACTGCCCGCTTTTGGCGAACCGTTCATCCGTCCCCGGTGGTGCTTGCGGTACTTGACCCTCTTTGGCTGAAGCATCGTTTAGCCCTCCGGCTTTTCGGCTGCGGAGTCGGTCTCGGGCGCCGGAGCGTCTTCAACCACCACGGCAGCTTCTTCTGGGATTTCTAGCGTGACTGCACCGGCCGGTGCAGTCACGGTCGGTGCAGCTTCAGCGTCTTCGGTATCGACAGCAGCAGCAGCAGATATCGCCGCCTGTTCCGCCACAACGTCTGCGACGTTAAGCGTCCGTCCGGCTCTACCTTCGGGGAGTATGTCGCCCTTGTAGATCCAGACCTTGATGCCGATGCGACCGAAAGTGGTCGCTGCCTCGGCGATAGCAAAATCAATGTCGGCACGTAGTGTGTGCAGAGGAACCCGACCCTCGATCGCCTTGTCGGTACGAGCGATCTCCGCTCCTCCGAGTCGACCGGAAGCGATGATCTTCACGCCCAGCGCGCCTGCCTGCATGGTCCGCTCAGCTGACATACGCATCGCGCGCCTGTAAGCAACACGCCTCTCAAGCTGATCGGCAATATTTCGGGCTACCAGGAAAGCGTCTACGTCAGCGTTACGCACTTCCTGAATATTCAGGCGGGCACGTTTGCCTGTGAGCTGTTCAAGCTCCGTACGAAGCTCGTCCACACGCTGTCCACCACGGCCAATTACGATGCCGGGGCGTGCGGTGTGAACGGAGACAACTAACTCTTGCGTGCCGCGTTCGATCTCGACACGCGTGATGCCGCCGGTCTCTTCGTACCGATCGCTAATAAGCTTACGGATGGCCTGGTCTTCCACGGCCAGCGTGCGGTATCCGGTCGCCTTGTCTGCGAACCAGCGTGCATGCCACGGGTGTACTCCGCCCAGGCGGAACCCTATCGGGTGAGTTTTCTGGCCCAACCTAGTTTCCTACTTCCTCGTCGACTTCCACAGTCAGGTGACTGCTTGGTCTGTTGAAGGCTCCGACACGGCCACGTGCCTTCGGGCGAAATCGCCGAAGGGTTGTGCCCTGGTCGACCGTTACGGTCACGATTCGCAGCGAGCTGCGATCCATCAATTCATTGTTCTCGGCGTTAGCTGCCGCAGACGTGATCGTCTTCGACATTACCGTCGCGGACGGGCTGATCATGAAGCGAAGCGTGTTTAGCGCCTCTTCGACCGGCCGACCACGCACGAGGTCAGCGACCTTCCTCAATTTGAAGGCCGAAATCCCGATGCTTTTGTTATATGCCCTGACTGCCATGGTCCCGATCTATCTGCTTTTGATTCCCGTGAGTCCCAGTATTTGTGTCCGGGACTCGTTGAAGTGGCTAAATGCCTAACGTATCGAAGTTGCCCTGTCTGACCGACCAACGTGTCCCCGGAAGGTCCGGGTCGGCGCAAACTCGCCGAGTCGGTGTCCCACCATATTCTCGCTGACCAGAACAGGAATGTGCCGACGACCATCGTGGACGCCAATCGTCAACCCAACCATCTCGGGCATGATCATTGAAGCCCGGGACCAGGTCCGGATGACGTTACGTGACGATGCGCGCTGGGCGCGACGTACGCGTGTCATCAGCTTCTCTTCTACGAATGGGCCTTTTTTAATGGAGCGTGACATGAAATTCCTGTTTGATCTCTAGTTGTCTGGCGATTACTTCTGGTAACGCCTGCGGACGATGAACTTATCACCGGCTTTGTTACGACGTGTGCGTGGACCCAGAGCCGGCTTGCCCCACGGAGTCTTCGGGTGCTTCATGCCGATACCGACACGCCCCTCACCACCACCGTGCGGGTGGTCGCTCGGGTTCATCGCTGCACCCCGGACGGTTGGCCGGAATCCACGGTGTCGCCTCGCTCCGGCCTTGCCGAGTTTCTGGTTCTTGTGGTCCTGGTTGCCGACCTGGCCGACGGTGGCCATGCACTCAGACAACAATCGGCGAACTTCACCGGAAGGCAGACGGATCTGCGTGTACTTGTCCTCGTGGGCCATCACCTGTGCGACCGTACCGGCCGAGCGGACCATTTTACCGCCCTTGCCGGGCTGGATCTCAATGTTGTGGACGTATGTACCCGTCGGCAGGGTGCCGATCTTGCGGGCATTACCCGGTACAACGGCCGCGCCTTCGCCCGCGATGAGCCTTGCGCCTACGCCGATGCCCTCCGGGGCGATGATGTAGAACTTCGGACCGTCGTGGTACTGCGCCAGCGCAATGCGGGCAGACCGGTTGGGGTCGTACTCAATAGTAAGAACGGTCGCCGAGACGTCACGGCGCATTCGAGCAAAGTCGATGATGCGGTAGCGACGCTTGTGACCACCGCCGCGGTGGCGGACCGTGATGCGTCCGGTGTTGTTGCGGCCACCCTTTTTGCGAAGGGGCGCCAGCAGAGAACGCTCTGGCTTATTCGTGGTGACGTCGGAGAAGTCCGATGTCACCATATTTCGACGACCCGGGGAGGTCGGCTTTAGTCGTTTGACCGGCATCTAGGCGCCCTCGAACAGTTGGATTGTGTCGCCCAATCGCAGCGTGACGACGGCTTTCTTCCAGTTGGGCTTGCTCACCGGCCGGGGGCCGAAGCGCTTGCTCTTGCCCTTGATCGTCATCGTATTGACGTCAAGAACGGTTACCTCAAACACCTTTTCAACTGCCGCCTTGACGTCAGCCTTGTTGGCGCTTTTCTGAACCTCGAATATGTACTTGCCGCGTTCCTGCAGCAATGTGGACTTTTCCGTCACGATGGGCCTGATGAGAACGTCAAAGAGACTCATGCCGGGCTACCTGCTTCCTCGGCGTTGCGGGATGCGCGCCCTGGTTTCACGGTCTGGTGACCCCAGATCTCGTCGATATTCTCGACGGCGTGCTTGGAGATGATGATGTTGCGTGCCCTGGTCGCCTCAAGCGGGCTGAGCAGGCGCGACGCCATCGTGTCGGTATTCGGGATGTTCCGTACTGACCTGCGAAGATCGTCGGTCGGCGCTGTGGTGATGATGAGGATGGAACCCTTGAGCTCCAACGCTTTGATCATCGCCAGAATCGCCTTGGTGTTTGGCTTGTCTACCGAAAGATCTTCGATGACGGTGATAAAACCGTTCTTGACCTTGTCGGAAATCGCCACACGCAAAGCGCGTCGACGCATCCGCACCGGAAGGCGCTTCGAATGGTCTCTCGGGTGAGGCCCGTGAGCCACACCACCACCCCGGAGTCCGGGGTTACCGGCGTCGCCGAGACGAGCGCGCCCGGAACCCTTCTGGGCGCGGAGCTTGCGGTTGGAATGGACGACTTGCCCACGTGTGCGAACGCTGTGAGTGCCCTGGCGACGATTCGCCTGTTGGGCAACCACGGCCTGATGCAGCAGGGGGCCGTTCATGGGTTCCGCGAAGACGTAGTCGGTTACCTCGACGGTACCGACGGAGTCTCCAGCCATATTTTTCGTTTCAAGTTCCAAAATGAACCAAAATCTAAGATCCGCGATTGCTCAGCGGCTAGTAGTTGCCGTTTGCCCGTTCTATACGGACCAGGGAGTTGCGCGCACCGGGCACGCTTCCGCGTACCAGAACGATGTTGCGCTCTGTGTCGACCATCACAACCTTGAGGCCACGAGTGGTCACTTTGTTATCGCCCATATGACCCGCCATGCGCGTGCCCTTCCAGACACGCCCCGGCGAGCTTCCTGCACCGATGGAACCCGGCGCCCGGTGACGGTCAGACTGACCGTGGGTCTTTGGGCCGCCGTGGAATCCGTGTCGACGTACGCCACCAGCAAATCCACGTCCACGAGTCTTGCCGGAAACACTTACCGTGTCGCCGACCTCAAACACCGCGGCGTCAAGAGACTGGCCAACCTCAAACTCGCTGAGGTCAGAAGCCTTGAACTCCTGCAGGTGACGGAATCGTCCGCCGGATCGTAGCTGGTGGCCCGCAGCTGGCTTGTTCAGACGCTTAGCGTCCAAGAAGCCGATCTGCAGTGCCTCATAGCCGTCTCGTGTGTCGGTACGCACCTGTATAACGACGCACGGTCCCGTCTCGATCGCCGTTACGGCGTCAACGGATCCGTCCTCGTTATACAGCGTGGTCATTCCGACCTTGCGCCCTAGTAGGCCCTGGATACCCATTTGTTTATCTTTGCTCGTTCTCTGGGCTCGTCTACAGCTTAATAGAGATGTCGACACCGGCCGGCAAGTTGAGCCGGGTCATGGCGTCGATAGTTTTCGAAGTCGGCTCATGGACATCAATAAGACGCTTGTGCGTGCGCAATTCAAAGTGCTCACGAGAACGCTTGTCGATGTGAGGCGACCGTATGACGCAGAAGCGCCGGATAGATGTCGGCAACGGAACCGGGCCGGCGATGTTCGCACCGGTTCGTTCCGCCGTCTCGACAATCTGCGTCGCGGACTGGTCAAGCACTCGATGATCGAACGCCTTCAGCACGATTCTTATTTTTTGTCCGGGCATATTTCCTTCCGTTCACGTCTCAACGTGAACGGACCCTCACCGAATGGTCAGGGCCCAAGTTTGTTATTTCCCGGCGCCTGCAACCTCTTCTGCAATGTGTCGCGGCGCTTTGTCGTAATGGTCAAGTGACATCACAAACGATGCACGTCCCGTAGTTCGGGACCGTAGATCGGTTGCGTAGCGGAACGTTTCTGCGAGCGGTACAAAAGCGGTAACGACCTGTGTTTCGTTTTCGCCTTCCATGCTCTGAATCTGTGACCGTCGTGAGTTCAGGTCGGCGAGTACATCGCCAAGGAACTCCGATGGGGTGATGATTTCTATTTTCATAATCGGCTCAAGCAGTGCCATTCGGGCCTTTGCCGCCGCCGACTTGAATGCCATGGAACCGGCGATGTTGAACGCCATTTCTGACGAGTCAACGTCATGGTGAGAACCGTCCGTTAGAACGATCTTCACGTCGGTTACCGGGTATCCGGCCAGAATACCGTTGGCGGCCGCTTCTCGAGCACCCTGCTCGATCGGCCGGTAGTACTCCCTCGGGAGGGTTGAGCCGGTGATCTCGGATTCAAATACAACGCCTTCGCCAACTGCCAGCGGCTCAAGCCGCAGCGTGCAGTCACCGAACTGGCCGTGGCCACCGGTCTGGCGTACCAGACGTCCCTGAGCCTCAGCCTCTCGGCCGACGGTCTCACGGTAGGCAACTCGTGGACTACCGACGTTAACGTCGAGTCCAAACTCACGTCGCATGCGCTCGACGATGACGTCCAGGTGCAGTTCGCCCATTCCGGCAAGCACAACCTGTGCGGTCTCTTCGTCGGTGCTTAGTCGTAGCGTCGGGTCTTCGTCGGCAAGTCTGTTGAGCGCGACGTCCATCTTGTCCTGGTCTGAGCGAGTTTTGGGCTCGACAGCCACGGAAAGAACCGGTTCCGGGAACTCAATCGCCTCGAGCACGATCCGGTTGTTATTCGCTGTCAGCGTGTCACCGGTACGGGCGTCTTTTAGCCCGATCACCGTGACGATCTCGCCGGGTCCTGCGGACGTAATCTCTTCTCGACGGTCCGCATGCATGCGGAGTAGCCGACCGATGCGTTCCCGATTGCGGGTACGCGGATTAAACAGAGTGTCACCGGTCTCCAAAACTCCGGAGTAGACCCGGATGTAAATCAAGCGACCAACGTGCTGGTCGGACACGACTTTGAAGATCAGGACGCTGACCGGCTCATCTACCGCCGGCTTTCGGGAAAGTTCAGAACCATCTGCGGGGTCCACACCTCGAATTGCGGGGACATCAATCGGAGAGGGTAGGTAAGTCACAATCGCGTCAAGCAAGGGCTGTATGCCACGGTGCTTGAGGGCGGTTCCACAAAGGACGGGCGTTACCTTGAGGTCAATCGTCGCCTTGCGCAAGGCTTTGACGAGATCCTCATTGGCAATTTCTTCGTCGTCAAGGAACAACATGAGCAATTCATCGTCGGTCTCGGAAACTTTCTCGACGAGATTCGCACGGTAAGCTGCAGCTTCATCCGCCAGCTCTGCCGGGATCGGGGCCTCGACAGCCTCAACGGCGTCTACAGACTCGTAAACCCACGCCTTCATCTCGATCAAGTCGACCATGCCGTTGAAGTCTGCCTCTGCGCCGATCGGTATCTGGATCGGAACAGCGTTTGCGCCTAATCGACGCACGAGAGACTCAACAGCTTTTGGGAAGTTTGCGCCGGCACGGTCCATCTTGTTTACGAAGACCATGCGGGGCACGGAGTACCGCTCAGCCTGTCGCCAGACAGTTTCTGACTGCGGCTGGACACCGGCTACGGCGTCGATAATCACGACCCCGCCGTCCAACACCCTGAGGCTCCGCTCGACTTCAGCTGTGAAGTCCACGTGACCGGGGGTGTCGATGATGTTGATCTGGTGACCGTCCCATTCAGTGGACGTGGCCGCCGAAGCGATAGTGATCCCGCGCTCACGCTCGAGATCCATGAAGTCCATCACCGTGGTGCCGTCATCGATGTCGCCAATTTTGTGCGTCATACCGGTGAAATAGAGGACGCGTTCACTCACCGTCGTCTTACCGGCGTCGATGTGGGCGATAAATCCGATGTTTCGGATCTTCGTTAGATCAGTTGTTGAAGCCACTGTAGTAGCCATTCGTGTTTAGTCCGTACTTTCCGGCGTTACAGCCGATAAAGTCGACGACCCCCCGAAGTTGTGCCGGTTTTTACCAGCGGTAGTGAACGAATGCCCGGTTTGCCTCGGCCATTCGGTGAAGCTCTTCACGTCGGCGCACTGCTGCACCCTGTCCTCGCGAAGCGTCGAGAAGTTCGTTATAGAGACGCCTTGAGATTGGCGCTCCCTGGCGTGCCCGTGCTGCTGTGATCAGCCATCGCATGGCCAGAGAGACACGGCGTTCAGGGCGAACCTCCGTGGGTACCTGATACGTGGCACCACCGACACGCCGGGGCTTAACTTCAAGCATCGGCGTCGCATTACGGATCGCCTGCTCAAAGACCTCTAGTCCCGGCCTGCTGGTTTCGCTTTCAAGCATTTCCAGGGCGGAATAGACAGCGCGCTGCGCCACCGTTTTCTTGCCGCCTTTCATGAGACGGTTAGTAAAACGGGCCAATTCCACGTTACCGAAACGTGGATCCGGGTCAATTGTTCGTCGCTCTGCGCGCCTTCGCCTTGCCATTTTTATTTCATCTTCCGGTCGGTACTTACCGAGATATGGTCGAAGCCATTCCTGTGCGGGTTCCCGTTGTCCGGAAGCGTTGTTTCCTTTCCACCAAAAACCCCGACTTGTTTCGAGTCTGACGCCCATGTGGGCGGTCCTGACCCTTTATGTCGGGGTGGTTGGGCCGAATGTCGACCCCGAAATTAACCCTGTGGCTTCACCGCACCGTACTTACTACGGCCACGGCGACGGTCATCGACACCTGAAGTGTCTAGTGCACCACGCACTATGTGATATCGAACCCCAGGAAGGTCCTTCACACGCCCGCCCCTTACAAGGACGACCGAGTGTTCCTGGAGGTTGTGGCCTTCGCCACCGATGTACGCCGTGACCTCAAGACCGTTGGTTAGTCGAACACGGGCCACTTTACGAAGAGCCGAGTTCGGCTTCTTCGGGGTGACCGTCTTCACCTGCAAACAAACGCCACGTTTCTGTGGGCTGCCATCGCCCCGTCGCATTCGGTCCGTCAACGAGTTGTAGACGAAACCGAGTGCCGGAGTCTTGGACTTCCCACGGGTGCGCTTCCGCGGCTTCCGCATCAATTGATTCGCTGTCGGCATTATCCCGCCCTGGATATTGATTTCCGGCGCCATGTTTGTTGAGGCGTTCAGATACGATGACGGAGGAAATATCCCCACCGCCTTCAGCCATTCGCTACAAACGACAAACGAGAAGTATAAGAATCAGCGACGGTCCAAGTCAACGGAAAGCGGCATCATCTCTCGGCTGGAGGGATCGATTTCCCCGCCAAATTTCATATCGGCTGGCCCGGCGTAATAACATTGTGCGTCATTTCACGTTCATTCAACCCCGGATTGTCGGTTCAGCCGGCAAAAATGATGCAGAGTAAAATTCCTAGAAAAATCGGTGATCCGGCGTTACAGAATCGCCTTTATTGCGACTCTCTGCGACGAAACGCGCTTGATCGGACACACTCCACATGACCACAGTGTTGTTAGTAGGACTCTCTGAAGACGAGTCGGGACCGCTTGAATCCGCGCTGGCTGGGTCCGCCCATGATCTGACGCTGATACGACTTTCGGAGGTCCGGATTCCGGATGTAGCCGCCGGATGCCGGTCGGTTGTTGTCCTTTCGGGAGCATCTGAGGCAGATTTACACGGGCATGTGGAGACGGCATTCGGGTTGTCCCTGCCGGTACTGGTGCTTGCGGCGGGATTTTCGACCCAGGATATGAACGTATCCGGTGGCCATGTCGATTATTGTTTTCCGCCGTTCAGCGCTGAAGAGTTCGCCGTCAGGATCGGACTACTGATCTCACGCATGGGAGGCGATGACTCAGCCAATGTCGTGCATCAAGGGGAGATACGGATCGACATTGAACGTTACGAGGTGACGGTCTCCGGGCGCAAAGTTGATCTGACTTTCAAGGAATATGAACTACTTAGAGTCCTAGCATCCAATCCCGGCCACGTCTACTCTCGTGAGGCACTACTGCAGACGGTCTGGGCGTACGACTATTACGGCGGGACAAGGACGGTCGACGTTCACATTCGGCGACTACGCAGCAAGATCAACGACGTGGAACACCGTTTTATTGAGACCGTATGGAACGTCGGGTACCGGTTCAGGACGCCTGATGCTTAAAATTTTCCAGCGCGAGCCTGTGATCGATATCTGGAACGTGTTCTTGTGCGACCGTTCCCTTGCCGTTGTGGAAAACTCCCCGTGGTCTCAAATTTGACCTCGATTATTACGAGAGCAGTTTAGGCGGCAAGCAGATGGCCGTGATTACGGAACGCGCTAGACCAGTGCCCGCCCGTCCCTCTTAACTAGTCGACCCTCTATTACGACGTCTGTGCAGTTGAAAAGGTCCTGTATGTCGTCAGACGGATCACCGGAAACGGCCATCATGTCGGCGCTCAGTCCTGCCCTTATAGCGCCGGTCTCTGATCCCAGGCGCAGCGATTCAGCGGTATCAACGGTCGATGCGGCTATCGCCTCCCAGTTGGTGAAGCCGAGAAGTTCTACGAACGACCACGCGTTTGCCGCCGACATATCAAAATCGCCGTGCGCCATGCCCATATCTAGCCCCGTCACAAATCGAACGCCTCGTGCCCGCATATCGCGCAGCGCAGCGTCGTGTTCCTCTTCTGGGACCGTGGTTGCAGAAACCGCCCAGTGCGGCACACGGGGAGGCACATCACCCGCGGCGATCCTCACGTCTCCTAGCATGATGTGACCGGTAGTCGGGTCCGCCCAGATCCCTTTGTCCGCCGCCATCTGTGCGACATCCGGGTCGTACGCAAGCCCCTTGCTGAAATCTGAGTCGTGCCAACGTGCGTGGATGAGCGTGTGAATTCCAGCCTCTATACAGTTTCGAACCCCGTCCGCCGCCAGGCAGTGGGACACGATCTGGACATTAAGTCGTTCCGCCTCAACCACCGCAGCGCGTAGCGTATCAACCGGGTACTGGGCTGAACGCGGGTTTGCCGTTGGCGTGAACATTCCGCCGGTGGACATGATCTTAATCAGGTCTGCCCCCAGTTTGACCTGCTCCCTGATAGCTCTCACGACTTCTTCAGCGGTATCCGCTTCAGAGCCGAAGAACCAGCAGTGCCCAGCGGTCGTCGTGATCGGTGCGCCCGCAAGCTGCAAGCGTGGCCCGGGGATTACGCCTGCCCTAACGGCGTCTCTAACCGGAAAAACTACATCCGTTGGGCCGCCTAGGTCCCGCATCGTCGTCACTCCACTAAGGAGGGTCGTCCTGACGTGATCGACCGAGCGCATGATGAAAAACTCTTTCGAGTCGTTAAATGCCGCCTGCTGGGTATACAACGGGTCCGGGCCCGCGGCCGTGTGCATGTGTGCGTGAGCCTCTATAAGACCGGGCAGCAGCGATACATCGGCCAGTTCATGCACCGCATGGGTGTCAGAGATACCGACGGCCAGTGCACTCTGCGGAACCACTTCCGAGATACGACCGTCTTCGACGATCACGGCATGATCCGGTAGCCATGCGGTTACATCTGCGTTGGCGACACGAGAGGCTTTGTAGACAGCGTTTTCAGTCACGTGTAGGCGATCCTTGAAATGGGGAAGAGCGTTCGCAGGTAAGTAATTCGAAGTCGAGAAAGGACCCTGAGTTTAGACGAGGGGTCGCCCTCCCAGTTTCACTGGCACTCCGCCCTTCACCACATCGGTGGACCGGGCCAACGCTCGAATGTCCTTTGAAGGATCACCTTCAACGGCCACAAGGTCGGCGAACTTGCCGGGCTGGAGCGAACCAACGTTGTCATCCACCCGGAGCGCCTCTGCGGTCACGGAAGTTGCTGCGGCTATCCCCTCCCACGGCGTGTATTCGAGTGATTCTACGAACGAGATCGCGTTATAAGCAGACTTGTCGTAATCGGCGTACGCCATGCCCATGTCCAGGCCTGTGGTGTAACGGACACCCTTGTGGCGCATGTCCTGCAGCACTTCTAACGTTTGCTCCTGCGTGGGCCTTGCCGCCGCTATGCCCCAGTGGAGCTTTCGTGCGGGCGCACCAGCTGCCCTTGCCTCAGCACCCAGTATCTGGAGTGCGATAGTCGGGTCCACCCATTGGCCCTGGTCGGCCATTTGAGATGCGCCATCCTCGTCGTAATCCATCGCAACAGTCGGGTCAGACGATAGCCATCGGCAGTGGATGATCTGGTGAATACCGGCGTCGATGCAGTTTCGGATGCCTTCGGTGGCGTGTGAATGCGCCACGACGTAGATGCCAAGACGCTCCGCTTCCACTACTGCGGCGCGCAGCGTTTCGGCGGGGTACTGCGTCATACGCGGGTTAGATGTGGGCGTAAAATTCCCACCAGACGCCATGATCTTGATCACGTTTGCGCCCAGCTTGACCTGCTCCCTTACGGCCCTCACCACGTCCTCAAGGGAGTCCGCCTCCGTGCCGAACATCCAGCAGTGACCGGCCGTCGTCGTGATCGGCGTTCCCGCGAGTTGAAGTCGTGGTCCTGGGACGACACCCGCCTCGATAGCATCTCGGACCGGAAACGCCACTTGGTTGCGTGAACCAATATCACGCATCGTCGTGACGCCGGAAAGAAGCGCCTTTCGTGCGGCACCTACCGCCCGCATCACCATGCGGTCATCGGACTCCGTCGTGATATTTGCGAATCCATTCAGGTCCGGGCTGACATGAAGATGAGAGTGCGCCTCAACCAGGCCCGGGATTAAGGACACATTGCCAAGGTCGTACGTCTTGGTGCCGGGTGTCTCTCCAAGCGTGGAAGCTGGTACAACCGCCTGAACTCTTCCCGATGCATCCGTGACCACGGCGTGATCGGTCAGCCAGGCATCGTTAGCCGGATTGGCGACCCTGGAGGCCTTGAAGATAGCGGGCTCGGGCATGTGTGAACCTTTGATTGACGGTTGTTGATGGTCGGTTTGAAGCAATTTAGAGCAGATTTGCGTCTGCATTCTGATGCTTTCCGGGCGGATTCTAACGGGGCTTGAGCTTCTTTGTGGCGGGCGAAACGCATTTGCCAGAGGGTATCTAGGTGGTATTAGGAAGGGATTAGTAGTGCCCGGGGGGGCCATCAGATCAAACCATTCGGATCGGCCATATTGCCTTATGGCTGTTGCGGCCCGTGTGGAGCGGAGGCATAATGCCGTATCCGGGGTCGCCGCTCCGCCGGGCGCGTATGAGCGCAATGCGAACGCTTTCACGAGTGCCATGCACTTGTGATAATTGTTTTTGGCGTCGTCCCTTGTCTTGTCAGTGGCAAGAGTTATTTAAGGAGCCTCGCTTTTGCACCCGTTTGAATATGTCCGCGCTACGAGCGTAGACGAAGCCATTTCCGCTCTCGCCAAACATGGTGAGCGCGCCAGGCCACTTGCTGGCGGAACGGACGCGCTTGTTATGGCGCGCGCCGGCCGTTGGGAACTGGACGCCCTGGTTGACGTCAAGCACATCCCTGAGACCAATGTTCTTGAACTTGGTTCTTCCGAGTTTCGTCTCGGCGCCGCAGTAGCCTGCTACCGCGTTTACGAGGACGAGAAGATCGCTGCAGCATTCCCCGGACTGGTGGACAGCGTCAGCATCATCGGCGGAATACAGATCCAGTCCCGAGCAGGTCTCGGCGGCAACCTCTGTAACGCCTCCCCCAGTGGAGACGGTATCCCCTCACTCATCGTCCATAACACCACTTGCGTGATCGCCGGACCTAACGGGACGCGTGAAGTGGCGGTTGAGGACTTCTGCACCGGCCCGGGCCGGTCAGTCATCGGCAATGGTGAGTTCCTGGTTGAGATGAAGATGCCTGCCCCCAAGAAGGGTTTTGGGGCTGCTTACCAGCGCTTCACTCCCCGAAACGAGATGGACATCGCCGTAGCCGGCGTTGCCAGCTCAGTCCAGTTGGATGGAAACACCATCGTGTCAGCCCGTGTAGCACTTGCTGCGGTCGGCCCGACGCCCATCCTCTCCTCCGCCGGCGATCTGCTTGCCGGTAAGGAAGCCACTGCGGACAACATCTCCGCAGCAGCGCAGGCAGCGAGCGCGGACGCATCTCCGATCTCCGACATGCGCGGCACGGACGAACAACGCAAACACCTGGTCGGCGTTCTGACCCGCCGCACTCTTGAAAGGGCCGTCGAACGCGCCCGGGAGAACAGCTAACTTGGTCGAAAAAGTAAGAGTCAGGGCAACCCTGAACGGAGAACCAATCGACTTCCTGGTAGCGCCGTATGTGAGCCTCCTCGACACGCTTCGTGACGAGCTGAACCTCACCGGCACCAAGGAAGGCTGCAACGACGGCAACTGTGGCGCATGCACCGTCAACCTGGACGGTCGCATCGTCGACTCATGCTGTGTACTCGGGGCAGAGATCGACGGCAGCACCGTCGAGACTATCGAAGGCATGGCCGAGCCCGGCCAGCTGCACCCGCTCCAGCAGGCTTTCCTTGAGGAAGCCGCTCTGCAATGCGGAATTTGCACCCCGGGTTTCCTTGTGTCTGCCAAGGCACTGCTCGAGAAAGAATCTAACCCGAGCGAAGAACGAATCCGATTCTGGCTTGCCGGAAACCTGTGCCGTTGCACGGGCTACGACAAGATTGTTAAGGCGGTCCAGAAGGTCGCCAAGTCGGCCTAGGGAGGTCTCGATGACAACAGAAACCACCAAGGGCAAGTACAACGTAATTGGGACCCGTCCCATCCGTCACGACGGATATGACAAGGTCACCGGTAGGGCGATCTACGGAGCTGACATTAAGCTCCCCGGTCTCCTGCAGGGCGCGGTTCTCCGAAGCCCGCACGCACATGCCCGCATCAAGTCGATAGACACCTCCGCTGCGAAAGCGATGGCGGGTGTTTACTCCGTGATCACGAGCGCCGATTTTCCGGGAGCGCACGACACACTCGTCGATCTCGGTGAGGGCGCCATCAACTTCCGCTACGCATCCAACAATGTGATGGCGGGGGACAAGGTCCTTTACAAAGGCCATCCCGTTGCCGCAATAGCGGCGCTGGATAAAAACACCGCTCTTGAGGCGGCCGCTCTCATCAAGGTCGATTACGAAGTCCTTAAGCCGGTCTCAACGGTTTTGGAAGCCTTGAAGCCTGGAGCGCCGATTGTTCTGGAGGAACTGGAAGGCCAGGACCTCGGCGAGAAGATCGACGGCCAGACCAACCAGGCGAACCACATCCGCCACGAGTTCGGCGATGTCGAAAAAGGATTTGGCGAGGCAGACATCGTTATCGAGCGTGAGTTCGACACGGCGATGGTTCACCAGGGCTACATAGAGCCGCACAACGCTACCGCCACGTGGGACGAAGAGGACCGGATCACGATCTGGACGAGCACGCAGGGTTCATTCCCGACACGCCG
>Ga0209402_10001296_pt1 | contig 27802 bp, 38 predicted proteins | sample ArcticOcean_MG_C_3_FD_187437 | JGI IMG/M metagenome (GOLD analysis project Ga0209402, IMG submission 187437) | Marine microbial communities from western Arctic Ocean - ArcticOcean_MG_CB8_126 (SPAdes) (version 2) | ecosystem: Environmental > Aquatic > Marine > Oceanic | place: Arctic Ocean... | reverse complement strand
CACTGTGGATCTCCATCAAATCAAATGATGTTGAATCTCTTTTTTCTAAAAGATGCTTACGTAAAGCAGCTTTTTCAGGATTTGATGTCAATTCCCTTTGATATTGCAGCTGCAGTTACAGTATTTTTTAAAAGCATGGCAACTGTCATTGGTCCTACTCCGCCTGGAACTGGTGATGCGAATGAAGTTTTTTCAATAATTTCTGAATAATCTGCATCTCCTGATAATTTTCCATCATGTCTTGTAGTTGCAACATCAATTACTACCGCACCTTCTTTTATCATATCTGGTGTAAGCTTGAAAATCTCTCTATTACCAACTCCTGTTATTACAATATCTGAATTCAAACAAATTTTCTTTAGATCTTTTGTCTTTGAATGACATGTAGTTACAGTTGCGTTGTTTTGCAACAATAGATGATAAAGTGGTTTACCTACTAAATTACTTCTGTTAATAATTACAACATTTTTTCCTTCTAATTCAATATTGTAATATTTGCACATCTCAATAATTCCTGAAGGTGTACATGCCACTAACACTGCTTTTCCAATTGATAAAAGTCCCACATTTGGTGGTGTTAAACCATCCACATCTTTTTCAGGTAAAATTTGTGTTGTTGTAATGAATTCATTGAGGTGAGATGGAAGTGGTAATTGTACCAAAATACCATGAACTGTCTCATCTTGATTTAATTCTTCAATTAATTTGTTTAATCCTGCTTGTGTAATTTCTGCTGTTGGTGTATGATCCTTTGTTAATATTCCAACGTCTTCACATGCTTTGTGTTTATTTCTTACATAAGTTGCAGAAGCTTGATTATCCCCTACAAGTACTGTTGCAAGACACGGTGTAATTCCTTTTGTTTTTAAATCATTCACAATATCTGTAACTTGTAATTTGATACTTTTTGCAACTTCCAATCCATCAATTTTAACTCCTGTCAATGTTGCTAAATTCACAAAGCAAGTAATAAATCCTTGATTATAAAATCACAGAAAACAAATTATTGGGTAAACAAAAATTATTGGTATGTTCATTGCAATTGTAGATGTCAGTCTAAAAGAAGAGAAAATATCTGAATTTAAGACCTGGATAACTGAATCAAACAAAATACTGTCAAAATTTGACGGATTTATTTCACGGCGCCTTCTTGAGGGTGAAGATGGTTCAAAAAGAATAATGGTTGAATTTGAAAATATTGAATTATTTAGAAAAATGCATCAGAGTCATGAACATCAGAATTTTCATAGTGAATTGGGGGTTTTTATGGCGAAACCTCCTCAACGTCAATTCTATCATGTAGTTGCTGAATAATATGAAATTTGAATATAACACACTTGACTACCTTCGTAAAATAGATGATGGAAACTCATATTTTCACACTTTTCTAAATGGAGACACTCTTGCAGCAGGAGTTTTAATCTTAAAACCCGGTGAAGAAGATACACAAATTCCTCATGATTCTGATGAAATATATTATATTTTAGAAGGAGATGGATTTCTGAAAATAAAAAATAAGAATTACTCTTTAAAAAAAGGAAAAGTATTCTTTGTACCAAAAAATACGGAACATTATTTTTTTGGAAATAAGAAAAAATTAAGTGTTCTTTATTTTTTTAGCGGACCTGATAATTAATCTTGAATCTTCACTTTTCTTCCCTTGATCAAGATCTTCTTTCTAGCAAAAAGTTCTACTGCCTTTGGATAAATCTGATGTTCTTTTGAAAGAATCTTCTTTGAAAGTGTTTTCTCTGTATCCCTATTGCTTACTTTGACAATCTCTTGTAAAATTATTGGTCCCGTGTCAACCCCTTCATCAACAAAATGAACTGTACATCCAGAAAATTTAACTCCAAATCCAATTGCTTGTTTTTGTGCATTTAGTCCTGGAAATGCTGGAAGGATTGCAGGGTGAATGTTTAAAATTTTATTTTTATACTTTTTAATGAAATATGGACTAACAATTCTCATAAACCCTGCTAAACACACTAGTCCATTTGTAGGTGTAACTTTGTATTTTCTTAAAATGGAGATTATTTCTTTATCATATTGTTGTCTTTTGCCTTTGTAATTGGCACTATCAATTATCTCTGTTTGAACTCCAAGTTTTTTTGCAATTGCTAACCCTTTTGCATTTGGTTTGTCTGAAATAACTACCGCTGGATTTATTGGAATCTTTCGTTTTTTTATTGCACTAAGGATTGATTCCATATTACTCCCTCTTCCAGAAATTAGAATTCCTAACTGTAGCAATAACTGTATTTTATTCCTCATGAAAATAAAGCATTGGATTGTAAAGTAAACCCAAGTTGAAAGAAAACTTATCTTATCAAGGAATTCTAGTTAATTATGGGAATAGTATCAAAAATTATGATATTAGGAGGCGTATTTGTTCTCTTCTATGGTATATTTACAATGGTTGGTGTCTAATTATGCAAGTTTTTTCTATAAATAGAACTTGAATTGTTTGTTTGTTAACATTTTGCAAAACTTGCAATTTATAATCAAAACTTTATGAAATAATATATTGAGAAATATTCGACTGACAAAAAATGGTATTGAATGTACGAATTCCACCTCTACTGTATATCTAGATCCAAAAAAAATACAAAATGAAGGTGTACATTTTGTTTCTCATGCGCATATTGACCATCTGCCAAATGGTGGTGGTGGCACTATCTTATCTTCTACTGAAACCAATAAAATTGCAGAATTACGAGGCTTTACCCTCAAAAACTCTGTTTCCACACTAGAACATTTCACTCTTGTAGACAGTGGTCATATTTTTGGTTCCAAGGGGCTTCTCTTTGATGATATTTTTTACACTGGAGATATCTCCACACGAGACCGTGGTTTTCTAAATGGTGCAAAAATCCCTAAATGTAAAACTCTAATAACTGAATGTACATTTGGATTGCCTGAATTCGTTCTTCCTCCTGTTATTGAAATTGTTAAACAAGTAAACGAAATAATTGCTAATTTGTATTCTAAAGGAAAACCTGTACTTCTTCTTGGATATGAATTAGGAAAAGCACAAACACTATCTCAATTATTTAGTGACTGGGATCCAATCTATTATCATGACTCTGTAAAAAGGATGAATGACTTGCATCGTTCAATGGGTGTTCCACTAAAAAATTCTTTAGGCCATACAGAAGCTGAATCAAAAGGACTTTTAGATAAAAAACCTTGGGTGATGGTTGCACCAATGATGAGTACAAAAAATAATTTTATCAAACACATGAAATCAAAATATGGTGCTATAACAATTGGATTTAGTGGATGGGCAAACTCCAAAAAATTTGGTTTCACAAGAGGGGCTGATTATTCTATGCCTCTAAGTGATCATTGTGATTATGATGAATTAATTCATCTTGTCAAACAATCTGAGGCTGAGAAAATTTACACAATTCATGGATTTGTTAATGAATTTGCTATGGATTTGAATAAACTAGGATTTTCTGCTCAACCATTACGCGAAATCTCTTTGGATAATTTTTGTTAATAAAATTTTTATAATAATTTAAACTCTCTTGAAGAAAAAATATAGATGTCCATCAAAATCTAACAAACTGCTTCTCTAACTGTTTGTCCTTGGAAATTTTTATCAAACCATTCCTTGTATTTTGGTTCATTGTCATACCTATCTAAGTAATGCTGTAAGTCTTTTTCAGGATCTGGGAATCCGGGAATTCTTATTTCTTTATCTCCCATTTGTGGAACCAAAACTTCTCTAACTGTTTGTCCTTGGAAATTTTTATCAAACCATTCCTTGTATTTTGGTTCATTATCATATCTATCCTGATAATATTTCAAATCTTTTCCAGGTGCGGGAAAATTAGGAACTTTGGTAGCTGAAACTAATACTACTTCGCTTTGACATGTTAGCCTCTCTTCTACTTCCGTATTTGATGAAAACAAATCTGAACTACTGCCCATATATGCTGCACCTCCACCAATTATAATTACTACAATCAATCCTATGACAATTCCTGTTGTTTTTCCTTTTCTTGATTTTCTTACACTAGTATGATCTGTCTCTACATGTTCTATGAATTTCTCTTCTATTGTTGGCTCTTTTGATGCCAATTCTTCTTTTCTTGGCTGTGATGCCAACTCTTCTTTTCTTGGCTGTGATTCATTTTTAGTTTGTGCTCCGCAATTAGTACAAAATACATTCCCCTCTAAAATTTTACTTCCACATTTACTACAAGAATTTGAAATACCCTTTGATAATCTTCTATCTGTACTTGGTTTGATATACGGGTCTCTTGTTTTTGCTTTAACCTCTGTAATCTTAAATGATGATTCTGTAGACTTTCTAATTCTTGGAACCCTAGTTTCTTTCATCTTACTTGTCATTTGTCTATGCCTTGGAGTCAAATACTGCTCAACTAGTGCATCAACATATTTTCTATCTTGCATTGAAATCATGCTTCTTTTTTGAAATGATTTGATAATCTGCTTTAATCTGTCTGGATTTCCCTTTCCTATTTCTAGGAGTTTTAGTGCATCATCTATAGTTGAATCTGACATGTACTTAGTGCTGAATTGAAATGTTTATAAAAATTGGTACTGACTACCACTCTTCATCTGTCTTCAAGACTGGTTTTCCACTCTCTATGGCAAATCCCATGATTTCCAATGTGTCTTGCGCTGTTTTTGAATTTCTAATTAAGATGTTCTCTGCAAGTTCAATTCGTTTCTGTTTTGATATGTTTTGACCAATTTTGTACTTACCGTTCATCTCTTTTGGTATAATCTTGATTACTACTACTTCATTGAGAACTTGCATGTTTTCTCTCATAGGCTCATATTTGCCCTCTGGTTGGTATTTTTTCATCAGTGCATTGAGTGCAAGAGCTTTTTCTGTTGAGTCACTGACTATGACAGCTTCTCCTTTTATTACTACACTGATGTATAATGTATCTGCTAATGATGCGTCATTAGGATCAAAAAAATATGATGGCAAAAACTCTAAATTTCTATCTACTTCAAACCCTACTTTGGAATTTCGTTTAACATTATCTAGTTTTTCACCTCTTATGTGAGAATGCATGTATACTATGTTATTGATTAAAACAAAATTCATAGGAATGATTTGTGGATATCCATTTTTGTCTATGCTGGAAATTCTCCCAGTCTGTTCTTCATTTAGAAATTGAATAATCTTATCTTTAGACTTGATAACTAATTTTCCTAATAACTGCATATGACTAGAATTTCTTTGTCAGTTAAATTATTTTTCTTGATCTTTAAAGTATGGGATCACTTTACTGGCAAACTTGTCAATAGAACCAAAGTAATTTGAACCCCAGAATCTTACTACGAAATGATTTACTCCTGCTTTAAGGAATTTCTCGAATACTTCAATTACATCGTCTGGTGTACCAACTCCTGTTGATGATCTTGCGATTTTATCTGGGATGGTTGTTGCTGCTTCTCTCATCTTCACAATCCAATCTTGATTTGACATTGAATATTCTGTAAAGTATTTCTTAAAATCAAATCCTTCCACTTCTTTTAATCCATGAACTCTAAGAATCTCTGGTTTAAACAAACTAACTTTTACTGCTTCTTTCATCTTTGCCCAAGATGTTTCTGCATCATCTGAAAAGTATACGTCGACGTCTAGTGCCATCTGAAAATCTTCTTTTTCTTCTTCAGTTCGTCCATTTTCGTTCATTGAATTTACAATCTGATCTTTATGATCTTCAAACAATTCTGGTGTGTATCCAATTGGCAACCACCCATCTCCATACTTACCTGTCATCTTTAGAGTACGTGGTCCTCCGGATGCCATGTAAATTGGAACATGTGGCTGTCTTACTGATTTTGCTTGTAGACATGCTTCTGTTAACTGATAATACTTCCCTTCCCAGGTTTTTCTATTATCTGGGTCTGAATCATAAAGTTGTTTTATGATTTGTAACTGTTCTTCAAATTTTGACACTGGTTTATCAAATGGAATGTTGAATTCTTTTAGATTTTGTGCTTCTCCTGCACCAATTCCTAGTGTTCCTCTTCCTTTTGATAATCTATCTAGCGTAATTGATGCCAATGCAATGTTTGATGGATGTCTTCTTAATGCATCTGTTACACATGTTCCTAATTCTACATTGTTTGTTACTGCTGCAATTCCTGCAAGCATAACCCATGGGTCATTTACAATTGCTTTACTCCACTGTGGAACATTTGAGTGGTCCATATACCAAATCGAATGATAACCTGTTTTGTCTGCAAGACTACATGCTGTTAAAATCTGGTCTTCGGTTAATCCTAATCTTGCAACATTCAATCCATTTTGAATTCCGAATTTGAGCATTTTCCTGAAACTATTCAAAAATGGCTGTTAATAAAGCATAGCGGTTTTATTTGTCACTAGTAAATAAAATATAAAAAATAAATAATATTTTAGAGATTTCCGGCTTTAATATCGTTAAGACATTTTACAACATCTTCTTTTGAAATTGGAATTGGATTTGGATCCAAATGACCTTTGTCTGTCATTACAACATCTGCTGCTTGATCAACATCTGCTTTAAGTTCTAATTTGTCAAATCCCATCTTCTCGATAATTTCTTTGAATCTATCGTAAAATATTGATTTGTTATGTTTGTGGGCAACTGTGGTACATGATGAAAGTGAATAACCGTGTGGTACCCCTTCATTTGAAAAGACATATGATAATGCATGTCCTAATGTAGTTGAACAGTTTCCAAAGCCCATTCCTGATAACATCGATCCATATGGATAATTCTCTGGTTTATCATTCATTATTGCATCATACAATACGTCGAATGCTTGTTTACACAATGTTTTGGTAAGGTCGTTTCCAAGTTTACTATCATAACCTTCTGTTGCTTGTGCACATGCATCACATACTGAACTTTTGATAACTTGCTCAGGTGTTCCGTTCATAAAGTATGAATCAATTACTGCTCTATCTGCAAGGAATCTATCTTCTCGGAGTAATTTCTTTTTTCCGTCAAACTTTAGAACACAATATGTTGTCATTTCTGCTCCTGTACCAAACGTTGTAGGAATTAGAATTTTCTCTACACCCATTTCTGAAGCTGCATATTTTACAACATCCATTGAACTTCCTCCTCCCAATCCAATCATTGCACTAATGTTTTTAGATTTGTATTCTTCAATTACTTCTTTAACCATTTCAATTGATGGTTCTGGTTGAACCTTGTCATACAACAAGTAATCTTGTATGCCCATTTTTCCTAACCACTTGTCAGATAATTCTGGAGGGACTGTTGTTACTACTAAAGCATTTTTTGGATATTCAGCTTGTGACAATACATCTTCCCCAAATTGAATTACTTTAGGAATTCTTACTGTATTCACGTTTCATGTAAAACAACTATTCTTTTTATACCTTACAATATCAAAAACTTAAGTTATTTTCATTTAACCATAGTTAATTGATCAAAAAACCATCAAAATTAACTCTTAATGCTCATTTTCAAGCAGTACTCTCAATATTGGATGTGGGTTTAGAATCATCACATCCGTCTGTTTATTTAAAAAACTATGTTCTCAAAAACCAAATCTTATTCTCAACTTCTAAAATAGATCTCAAAAAATTCAATCAAAAATTTCTAATTGCAATTGGAAAATCAGCTGGCACCATGGCAGAATATGTTTCAAAAAAAATTAATTTCAATAAAGGACTTGTTGTAGTTCCAAAAGGCATAACTCCTAAACTAAAAAAATCAATTGAAATCATTAATGCTGGTCATCCTATTCCGAACCATAACAGTCTCAAAGCTGGTAAAAACTTGATCTCATTTTTGAGTCAAACTGAGAAAAATGATTTTGTGTTATTTTTGATATCTGGCGGTGGTTCTGCGTTGTCAGTTCTTCCTGATTCTATTTCCCTTCGTGATAAAATAATTGTAAATCAAATTCTGATTAGATCAGGTGCTAATATTAACGAAATTGCATGCATTCGCAAGCATTTGTCTTTGATTAAAGGAGGGCGCCTAATTCAAAATATGAATTGTACTGGAATATCTCTTCTTGTATCTGATGTTATAGGTAATGATATCGGTTCAATCTCGTCTGGAATAACATATTGTGACAAATCCACCTTCTCCGACTCACTCAAGATTATCAAAAAATTCTCTCTTCAGAACAAGTTACCACAATCTGCAATACAAATTCTGAAATCTGGACTGAAATGTGAAATTCCTGAAACTCCAAAAAAATCTCGCATCAAAAATATTATAATTTTAAACAATACTTCATGTCTTTCAAAAATGAAAAATAAATCTAAAACGCTAGGACTCAAAACATATGTAATGCCAAACATTACTGGTAATCTTAATCACGTTACAAAAATGATTGCTTCCAGAGCATTAAATTCAAAAAATAATTGTATTGTATTCGGTGGAGAACCAACTGTCACTGTAACTGGAACTGGAAAAGGTGGACGTAATCAAGAACTTGTATTACGTTTGTATGAAAAACTAAAAAATCAAAAATTTAATTTTACAATTGCATCTATTGGAACGGATGGAATTGATGGAAATACAAAATTTGCTGGAGCTCTATTTTCCACTGAGTATGAATGTGATGGTAAATCATATCTAAAAAATAATGACTCATCATCATTTTTTAAAAAGTATGGGGGATTGATTAAAACAGGTATTACTCAAAATAATGTAAATGATATAGGTGTAATTCTCAGACATAACTAAAAGAATCTCTTCCTGCAGTATCTTTTCCTTTTGCAAAAAGATGTCTTGTTGATAAATTCTCTTTCGTATCTATTAATTGAAACTTCATCTTCAACTTACGAAGCTTTGTTAATTGATTAATGAAGTATATCTTATCATTAATTATTTGGTTTTCTGATTTTTTTCCTTCAGTAAAAGTTTCATACACCATTTTAGAATCACACATTACATCGACTTGATCATTGTCTTTTATGATATACACGCCTAATCCCCAGTAAATTCCAATATGTAATGCGATAAACTTTGATTCTTCAGTATCTTTGACGTCTAATTTTCCTCCAGACAAATACGCTGGAGGATGTGCTCTAATCTGCTCTGCAAGCTTTTTGCCAGTTCTAATTGTCCATGAATACTCATTCACGTTTCCATCAAAGAAAATATCATGTTTCATATGTCAATCAAAAAGGTGTTTTTTGTCTATTTAATTTGTATTCTGGTCTTAATGATCCATATTGAAATTAATTTTCATGATGAAGTCACATAATTTCTTTAGAAAAATGGTTGATGAATTAGTAGAATTCTCTGCACATGATCCTGAATTGGCTGATGGAATAAAATGGTTAGATGGTCAGGCTCAAAAAAAGGGAATTACATTTTATGATATGGTCTTTGAAGTCTTGTACAGTCATGATGTTACATCAAAAGCCAAAAACTGGTTAAAAACAAGAAATTAATTTATTTTCGATTTTCTATTGGAATGTAAGTACATCCTTGCGGCCCTTCATATTTTCCAACGTATGTTGCCTTTGGTCTGTATAACATTGGTTTTGGGGCTGCTTCCGCAAATTTTTCCTCAATTACATGTGCTGCCCAACCTGACACACGTGAGATTGCAAAAATTGGTGTATTCAAATCCATTGGAATACCAAGCATATAGTAAACCGATGCACTGTAAAGATCAACATTTGGAAAAATATCCTTTTCTTTCCTATTCTTCATTATTCCTGCAGTGATTTCTTCAATTTTTTTTGTGATTTCAAACCATGGCACTCCCATCTTTACAGATAATTTTTTTGATAATTCTTTTAAAACCATTGAACGTGGATCAACTGTTTTGTAAACTGCATGCCCCATGCCCATAATCCTATCTCCATTTTCTATTTTTGATTTGACCCAACCTTCTGCATTTCCTTCATCTTTGATATCTAGTAACATTTTCATAACCTCGAAATTTGCCCCCCCATGTAACTCTCCACTTAGTGCACCAACTGCAGCACTTACTGCAGAATACATGTGGGCACGAGTAGATGCAACTTCTCTTGCAGCAAAAGTTGAAGCGTTGAATGTGTGGTCTGCATGCAAAATAAGGCATACATCAAACACTCTTTCCATCTCTTTATCTGGTTTATTTCCAGTTAGCATGTAAAGGAAATTTCCAGCATGGCTTAATTCTGGATCAGGCTGTATTGCCTCTTTATCATTTCTAACTCTATCCCAACTTGCAATGATGGTTGGAACCTTTGCAATTAGATTGATTGCCCTTTGTTGACTAATTTCTTTTTCAGATCCATGTTCATCATAATATCCTGCAAGTGCGGCAACAAATGCCTGTAACACATCCATTGGATGAGCATCTTTTCTCCAGTTTCTCATATTTTTTTGCATTTGTTCAGGAATTTTTCTTGCTTCTTTTAGACTTGATACAAACTCATCAAATTCTATCTTATTTGGCAAATGATCATGTAAAAGTAAAAAACAACATTCCTCAAAATTTGAATTTTTTGTTAAATCTAAAACATCAAATCCTCGATAAATCAGTTTACCCTTTTCTCCATCAATCATAGAAATTTTTGTGTCTGCAATTGGAATATCTCTTAATCCAATATTCTTAGTTTCCATACTCTTCTCGTTATTTTTTGACTTTTAACTTTTCAATTAGTTTATGAGATATTTCATATAATATGCATTCTCAGTCAATTATTTTCAGTACAGAATGTCTAAAGAATCAAAGCTTGGGCATATTACGTCATATTTCATTAATCTACATGTCGACCCTATCTGAACGTGAAATGAGAAAAAAAATTGATGAGGAAATTCTCAATGCTTCACCTGAATTCTTACAGATAATTCAAAAATTTGATCATGAAAATCAATTGAATTATTCCACCATCTATGAGATTTATTCCACAATCCTTAACTCCAAAAAAACAGTCTCTCCAAAATCAAAATCAAAATAACCATTTTTGGTTTAAATGAGGGTCATCCAATTTTAACATAAATGGTGAGTAAAATAAAGAAATCAAAAATTGTATGTGTTTCTCATAGAGAAGATGCAGATGGTATCAGCTCTGCAGCATTAATCAAACAAGCATTTGGCGGCGAAACAATTCTTACTGATTATCCTGGCATGATGGATGACATGGAACCACTTAGAACTGATGAAAAATTAAAAGAATTGTACATTTGTGATCTTGGATTAAACAAAAAAAATGAATCTGATTTTGTTGAACTGTTAACCCAATTACGAAAGCGTAGAATCAAAATCTCATATATTGATCATCATGATCTTGAAAAAAAAATTATTAACCAATTAAAAAAAATTAAAGTCAATGTAGTACATGATACAAATGAATGTGCATCTGTTCAAGTTTACAACACATACAAAAGAAAATTAAATGATCATGCTGCTTTTGTTGCTGCGTGTGCAGCCATAACTGATTATATGGAGGATAGACCACTCGGTTCAAAACTTCTTCAAATATTTGACAGACAATTTGCACTCATTAGCGCAACTGTCATGACATACAACATTGTTGGACATCAAAAAGAACCTGATTATTTATTATACCTTGTAGATGAACTTAGTGAATCAAAATATCCGCATGAAATTCCAAATTCCTTTGAGTTCGCACAATTACAAGTTGCAAAACTTGCATCAATCATTAGTAAAGTAAAAGAAAATATGAAATTAAAAAAGAATTTAGGCTATATGGAAATTACTGACTCTGGCGCAAGCGGTGCAGTAAACTTTGTTCTTGGTCTATCTGGAAAAGATGTTGGGGTTGCATACAAAGAACGTGTTGATTATGGCGTATATGCTGTATCTGTAAGAGGATCAAAACAATGTAAAATCCATCTAGGAAGATTGATAAATAAAATAACTACTGATATTGGTGGATCTGGTGGTGGTCATGACAAAGCTTGTGGTGCATCAATTCCTAAAGATAAGATTACTAAATTCATAAATACACTAAACTCTTCTTTAGCAAAATAAATTGTCTACACAATCATTACGAAAAGATCATAAATTAATTGAAAAGGTGCTACAAGCTTTAGATGCCACAATTAAACTTCTAAAAGATGGAAAACAAATTCCAGAACAAATTTTACTTCCGACAATTGATTTCACTCAAAACTTCACCGATGTTTGTCATCATGGCAAAGAAGAAGAAGTACTATTTCCTGCACTTGAAAAGGCTGGAATGCCAACGCACATGGGTCCTATTCGTATGATGATAGTTGACCATCAGCGTACTAAGGCCATCGCCGAGAAAATACAAGAGGCATCTACAAAATATCTTGAAATCAGTGATTCTGCTGATCTTATACTTGCATTAGAGGTATATGTTCAACATGTAACTGAGCATCTTTGGAAAGAAAATAATAGATTATTCATGATGGCTGAAGCTCGATTAAATCATGCTGCAAAAGACGTTGACAAGAATCTAGAAGATGTTGAAGAAAAAAAACTCAAGGAACTTGGAAAAACTCGTTCTGATTATGAAACACTAGCTGATGATTTGGAAAAATCTGTCTCTGAAATTAACTAGAATACTCTACTATCATATCGATTTCTACTGTAGAATTTAGTGGAAGGCTTGCAACACCTATTGCAATTCTAGAGTGTTTTGCCATGTCCCCAAAAATTTCAACTAGTAAATCTGACGCCGCATTGATAACTTTTGGTTGCTCTGTAAATTCTTGGCTTGAATTAACAAATCCTGAAATTCTGACAAATTTTGTAATCTTATCTAATGAGCCAAGATTAGCCTTTAATTGAGCAAGACCGTTAATTATACAAATCTTTGCAGCTTCTCTTGCAGAATCCAATGATTGTTTTTCTGGAACTTTTCCTTCAACAATCACTTTTCCATCTTTCATTGGAATTTGTCCTGAAACAAATGCAAGATTTCCTGTAGTGATAACCGGTATGTATGAACCTGCTGGATTTGGTGGAGTTGGAATCTCTATAGATAATTCTCTTAATCTATCTTCAATCATGAACTTCCGTTCAAAATTGTATATTTAGTCTTATGTTGGATATTGCAGGCTCATACATTCTCATCACAGTTAATTTTTTTTCCTAAAATCTAATATATCTCATGATCTTCTGTCCTAACTTACAATGTATGAAAATTTATGGTTAATTCCATTGGGATTTGTAGCTGGTGTATTGGGGTCTATCGTAGGACTTGGAGGTGGAATTATTGCAGTGCCTGTAATGACTTTTGCTGGATTTCCTCCAGCACTTGCCGCAAGTAATAGTCTCTTTGCAGTTTTTAGTAACTCTGTAGCTTCTACGGTATCATACGCTCGTCAAAAGCGTGTTGAATTTGGAATTGGCATAAAACTTGGCTTGATGTGCATTCCTGGTACAATCTTAGGTGCATTTATTTCAGATGTGATGACTCCTGTTGCATTTCAAATACTCTTTGCATTTGTGTTAATATCATCCGCAATCTACATTTTTGTTAAACGTGCTGTAGATGAAAAACCCTATAACAGAACTGCTTTAATGATGGTGATATCTGCAGGTGCAAGCTTTTTTGCAGGAATAATCTCTAGTTTATTTGGAATTGGCGGTGGTATTGTGTTTGTTCCCTTGATGGTAATTGGAATTGGCATTCCAATGCGAAAGGCGGCCCCTACATCACAACTCATCTTGATGTTTGCTTCTTTAAGTGGTCTTTTGGTGCATTCTGCATTAGGCCATCCTGATTATTTGCAAGCCCTTCTTTTAGCAATTGGTGCATTCGGGGGTGGTATGCTTGGTGCTAGATTATCATTGGAAATCAAAGAAACGAAATTAAAAATTCTTGTAACAATAGTTCTCTTGGCAACTGCAGTGAAATTAATTATCGATTCGATGGGGCTTCTTTTTTAATTCGGTACAGGTTCTTTTTTGATGTAAGAATCATCTCGCCATCCTCCAAGGTTCCTTCAAAATCTACGCCGATTAAACCATATTCTTCATCAATATCTCTTTTATCGGAAATCACAAATTTGAGCCGTAACACCTGATCTGTATAAAGTGGTTTCAAGAACCTTGTCTGTCTATTTTTCCATTCTGCATCCCCATCTACACCATAAAATACTATAATATTCCCATAAATCTGGCGTAATCTTGTAAATTCTCCCTCCATTCTTGAAATAATTGCTCGTCCTGAAACAATCTTCTGTTCATCCTTGCCAGAATCTATCTCAAACATTGCATTTTTTATTCTTGAAAATCCTAGATATTCTTCTAATTCCTTTTTAGAAATACTTGTGGTGGAGACAAACGTATTTCCTATCTTCAATGTTGAAAATTTTTCCATTTCTATCTTGATTCATCAGGGCAGAAAATTACTTCTGCATTAGATTTAGAATCATTGGATATTGAATAATTGATTGCATCTGTAATTCTTGCATTGTTTGGCTCTTTACCATCTACTGCACCTGCCAATACTAGAAATATTCTTACATTTGATTTCAAAACGTCACTTAATTCTTGATTTACAGTTGTGGCAAATGGTCTTAATGCTCCTCTGAATACCTCTACTTTTGCTCTTTCTCCTCCGCCAATCTTTTTTCCATATGGTAAGTCTGGACCAATAATCACGATTCTTCCTGTTGCATCTTTGAAAAGTCTTGGATCGTTTGAACCATTTGGAACAAATATGTTCATTGCATTTTGACTGACTGTAGCTGGAATATTGATGAATTTGTTTGTTAATCCATCCCACTCTTTTCTAGATAATTCAGTTAATCTTGAAATGTTTGGAATCTTACCTGTTATGTGGATAAACACCTCGATGTCACCTTTTGATTTTGCAGTGTTAAACCATCTTGTAATTTCTTCATTCTTTGAAAAATCTATTACGTGTGAATGAAATTTGTTTGTAATTGAATCTTGAACTTCTTTTGAACATTTGTCTGATATGAAACAAATTGCTTGACCTCCATTTGATTCTATATTTGCAGCAATTTCTTCTGCTCTCTTTGCATCTTCTTCATCTGTTGCATCAATCGTCAAAACTGCAATCTTTGATGAATAATCATGCTGTTTCACTGTTTCTGGAATTGATGTGATATGGGATCTTACAGGATAGAAAACTCGATCTCCTGGAATAATCTTTCCATTTAGAATTTTTGCCTGATCGTCATCTGCAAGTGTTAGAATTGTGGTTGCAACCTGATCTTGTGATAGGAACTGTTGGTCTGGAATCATAGTAGAAGTGTTTTTTTGAATTTTCTCTGCTATACTTTGAACTTTATTTAATAAATTAGTAAGCGTTGATTCTTGTTTACCTAATTTTTCCGCAGCTGCTTTAATTCCATTTTTAATTGTCTCCTCATCTTCTCCAAGTAATCCTAAAATCTCCTTGTTTACAATTTCAACTTCTGTAGGTATTAGTTCTTCAAACCCACTTACTCTAAGAAATTCTGATGCTGCTTTAGGATAAACTGTTTTGTAAATTCTATCTGAATGCACTGGTCCTGGATTTGTTCCGATTGATACAATTCCTTTTTCAGTTAACTCCCACGACATAGCTTCTACCAGTCTGTTTTTTGCTCCTTGTGATGCGGTATATGGACCTCGGAACCTATATGGTCTCTGTTCTAATGGTCTTTCTTCTGTAAAGAATGTTGAAATTGTAATAATTTTGGCGCCTTCTTTCATAACTTTCAATGCCTGTACTGATGTCCAAAATGTTCCTGTAAGATGAATATCAACTGTACTTCTAAAATCTTCTAATGGTGCATGTGCAAAACATGTAACTGGGCCTGAAACTCCTGCGTTATTTACAACTATATCTACATTCACACCTTCATTTTTTAGTATATCAAACATTTCAGTAATAGCTTTTTCATCACTAACATCTACGCCTGAAAATATTTTTACAAAACCATTTGAATTTTTCTCATTAATTATTTTTGTTAGCATTTCTGATGTACTCTCGAGTGGTTCTTTTCTTCTTCCTAAGATGATGACACTAGCCCCACTTTCTACAAATTTTTTAGCAACCGTCATTCCTATGCCGGTCCCACTACCTGTGATTAAAACAACTTTATTCTCAAACTTCAATCTGATAAAATTTTTGACTGATTTGCAGAATAAATTCCTTACCACTAAGGAATTATCTTTATTTGTGGGTAATCTTGATGATAGCTAATGCATGATATCGAATCTGAAACATTTGTCATACAGTCTATGCCCGAAAAATTCTCAGATATGCTAAAAGAGATCGCTGTATCTTCAACTCCAAAAGAAATTGCAACTGATGATGTTGAAAATGATGATTATTACAGTAGAGCGTTTTCGCAAACAACTCGAATGGTTACAAATAAAGGCTGTTTAGATGTCACTGGCACAAACATTGATGTCATTCAGATAATCCAAAAGGGATAATCATGCAAGATCCAAATCCACTACCATGGGGTGCTCAAGACCGTTTTCAAGCACACTATATTGTAAGAAAACAAGCAGATGATTCTATAGAACTTACTGCACGGACTGTTCTAGAAACCTCTGGTCATTTTGGCTCAAAAAAAGTCACTAATGTTCAATGGCAAGGTGGAAAAATTGCTGATACATTAAATTCTGATTCCATCTTAAATGAACTCATTGCACAACAATCTGTAGACGATGCAATAATAACTATTGATCCTACATCAAAAGGTGTTAGAATATATGGAAAATGGAAAAATAGTTTTGAATTCAATGTATCTAGGGAACAGTTTGAGATCTTTGATAAAATAGCTGGTCACATCAAAAGTTTCTAGGCTTTCCACCAATCAAGTGCAACGTAATCAACTTTTTCTTTTCCTGATGGAATTGCCAAAATGAATTGTTTTTTAACACTTGTAGCTAATCTACCTGCTAACACAATATCTGTTGATGCCATATTCTCATTTCTATTATAAACTTGAACTAAAAATGGAGCATGATCAATTCCTGGTCCTTTCTGATACACTGCGAAGTCACATCCAAATTTTATACCGGGATTCACAATGTAACCTTTATCTCTAAAGTCTTTGTAAACTTGAAATTTCTTTTCAAAGTTATGGTATTGCTCTTGACATATTTCAAACATCTTCTTTATTGTAATTTTTTTCTTGTTCTTGTAAATCTGAATTTTTGATTTACTCATTAGATAATACCCTTCTATCAAATCTAAAATTAATGGAACATCAATCTCATTTAATTTTGGTTTTGGAATTCCAATGGGTTTTCCATAATATCCTTGACTGAATAATTTTTTAGAATCTTCTAAATCTAATACTATTAACCGATTTTCTAATAACTCTGTCTTCAAAATTATAAGCTCAATGCCAAAAGAATGAATGAATCTGAAACTTCTTGACATTTGTCTGCCATCTCTTCAATTCCTTCTATGGTATCTTTCATCAATAACATCTCACTCGTTGAAGAAATTTCAAGTGCCTTCAATACCATTTTTCTATATTTGATATCAATTTCTCTTTCTAGTTTTTGGGTGTCTTGTGCCAGTTCAATGGATTTTGCAGAATCTGAATTTAGACTCCTAATAATCTCATTTAATTTGTAAATTTCATCTACAACTAATTCAATTAATTCTGTAAGTTCCACATCCAGTTTTGATGATTTTAATGTACTTGCTTTAATGTTTGATAATTTGAAAGCAATACCTGTGATATAACCTGCAATCTCATCCATAGTATAAGCTGTATTTAGTAAATTTTCACGATTTAGAATTAGACCTCCAACATCGGCAACATCTCTTGTGATCTTTCTTCTTAGGGTTTCTACTTCTTCTTCTAGTGATGTAATTTGTTCCATTGCACCTTTAATTCCTGCTTTATCTTTTTTTACAATTAATTCAGGTAACAGTGAAAGGCTTCTTCCTGCATTCAAAATCCTATTAATTTCATCTTGTAAAACGGCAACTGCTTTACGCTTTGCCTGTACTTCTAATTCCCCGCTATACATAACGAGTTTTTCTTCAATTCATACGGAATATTAAGGCTTTGTTAACTGAATTTAACCTATTTTTGATTCACTGTCTTTTTTTGCACTTTGTAGAGTGCAATAATTTCTTCATCTGTAGATGCATCTTCCGCATTCTTCTCAGTCCTAATCTTTCCTGTGAATTTTGGGAATCTTAACGCAAGTCCTGTATTCTCTTTAATTTTATCTGATGCTGTCTTATGAATTGGGCTTTGAGTGATCTCTGATGCAACAATTTCAATAACTAATTCTGGTTCAAACCACATATCTGCAGCCATATCGCTAATAATTCTTGGATTTTTTTTTAGTGTAACTTTTGGTGAAAGAATTTGGTATAATTGATCTAAGCTCTCATCTGAAAAACCTGTGCCAACCTTACATATGCTTGGAAAAACATCCTCTTCGTCATTATATGTCGCAAGTAATAGTGTTCCATACTTTCCAGTACGTCTTCCTTTCCCAAAAAATGCTCCAATGACTACAAGGTCAAGACTATCTCCAAGATCATTTTGATATTCTCTTTTTAGCTTAAGCCAGTTACTTCCTCTAATTCCTGCTCTATATGTTGAATTCAAATGCTTTATCATCAATCCTTCACATCCTGAATTAATTGAATTTTCCAAAACCTCTAAAATTTGTTCTTCGTTGTTTATAATTGACATTGGAATTAGTCTTGCAAAGTCATCTTCTTTGATAATTTTCTCCAATAATTTTCGTCTTTCGATATATTCCATCTCCATGCAATTTTTTCCATTTGAAAATAACACATCAAAGAAATTTACAGTGATAGGATATTTCGTCACTGCCTCATCAATCTCATACTTTCTTCTTCTATGCATTAATTCTTGAAATGGTAAAAAATCCCCAGAGTTAGTATTCATTGCTACTACTTCTGCCTCTAAAATAACATCATCAGAAATAATTAATTTTGAAATTTTTTCAACGATGTCTGGATAGTATGAGGTAATGTTTTCTAAGCTTCGAGAAAAAATCATTATTGTATCTTTTTGTTTATGTATCTGTGCACGTTCTCCATCTAACTTGTATTCTGCAGCAAAGTCATTCTGAAATTTCTTTACTGTATCCTCTCCACTCTTAATTCTATCTGCTAACATTGGGCGAATTGGATTGAACAATTGAATCTGAAATTTTCGTATCTGCTCTATTCCTCCTGTTGAAACAACTTGGGCAACTTTTCCCAAATCACTTGAAACATTATATGCGTTTTCAATAACTTCTCTATTCTCTTTTTCCCCCGTAAATGCTATTGCTAATGCATCCATGACTGTATTTTCTGCAATACCTAATCGTAATGTTCCGAGTAAAATTTTTAAAATAAATTTTGCTTCTTGTGGCGTTGCATCATTTAGTATGCTTGAAACATATCTAATCTTCATCTCTTGTGAACCTTTTCCTTCTAGATTTGCAATTTTGAGTAATGTCTCGTAAACTCTCTCCAGCGTAATTGTTTCTGATGAAAAAGTTGTCTGAATCTTTTGCTTTAAAATATTTTCAGCGGTCTGTCCTAAATCCCCTCCTTTGTTATAATCTTCCTCGATTTTTTTTAATGGTATGCCTGATGATTTTGACATTGCTTTCATTACAAGCTTTTCTGCAATCCCCAGTTCTACCCCTTCAAAATTTGGTCTTAGTTTTCCCTGAATGAGATAAACAGCTTTTGAAATTACGTCTTCTGGAATCTCTTTTATTAATCCTACTAGGATGTCTGTTAGCTCAAGTCGTTTACTTGTTACTTCCATCTTCTGAAATGCGTCTGAAATAATTGAAAATTTCATGTATTATTCTAGGTTTGATGTTTTATTTGATTAACTTTTGTTCTAGATGTATCTGAACATAACTTTTTTTCGGTCTTTTTTAACGTCTGAGACTAGCGCAAAGTTGTTTAACGGATATGCCTCTTTGTATTGTTTCATAAAACTCCATGCTACATCATGATTTCTGAATTCAGTCCGTAGTCCTGGCAGAACTGTCTCTTTTCCATCAATATCGAATGCTACTACTGAGTAGTGTTTAGGTCTGTTATGTGGTCGTGCTCTCATAAACCATGCCAATGCAAAACCAAACGCTGCCACTAAAACGAAGCCTGCTCCAATATCTTTGAAAACTGGCCAGAAAATTTCTGGAATAGTCTGACTAAATAATTGAACAACAATATGTGAAAACGTCAATACTGCAGCAATTGTCATTGCAATCTTTGTTACACTGTGCGAAAAGAATGAAAATTGAAATTCATATCTTGAAATCATGTGTGTATATAGAACTACAATTGATTTAATCTTTTCCTAAAAAATTATGATTTTAGTCTGGATCTTCATAATTTTCTTTTCTTTCACTGGAATCTGACTTTGAGTCCATTGGGGCCATTTTTTCTTTGACTACCTTCATTCGATCTTTGTATCCTTCTGCATATTCTAATTCATCTGGAACAAGTGTTGCTGGATGAATAAATCCTTGACTTCTAATTGCTAATGCCTTTATTGTTGCCTGCTCTCTTATGTAATCCCAATCTGGAGTTGAGAATCCGTCAAATGGACCCGTAAATTTTCCATCATGCATGCTGAAAACAAGTGATTCAACAATTGGAATACAGAAATTGATTGTTGCTGCAGAATTTAATTTCACAGGCATTAGTGGCATATTGTGACTTCCTCTTGTATTTCCTGCAACATAGTGTGGATTATTGAAAACACTTCCTGCTTCTTCAGTTGCTGGGAAATTTTTTTGTGTTCTAACTAGACATACTGGATCATCTTTTCCAACATATGTTCCTGCAATATTATGTAATCTATCTGTTGATGCATCCATGATTGGTTCGCCATCTTTAGTTGTAATTGATGAAATAACATATCTTCCAGGATACATTAGTGCAGCCTCTAAAGTTGGCTTATCCTCCCATAGTGATAATTTTGCAATTGTTGCTTCTTCAACATCCATGACGTAAAATATCACGCCTTTTGCAAGTGATTTATTCACAATTAATCCTGTATTACTTAGTGCATCTACAAATAATCTATACATTGGATAGTTGAAACAACCTGGCTCTGTCTTATCTGCTGCAAATACTGTAAATGCTTCATTTGGTCTTTCTTCAAATTCCAATTCTGCAACTCCTGGTCCCATTCCTTTTACATTACCTGAAAATGAGTCTTTAAGCAAATCTTGACCTGCACCGTATAATCCTTCTTTTTTTGCAACAGCAGTTCCTGCTACAAATGCATCATATGCTAATTTGTGAATTTTTTCGCTGTCGACCCCTTGTGTGTGGCTCATAACTATGTGAACGTCGTCTCCACAATATCCAATATAATGATCAATCAGTAAATCTCCTGCAGATTTTACAGTATCTCTGACGGCTTGAATCAAATTATCGCTAGGTCGTGTGTGTCCTCCTATTCCTCCGACATCTGCTTTGATAACTGACACTGTAATTTTCATATTAACGATTTTTTCTTCTTTGATTTATAGTATATGTTAAATTATCAAAATTTCTATGATCTAAAAATTTCAAAAAATCATACAAAAAATTGCAAAAAATCAAAATGATTATAAAGCGGACTTGATACGAATTTTCTATGGCAGTCAAACCACACCTGAACATGATTATCACAGGACACATTGATAATGGCAAATCAACAACTATGGGTCATTTCTTGATGGATATGGGTATAGTTGACCAAAGAACAATTGATGCTCATGCTGCCGAATCTGAAAAAACTGGAAAGGGTGATACCTTCAAGTATGCTTGGGTTATGGATAACATCAAAGATGAGAGAGAAAGAGGTATTACAATTGATCTTGCTTTCCAAAAATTCGAAACTCCAAAATTTAATTATACATTAATCGATGCTCCAGGACATAGAGACTTTATCAAAAATATGATTACAGGTGCTTCTGAAGCAGACTGTGCAGTTCTTGTTTTGTCTGCAAAACCTGGTGAAACTGATACCGCAATTGCACCTGGTGGACAAGCACGTGAACACGCTTTCTTACTAAAAACACTCGGTGTAGGTCAAATTATAGTTGCAATTAATAAAATGGATGATAGTAACTATACAGAAGATGCATACAAAGCAGCAGTTGAGAAAGGTAAAGGATTAATCAAATCATGTGGTTACAAAGCAGATGAAGTAGCATTCATCCCAGTTTCTGGATGGAAAGGCGATAACTTGGTAAAAAAATCTGAGAACATGGCATGGTATTCCGGTAAAACACTTTTAGAAGCATTTGATGATTTCGTTGCTCCTGAAAAACCAACTGGTAAACCATTAAGACTTCCAATTCAAGATGTATATTCAATCACCGGTGTCGGAACTGTTCCTGTAGGACGTGTTGAGACTGGATTAATGAAACCAAATCAAAAAATAATTGTAATGCCATCTGGCGCACAAGGTGAGGTTAAATCAATTGAATCCCATCATGCAGAACTTCCAAGTGCTGAAGCCGGTGACAACATTGGTTTTAACTTGAGAGGAATTGAAAAGAAAGATATCAAACGTGGAGATGTTTTAGGTACTCCTGATGCACCCCCAATGGTTGCAAAAGAATTCAAAGCACAAATTATAGTTATTCATCATCCAACAGCAATTGCACCAGGTTACACGCCTGTTATGCACTGCCACACCGCACAAGTTGCAGCAACAATTACTGAATTCCTTGGAAAAATTAACCCACAAACTGGTGCAATGGATGAGGAAAATCCAAAGTTCCTAAAAGTTGGTGATTCTGCTATTGTTAAAATCAGACCTGTAAGACCAACATGTATTGAAACATTTAGTGAATTCCCTGAAATGGGTAGATTTGCATTAAGAGACATGGGCGCAACAATTGCTGCCGGTGTTGTAAAAGAAATTACAGAAGAACACAAACCTTAGAGATTGAGTCATTATGGCTCAAAATGCTCGCATCAAATTAACTAGTACCAGTCTTTTGAAGCTAGGCAGTGTATGTGATGAAATCATGGGCATTGGTAAAAAAACTGGTGTTAAAGTAAAAGGTCCAACCCCACTTCCTGTTAAACGTCTCAATGTCGTTACTCGTAAATCTCCATGTGGAAGTGGCACTGAAACATATGAAAAATGGGAGATGCGGATGCACCGAAGAATTATTGATCTTAATGCCGATGATAAAGCAATAAGACAATTAATGCGTCTGAAAATCCCTGATGATGTCTATATTGAGTTATCTCTAAAATAACTTAGCCTTTTATTATGGAAATTGTGATTATCAACTATGTCTGAAGAGAATTTTGAAGAATCATTTTCTGAGGAAAAATTTAATGTTTTTTACAAATGCATGCGTTGTGGTCATGAAACTCCACTAGAGGAATTGTCAAGACTTCCTGAAATCAAATGTATATGTGGTTTCAGAGTATTTACAAAGAAAAGACCAGGTCTTGTAAGAAACGTAAAAGCTATCTAAATTCGATCTTTTTTGTAACTGTGCTGTCTCTGTAAATGAGTTCGCATATCTTCCATATTTGAGAAGTTTTCTCCACATTCTTTACAGTCGTATGGTAAATCTTTGTAATGTGTAATTTGAAGATGCTGCATTAATTCTTCTTGACTCTTAAATTTCAAGTCACATTTTTCACACGGAATTTTTCTAAAAAATCTCATCTTAGCTATTTTTTGCTTTTTGTTCATCCCAGCATCTTCTACATAATTGACCTTTTATTTTCCAATCTGGTTTTGGATTATATCTGACGAATCCCATTTTCTTATTACATAAAACACAAAATTCTTTTTTTGTTTTGAAATCGCCTTCTTTGTTATCAAAACAGGTTTTACAAAGTAATCCTTTCATATCCCATTGCCATCTTGGTTCCCACAAATCTGTAATCTTTTTTTGAGTTTCACATACCGCACATTTTGCTTTGATGTTTGAATCGTAGGATTCTTGCATTTTATCCATATAACAATCGCCACAAAGTGGTGATTCTACATACCATTCTTTTTTTGCATTATGCTTGTGTTTTGTCTCCTTTTTACAAACGGTACAAATTGCCGGTTTTTTACTAAATAACCTCATTATTGATTAATGAAATAGGGATCTAAATAAATTATAAAATCATAAAAAGAATTTTTTGATTTAGATCTCTGATAGAAGTTTCTCTAAACCTTGACTTGAATTTAACATGCCTTTCTTCTTTGCAATTTCTTCGATCTTTTTGAATTGTTCATTAGTGAAGCAAACTGGCATTGAACGTTTATCCATGCAATCCAGACTTTTCCTTTTTTTATAACTCTTTTCAAAAATTATATTGAGATAAGTTATTCATTATGTATGACAAAAATGCGTCAGATCCTAATTATTGGAAATAATGATAATGGGTGTACTCCTGAAATAGAATTTGCTGCATATGAAGCAGGTAAAGAAGTTGCAAAATCTAATTCAGTTTTAATCACTGGTGGGTTAGGCGGTGTTATGAAGGCTGCATCACATGGTGCAAAAGATGCTAATGGACTAACTATTGGTATAATTCCACAAGATGATTCATCGTTAGCAAATGAATATTGTGATATTGTAATTCCATCTGGAATGGGATTATCTAGAGATTTTCTTAATGCGTTATCTGCAGATGGTGTAATTGTTGTAGGTGGTGGTTCTGGAACCTTATCTGAAATATGTGCTGCATATATGTACAAAAAACCAATTGCCACTCTCAAAAATTCTGGTGGAATGGCTACAAAATATGCTGACCAGTATTTGGATCACAGAGAAAATGTGAAAATAATTGGATTTGATTCTCCTAAAGATGCAGTTAAGTATATTCTAGAGCAGATTAAATCATAGATTCTAAAAGTGGGTCTGGTTTGTAAAACTCACCATGTTCTTCTGCAAGTTTGTTTAATTCCTCTACAATATTTTTAATTCCAATTTCTTTTGCTGTTTCAAATAATGGTTTTCTCAAACCTAATCCAAGCTTACATGCTTTCTCAATTTCTTCGATATCGCTTGCACCATTAGAGATTAACCACGCAGCATTATTTAGAATATTTGCAACTAATTGTATTGGATTACATTTTTGTGCCAGTTCTTCAGATAGTTCAACTCTTTCGTATTTGTCATCTGAATATTTGTAATAACCTTCTCCTGACTTTTGACCTAATTTCTTTTCATCAAACATTTTCTCAACTGTAGTATGTGGATTGATTACTTTTTTATCTCGTAAATGCATCTCGACTGTTGCCTTATGAATAACATCCATGCCTGTAAAATCTGCCAATTCAAAAATCCCCATTGGGAATCCAAGTTTGAATTTCACTGCAGAATCTATCTCCTCTAAAGTTGCATTGGTTCTATCCTTTAGATAACATGCTTCATGTACCATTGGAATGAATAATCGATTTATAATGAATCCTGGTACATCTTTTCTACATAGTACTGCTTCTTTATTCACTGATTTTACAAATTCCTGCGTCATATCTATTATTTCTTGAGATGTTTTTTCACCTGGAATAATTTCTACTAATTTCATTAATTGTGGCGGATTGAAAAAATGAATGCCAATAAATCTCTCAGGTCTACTTGTTGTATTTGCAATCTCTGTAATTGGTAATGTACTTGTATTTGATGCAAATACTACCTCTGGTTTTGCAACTTTATCTAATTCTGCGTAAACTTGTTTTTTTAAATCCATTATTTCTGGCACAACTTCTATTATCATTTCTGCATCTTTCACTGCTTCGCTCAAATCAACGATGGGTGTAATTCTTGAATAAATTGCTTCTCCTTCTTCTTTTGAAATTTTTTCTTTAGTGACCAGTTTATCTAAACTCCATTTTATTTTCTCCATGGCTTTATCCAAAAATTCTTGTTTGATGTCTCGTAATACTACATTATATCCTGCAGTTGCTGAAACCTGTGCAATTCCATGCCCCATAACTCCTGAACCTAAAACTGTGATATTTTTTACTGTCACGCACCCTGTTTGAAAAACCATTATATCAATCTAATTTGGATTACATACATGGGATTATTTGGTAAGAAAAAAGAAGATAACAAAACTAATACCAAATGCAAAGTTTGTGATCTGGAATTACATCAACCTGAAAGGTTAGAACGACACATGAAAAAAGCACATGGTAATGTCCCTGAGAAAAAACAAGAATTTAGTACTAAAGGTGGCGTCGAACAAGGCGGCATGTGGTAAAATTATTAATACAAAATTTCTTTCATTAAACATTGGAATTATCTGACGGTCAAAAATATGCTATAGTGTTTTTAGGTTCATTAGCCGTTGCAGGTGTTGTTCTTAGTACACTTGTATTTCCGTTTTGGAACTTTATTCGTGAAGATATTACTGAAGAAATTGAAATCTTTCAATCAGCTGATGGTAATTGTTACGTTGACACCGTAGATGGAATTCCAAAAACTATAAAAAACTGTAATCTTAAACAAGGAACTATTGTTACTATCACTTATGGTCATGGATTACCGTGGGCAAAAATTGTAGATCCTGGTGAATAATATGGATTGTATTTTCTGCAAAATAATTTCAAAAGAAATTCCCACAAAAATCTTGTATGAAGATGATGATACTATCTCATTTCTTGATGCATTTCCTGTTGCAAAGGGACACACATTAGTAATTCCAAAAGCACATCATGCCAAAATTCAAGATTTATCGTCAAATGAAAACCAAAAATTATTTGATACCGTTCATAAAATGATTGAAAAGGTTGATTCATTGCAAGGGTCAACTCTTGTAGCAATTCATAATGGAAAAGAGAGTGGACAAGAAGTCCCACATGTTCATGTACATTTGATACCTAGAAGTAATGATGATTCTGCAGGTCCTGTACATTCAATGTTCAAAGATAAAATTGAATTATCTGATTCTGAAATTAATTCTCTGTATGATAATTTGAAAATTAACTAGTATGGGTAAATTCTTTGATTTTCGTCTAAATTATCTACAATGATTGCTTTAGTAGGACATGTTTCTGCTGCACTGATAATTTTTTGATTTTTTGCTCCATTTTTATTGTACACTCTTGATTTTGGATTTGATTTTGTATTTTTGTCAATTGTAAACACTCCTGGTGCAATCGTCTCACAACTACAGCACCCAATACAGAGACTTTGATCAACATCTACTTTTAATTCAAATTCTTTACTCTTTTTTGGAAATCCCCTATCTTCTGGTTGTTTGTTTGTTTGTTCGTTTACTGTTTTTTCATATTTTTTCCAAAATTCATTTTCATATCTTTTCCACCATTCTTCATTTGCCTCGAAATCTTTTGTGTATCGCCCCCAATCAGCTTCTGGGGTTTTTTGCTCTCCATCTTTTCCCCATTTCGTTCTCTTGTAGAATCTCTGGCTAGTTTGTGTATAGTCCGTTTCTTCTTGAGTTTTCTCTGGTTTTTGTTTTGCAGAATGTTTATTTTGTTTTTTCAAAAAATGGTATGCATCTGTGATTGTTTTGAATTTTTTTTCACTCTCTAAATCCTTATTTTTATCTGGATGATACTGAAGAGCTAATTTTCGGTAAGCATATTTTACTTCCTCAAATTCTGCATCGTTTTGTATTTGCAATGTTTTGTATGCTTGACCCGAATTCAATGTCTCTCTTTAGTTACAATATCATAAAAACATGCTCTATTCGGAGATTTCGTCTTCTTGTCTCCATGCAGGATCCACTATACATAGTAGAATTAGATCTATTTTTCCATTGTTTTCTAAAAATTGTTTTGACATTGGCGGGACAAAAATCGTTTCATTCTGCTTCACCTGTTTTTGCTCTTCTCCTATGTGCATAATTCCATTTCCTTGTAAGATGTAGTACATTTCACTTGTTTTCATTGTATGCAGTTTTGAATTATTTCCTGGATTAATT
>Ga0209402_10001275_pt1 | contig 28104 bp, 25 predicted proteins | sample ArcticOcean_MG_C_3_FD_187437 | JGI IMG/M metagenome (GOLD analysis project Ga0209402, IMG submission 187437) | Marine microbial communities from western Arctic Ocean - ArcticOcean_MG_CB8_126 (SPAdes) (version 2) | ecosystem: Environmental > Aquatic > Marine > Oceanic | place: Arctic Ocean... | reverse complement strand
GGGCGGTAACCGCCAGATCCGACCTACACACGTTTCGATTTTCAACAGGCTGTTAGATCAATTCCGGCATGGGTTGGTGGCGGTCAACCACGTAATGCGGGCGGCCGGAAAGATCGGCGACAGTGGATTGGTTCGGATTGATGCCCATGTTGTGATAGAGGGTCGCGTGCACTTCACCAAAATGCACGGGCCGATTGGCAATCGCGGCGCCTAGTCGATCGGTGGCTCCAATCACCTGTCCCGTCTTGAGACCGCCGCCGGCAAGCAGACCGCCACCAACCCGCGGCCAATGGTCACGGCCGGCATTCTTATTGATACGCGGCGTGCGGCCAAACTCGCCCCAGGCAACCACCGACACGTCATCCGCCAAGCCGCGCTCGTGCAAATCCTCGATTAATGCCGATAGTCCTCGATCAAACCAGGGCAGGTGCGTGTTCTTCACCTCGTGGAAGTTGTTGCAATGGAAGTCCCAATGACCGAAGTTTAAGGTGACCACACGGGCACCAGCTTCGATCAGGCGCCGTGCCAGAAGAAAGTGTTGGGGATTGCGCGGAGCACCGTCACCAGCACGGGGAAGGAAGTAGTTCTTTGGATCTCCCTGTCCGTATCGTTGCAATACTTTGGGATCCTCTTTCGACAGATCCAGCGCATTGGCGAGACGGCTGGATGTGAGAATACCCAGCGCCTGTTCGGTGATCGCGTCCAACCCTTCGTACGACCGGTCCTTGTCAACACGCTTCCGGAATGTGTCAAAGCGTTTCAAGAGTTCCCGACGATCACTGAGCCGGTCGACGCTCACGCCATTGAGCACCATGTTCTTGCTGGCCGGACCGGATGGGCGAAACGCAGCATGGCCGACACCCAGGAATCCCGGTAAGCCGGGAGATCCATAGGGGGCATGCTTGACATCCGGAGAAAGCCCAATGAACGGGGGTATGCCAGCCCGCGTCGGCCCGAGGAGTTTCGAAACGATCGACCCGATAGATGGCCACCCTCCCTGCGGTCCGTTCCGCTGGTCGCGAGCGGTGTAGCAGATGTACGAATCGTGCAAACCACTGGGGGAGCCATAAACCGAACGAAGCGGAACACACTTATCCATGATTCGGGCGATGCCGGGCATGAATTCGCAGATCTGAACCCCCGGCACATTGGTCGCTATCGGTTGGCATTCGCCCCGGATTTCCGCAGGGGCGTCCAGTTTAAGGTCGTACATGTCCTGATGCGGTGGTGCCCCAGCCATATAGATCATGATGACCGACTTGTGTGAATGCCGGGTGCCAGCCTGCGCTTCCGCATGGAGCAACTGTGGCAGAGTTAATCCGCCCATAGCCAGCCCGCCAATGCGCAGAAAACCACGCCGTGAGAGGCCGTCACAACGACGATCCTCCCGATGACTCGCAAAGGTCAGCATGAATCACCCCCGCAACGATTGAAGGCGAATTGGAATACGACAGTCACTTTCGATTCCCCGGGCTCGAACACGGAGTCCCCAGTCTCCCGACCCCACCGCCGGGCGGTGGTGAAGAGGGACCGCCAGGCCCAATCCCCGGTTCAACGGGAGATCACTGGTTACTTTTTTGTCTTCTTCTTCATCGTGATCGCCCAGATCTTGCCTTTACTGATCAGCTTGATCTTGGTGACCTTCCAACCGGGGTACTTCTTTTCGGCCCCGATCACAGCTGCTGCCGATGTCGGAAAACTGTTCTTGGTCAGTCGAACTGTCTTCTGGCTGCCCAGAAAACTGGCGTTGGCTTTCAACGGGGCGGCATTCAGCGAGAAGATCACGGGTGACGTGAAGACAAAGACGAAGCAGAGCAACAGGCGTGACATAGTTTCCCCAATTCGTTGAATGACCGATCTCACCAAACCAGCAAGCCCACGCATCGTAGCGGTGCCCGGGAGTGAACGACAACTGCCGTTGAGGATTCTTTCCTGAGATTCCTATCGGGGTGCACCCCAGCCCCGGCGTTCAACTCACCGGCGGTAACCGCCAGATCCGAACCACGCCCCCGCCCCTCGCTCGCGGAGTGACTCCGGTTATCGCGTGGGCGGGCGAAGTGGGATGACGACTACCTGGAGATCTCGCAATTGGGCAACGACTTCTGCAGATCGGTGACCCGCGATCAGGCGGTGTCTCGGGAGCGGGCCGGGACCACTGGACATACTGCCTCACGGACTTGCTCGCCGGTGGAGGCATTCAAGGCGGACAAACCTACGGCACCAGCGACAAGCACGCCGGCTACCCGGCCGACCAACGGGTCACGCCATCCGACATCGCCAAAACCGTCTACCACGCGATGGGCATCCACGATCTCTCCGCGACCGACAACCAGAATCGCCCCTACAACCTGCAAGAGCATGGGCGTCCGCTACTGGAATTGTTGTAGCGGTGGAGTTGGCAACGACTGGCTGAACGAGGGAACCGACCCCGCCACACCGCTCGTGGTTGAGTCTCTGACTTATCCCGTGCTTGCCGGACGCCTACGGAACCGGGCGCATCAAACTCATTTCGCCAATCTTGACATTGGCGCCACACATTTTGAGAAAAACCGGTCCGCGGGAAGAGATGTTCGTCATGTTGTGAGCATACTTTCCGACCAGTGCGGACTCTCGTTCATCGTACCCATCAAACCCCGCATAAACTTCGACTTGCTGGGGGTCGAAATAGAACGTGTACCAGATATGTCTTCTGGTGTTCTCTGACAGCGGAACATCATACCACCTGCCTGGCAGGCGTTTACCGTCCTGGTGCCAGTAGGTCCGCAGGGGATCGGTTTTTTCGCCGGCAGCCGAAAAGATATGGGTAAACCAGAATCCCGAATCGTGAATGCTGATCGGGACGACACCAGTTCTGATACCACACTCAAAGGACGCTTTCCGGTCCGCATCAAGCATGGCGATGTGTGCCCGCAGTCGGTAGCGCCGGTCACCTGAACCACTAAGAAGGTCATCGAAACGACTCATCGAAACGAGCGTGGCATTAGGTCTCTGACCAATCAACAGCCAGCCGTCACGGACTTTTGGCAGCATGCCGCTGCTGCCGCTTGTCGCCTCAGACCACTTACTGAAATCCAAATGATCGCCTGAAAAATCATCTGTCAGCACACCCGGCTTCACTGCCGGCCCATCCAGAATCTCCTCCAGGCCAATGTCATCCCAGAACACGGGTTTCCCTGCGCCTTTGATAGGCCAGTTGAGAGTTGTCCTGATGGAAACAACTGCCGTATCGGCCCCAGGCGGCGCTGTGAATGTTGTTTCCAATAAAGTCGATTCGCTTACGGGGCGAGATTTTCCCAGCCGTCGGTAGTTGGGTTCCGGCCAGATCGTTTTGCCAGCCGATTTGAAACGCACGTCCGTACTGAAAAGACGCGTCCTGGGTTCAGGAGGAACCGTATATCTTCCCCGAACAGCCAGTTTGTATCTTGTCCCTGGCTTCACCCGGATGTTTTGAGAGAGTGTTCCCGTGCCATGGGCAGCAAAACTGCCGCTACGGGAGCCTCCCTTCACAACCTTGATTGCCCCGCTTGTTTCCCATGCCGACAGGTCCCCTGTTTCAAAACTGCCGTTGGTCAGCAGGTTGTTCCGGACAGGATGGTTCAACATGAACAACTGGGTCCGTGCGGACTGGTGAAGAGGAGTCCCACGCGAGAACTTCTGCCAGAAGGCAACAGCATCTGCTCTGCTGCCCTGGCCGAGCAGATGATTTGTTATCCGGTCGCACAAGCCGTCGAGCATGGTCCGCATGTCGCTGAACTCGGTGACATACGCGAAATACGACATGTAATTGGCCGTTGTGACGACCTGGTTGACAGTGGGGTATGCACGCAACTGCCTCCGGTATGACTGTTTCATGTCCTGCAGTTGGGCAAGCTCTTCTGCCAATTCCGTTGCGCGTTCAAGCGATTCTGTGGCCTCGCTGTAGATCTTTTCTTGTCGGAGTGTGTATTTGATCCTGCCCAGCAGGAATGTCCGGTAATACTTCCACGCATCTGCCACACGTGTCACTCTGTATTCGTCTGCCTCCGTGCCTGCCGCCTGTTCTGCCGCAACAATCTGTTTATCCAGAAAGCTGACGTCATCGATGGAATAGTGATCAAATTCATCGTGGTCTTCTAACCAGCCAACCCACTGGTACCCCAGGAACCTGCGGTTGGTGCCCCTGCGGTCATAGATTTTTTCGAGCCGGTCCCAGAATGCCTTCATGGGTTGAGCGGCGGCTCCGAACCAATCTCGGCAGTAAGCCCCCATGATCTCGTCGGGGTCGGCATTCACGTTCCACATCAGTTCCTGCATGTAGCGGTATTTCGGACCGTCAAACGACCAGTTGCCGCCGACTTCTGAAACATGGGCTATGGCTCCCAGTTTCTCGTGTCCCCATTTCAGAAAATCCCGCATCGCGTGCGGAAAGTGACGGAAACCGACGAATGAGTTGCCGTAGGCGTAAGAATACAAGCTGACCGAATCAGTTTTCTTCTGCCATTGCCGGGCCAGGTCCAGGTGACTCTCGAGATACACAGTGACCATGACGGAGATATTCTTCTCGAGCCCAAAACGGGGCGGCGCCGCCGGTGCACCATAGGCGAGGGTTGCGATCTTCTTGTCCGGATGGGTCCTGGCCACTTCCTTGGCGACCTGGTTCACCCAGTGCCAATATCTTTCCGATACCGTGTAGGCCGGGTCCGCAGTCGCGGTGAATCTCTCGCACAAGTCGCATTCGCACCAGCCGGATGAGTCGTTATGGCCCATGGATACCGTGGGCACATCCGGATGCTTGGCAAAGTACTCGCGTGCATACGCGACGGCGTGTTGAACCGTCTGTGGGTTCGACATGCAGATCTGCCAGCCGTTGCCGTAGTCCCAGTGCCATCGTCCTCGTCGTTGGCCACGCTGAAGAGCTTCCCGTAACTTGGCGTGCTCTGGATGGGTACCTTTCATCAAGCTCTGTGCCCGGCTGTCAGAAACCGTGAAAAGCGCAAACCACTCCGGGTGCTGCAGGTAATCCTTCCTGTTGAAGATCGCCTGGAATTCGTGGCTCCCGAAAGATCCTCCCCCTTCGGGTCTTCCCCTGAGATACCGGCGGTTCTTGTCAAAGTAATACATGCCCAAGTTGCCGCGGCTGAGGTAATGCGGTTCGTGTTTCTGATTGAATGCTTGGTCAACCGTTACGGTCGGCACCGAAGGCACGATCTCACCGTAGACGGCGTCCGGAAAAAGCCATCGCACGCCGGCAAACTGCCCCAGGAATTCTTCAACCGCCCAGCGTGAGGAATTCAATCGGATCCCGGACAGAACAAGATGGTGCTCTCCATCCACTGCCACGTGCTTGAGTAGAAACCCGTCGGCATACAGGTCCTTGATCTCTGGCGCATGCTTCAGGGCAAACTCATCAGGACCGACGTGAATTGTCACCGTGCCAGCAGCCGCCCGGCGGCCGGGAGCGATCTTTCGGCCGGTAACCCGGGAGAGGTAATCGCATAGATCGGCAGCCGCATCCGAGTGGACCTGGCCCTTTGCACTCAACACGCTGGGCACGGGGCTGTTCGGAGAAATGACTGTAACAACCGCTGCACCAGAAACGGCCGGAAAAACAAAGCTGCAAAAGCCGACTGCTATTGGAAGCCACTGCCATCTGACAATACGGTCTGCTGGTCGATTCATTTTGGCTTGATCTTTCGGTTGGTAGATTGCCTCGATAATTTGCACCCGCTAATCGTGCATTTCACCGAGCCCCTCGCCAAGTGACGCGGCTCATATCAGCTTCCGACACCAATCATCGATGGGCACTACAGTTTCGCGGCCCCAGCCCCGGCGTTCAACCCACTGGATCCGAACCGCGGCCCACAGAGGTCGATCGCCACAACAAAGCGCTGCGGAATGCGCTGCAGCAACCTGCCGTTTTGCCTCGCACGGGGTCGCAAACCGGTTTCCCGCAAATGAAACAACCCCCTGTGGTGCAGGGGGTTGCGGGCGGGTGCACCAAGGTGCGAAACCCGCTAGCGGGAGTGGATGGGAATCGAACCCACCTGGCGACTTTTCAGACGCCACCATGGGTTTGAAGCCCAGGGCGGTCACCAGATCCGCGTACACTCCCGGAAGATCAATCGAGCAGTCTGGATGATTCGATCCTAGAGGTCGCAGGGGGGGTGCGTCAAACTTCGGGACAGGCACCGCTGCGGGCGTGCAAGAGTGTCTGTACTAAAAAGAAGCGAAAACTCTACGGATCAAATCCGCTTCAACCACGCTTCGTCCGCCTCCGCAAACGAACCGACACTCAATCCCATCTCCTCGGCCAACTCGGAACCCTCCATCCGAATCACTCCGTGATTGCCAACCACCACCAGGTCCAGCTCCAACTTCGAAACACCACCTCGAGTCACCGTGACACTCTGGATCCCGCCAGCGTCCAGGCGAAGCAACAGGTTGAGTTGTTGGCCCGAGTCGTGGCTTCGAGTCACAAGCTGTCCGGCGTCGGTTCCCAAGACTCGGCCGGCCAATGCCAATACCACCGATGCCGCCGATTTCAGGTCGGCCGACTCGTCGGGCAACTGAAGCATCGCTCGAACCGAAACCACCGTGCCGATTTTCCCGGTGGCCACGGCCTCGAGCAGCGTCGCTTCGAACCTCGCAATCGAACTCATGGTCATCATCGCCTGTCAGGAAACCGCTTCACGCGAAGCCAGGTAATCGGCCAATGCCGCTTGCCAGTCGGGCGGAATGTAACGAGTGTCTCGAATCAATCGATCGCAGTCCAACACACTGTACCCCGGCCGCTCGGCTCGAGCACCAAAGTCGGACGTCGAAATCGGCTCCAGAACGACCTCCAAGCCCGACGTCTCGAAGATCTCGCGAGCAAACTCGTACCACGTCGTGCTGCCCGAACAAGTCGCATGGTACAGGCCACTGCAGTCGGACTGGATCAACGAATCGATCGCGGTGGCCAGTACGCTGGTCGACGTCGGAGTGCATCGCTGGTCGTTGACCACTCGGATCGGGTCGCCCGAAGCCGCCAATCGCAACATCGTCTCGACAAAGTTGCCCCCACCTTCACGACTCAAAGCCGCATGCCCGTACAGCCCGCAGGTGCGGACAACCAAATGGTCCGGACATCCGCTGCGGATGTACAACTCGCCTCCCAACTTGCTCAGACCATAAACGCCCATTGGCCCCGTCTCGTCCGACTCCACATAAGGTGATTCTCGAGACGTGTCCTCGCCAAAAACGAAATCCGTACTGACGTGGACCAGGCGGATACCACGCGATGCACAACAGCGAGCCAGGTGCCGGGGCCCCTGGGCGTTGATCGACATCGCCAACGACGATTCCGTCTCGGCCCGATCCACCAGGTTGTAGGCCGCTGCGTTGACGACGACGTCGGGAGCAATCGCTTCGAGTGACGACTCGATCGTCGACGGGTCCGACAGGTCCAGTTGGTCGCGAGTCAACCCGATGGCAGACTCGCCCCATACACTCAGCAACTCGCTGCCCAATTGGCCGGTTGATCCCAGGACGGCAATCACGGTCCGTCACCCGTGTTGGAGGACTCGCTGGCCGAATCGTTTGCAGATTGGGCCTGATCGAGATCGGCAAAGAAGTGAGCCTGCCGAGTCACTTCGTGGAATCCAATCGATGTGTACAGATGGTGTCCGACTTCGTTGTTGGCCAGAGTCTCGATCTTTGCGTGACTCAGACCCGAATCACGGAACCGGTCCAGGATCATCTGGATCAACAATCGACCCAGCCCGCGACCGCGCCACTCGGGCACAAACGCCAGGTTCGGGATGTAACCGATTCCCGCCTCGGCGTCCTGCCACGACGTGATGTAACCAATCACCTCGCCCTGGTCCGATTCGGCCACCAGGATCCCGTCGACCTCGCGAGCCACGTCGGTGTCGATGTGTCGAGCCTTCCGCCACTTCCAGTCGTGGCCGTTGATCGGGCCAAACAGCAGCTCGGCCGCCTGGTCGATCGACACGCCGCTGAAGGCCTCGACAGTGATCCGCTTGATCGCGTCCAGATCGGCCGGGTGGAACGAGCGGACGGTGAACTGAGGTGTCTCGGACGACGACATCGGTGACCTTGGTCGCAAATGGGGTGGCTACAGGAATCGACAGGCATGTCGAGACTTCAACAGGCATCATAGGCGCCGTCTCAGTTGCTTGCACCGATGCCGAAGATGGTCGTATTCTTCGAGGCATGACGATTCTACAAACCGCCGAAGAATTCGCCGAAACGAAGTTCGACTTGCCCGAAGCAGGTCGGTGGTCTGAATTGGTTTCCGGAGAAGTTCGGCAGTTCGAACCGCCCGACGACACCCATGGTACCGTGGTGCTCAACCTCACCAAGACACTCGGAGTTCACCTGCACAAGAGTGACGCGACCTCCGTATCGGCGTACGCGTGCTACGAACTGGGGCTGGTGACCTGCCGCGACCCGGACACCGTCAGATGTCCACCGGTGTCGGTGTTTGTTGGGGGACCGGCGTTTGAAGAGATGGATCGCGAGTTGACCGAGTCGAGACCAGGGCTGGTGATCGAACTGGCCACCAGCAACCAGCGGCGGGCCGAGATGGCCGAGCGAGTTCTCGAGTGGCACAAGTGGGGAGTGCCCTGCGTCTGGATCGTCAACTCGCTCGACAAATCGGTACACGTGGCACTGCCCGGCCAGATGACCACCCCCTATGCCGCCAGCGAAATGCTCGCCGGTAACCCCGCACTACCGAGTCTCGAGTTCCCAGTGAAAGACCTGTTTGTCGAACCAGATTGGTGGACTCGCCCCAGCTGACAGCCCATCAACGCCCATGCCGAACTCAGACGTTCGTCAACTCGACCGGCTCAGATACCGCTGATGGATCCAGAGAATCCAGCGGTACGTCGATGCACAACTCCTCGCGGATTATGTTTAAGTCGCGGGGAGCATCGATTCCCAGTCGAACCGAATTCGGGCCAATTCGCACGATCGTCACACTGACGTTCTCGCCAATCAGCACCCGCTCACCTGGCTTCCTTGATAGCACGAGCATCGCGTCACTCCTTTTCTTCGCGGTCCATCTTGAATTTGCTCACACCCAGAGCCGAACTGCCTGATCCAGCAGCAGTCATGCCACCGTTTGCGGCGACAACCAGCAACCCTTCGATCGACAAACAAGTGTCGTCAATTCGATGGTGTGGTCATAAAGATAACACGCTCAATCGCCGCGCCTAGCCCAATCCGGGGCTGAGGGCTGAAATAGTTGGTGCGGGCGAAGAATCGGCCTGTGCGGGGCGGCTTGACGTTGGACGAAGTGGGCAGGATGCTTGGAATGTCGCCGATGCCTGCAACGGGGATCGGTCAGGCGGCCGGTCGCCGGTCACCGAAACCGTCCCGGGCGTCATGATCGGAATGGGGCGGAATGGGGCTGGATTGAGACGATTCGGTTAGCCAACGCGTGTTTACGAGTCCAGGAGCGAGGCAGAGATGGTGAGGATTGGGATCATTGGCTTGGGTTTCATGGGGATGACCCATTTCGAGGGTGCGATGCGGATGACCGATCCGGACGAATCGGGGCGACGTCGCATCGAGGGGCCTCGGATCGACGGAGGCCAGGTCACCGCCTTCGCCACCCGCAATTCCGAAAAACTCAATGGCGACTGGACCTCGATCCAGGGCAACTTCGGGCCTCCAGGCACCCTGATGGATCTCGACGGTGTCACCGCCCATGCCGACTACCACGACCTGCTGTCAGATCCGGACATCGACCTGGTCGACATCTGCCTGCCAACCGACCAGCACGAACAGGTCGTGCTGGAAGCCCTGGCTGCAGGGAAGCACGTGCTGGTGGAAAAGCCGATCGCCGTCGATCTGGATTCCGCTCGCCGGATGGTCGCTCGAGCATCCGAGGCCAACCGGCTGCTGATGGTGGCCCATGTGCTGCCGTTCTTTCCCGAGTTCGCCTACGTCCGCCGGCTGGCCGAATCGGGTGAGCACGGTCGCCTGCTGGCCGCTCACTTCCGACGCGTCATCGCGCCTCCCGACTGGTCCGACGACATGTCGGACTTTCGCAAGCTGGGTGGCTGGGGCATCGACCTGCACATCCACGACAACCATTACATCGGGTTGTTGTGCGGAGTCCCGAGCGGCGTGATGGCCAACGGCCTGCTGCAGGACGGACTGGTCAACCACGTGCACTCGCAGTACATCTACCAGTCGACCGACGACCAGCCGGCCCCAGCCGTCAGCTGCGTCAGTGGCGGCATCGCCGCCGCCGGACTCGCGTTCGCTCACGGATTCGAAATCTACTTCGAGCGTGCAACGCTCGAATACTCGGCCGGGACCTACGGAGGCAAATGGGTGGCAAGCCGTCCCCTGGCACTCCTGAGCCACGATGGAACGATGATCGAACCCGAGTTGCCTGGCGGAGGCGAGTGGTACAGTGCGTTCACCGACGAGTTGCAGGCAGCCGTCGATGGAGTCTCGTCCGGCGAAGCGCCGCGAGTCATCTCGAGTGAACTCGCACTGGATGCGTTGGCCGTCTGTTTTGCTGAGGCCGAAAGTATTGAGCGGGGGCGAGCGGTTTCGCTCGATTGAACAGTGATGATCGACAATCTCCCCCTCCGCACCCACCACCACCGCGGCCTGACCATCGAAGGCTACTCGCGGGCCGCCGTGCAGACCTATTGGCGGATCCCCGAGTTGAAACTGGGCTTCGACATGGGTGGTAGCCCCTGGTCCTTCATGGGCACCAACACCTTCTTCATCACTCACGGCCACCTCGACCACATGGCCGCACTGCCGGTCTTCGTCGCCAGGCGACGCATGATGAAAATGGATCCGCCAACCATCTACGTCCCCGCGGCCATCCACGACCAGGTCTGGAAAATGCTCAACGCCTGGAGACAACTCGACCGAGGTCGCATGATCTGCAACCTGGTGCCTGTGAGCGACGGAGACGAATTCGAACTGTCTCGCGAACGAGTCGTCACCATCTTCGACACCGTCCACACAGTCCCTTCGGTCGGCTACGTCGTCTGGGACCGCCGCTGGAAACTCAAGGAGGAACTCGTAGGCATGGACGAGGATGAAATCCGCAAGAAACGGTTAAGCGGCGAAGAAGTGACACGCGAAATCCGAATGCCGCTGGTCTGCTACTGCGGCGATACCGCTCCCGGTGGACTCGACAACTACGCTCCCATCTACCAGGCACGAGTGCTGATTACCGAGATGACCTTCTACCGACCCGATCACCGCAAGGACAAGATCCACAAGTTCGGGCACACGCACCTCGACGACATCATCGAACGGGCCGACAAGTTCCAGAACGAATTGATCATCCTCGGCCACTTCAGCACTCGCTACCAGGAACACCAGGTGCGTCGCGAAGTGAAAAAACTGTTGCCCGAGAGTCTGCGGGAACGAGTGGAACTGTGGGTGTAGCCGGCATCTGCCTCTCCCTGTTGTGACGCCGTATCAACAGACGTAGAATTCCGGTGGAAGTCCGACGACGGCAATGACTCTCGATTGCACTCAGGACCTGCGGAGACCGACACGATGCTGAATATCACCGGACAGGGCACGGCTCAGACCTGCGACGGAGTCTCACGCCGTGATTTTCTCCAAGTCGGCACCCTCGGGGCCGCTGGAATCACACTCTCCGAACTCGAACAGGCTCGTGCCGAAGGCAAGACGGATCCCGAATCGGATCGCCGATCGGTGATCATGATCTTCAACCTCGGTGCTCCAAGTCAGTTCGAAACCTTCGATCCCAAGCCCGAAGCTCCTGCCGAGATCCGTGGTCCCTTCAAACCGATCCCGGTCACCGGAGGCGGCTTCTCGGTCAGCGAAATCCTGCCTCAACACGCCAAAATCGGCGACAAGTTCTCCGTCGTCCGCAGCTGCTTCCACACCGCTGCGGCCGTTCACGACACGGGTCACCAGATGATGCAGACAGGTCGGTTGTTCACCGGCGGAGTCAATACACCTCACGCCGGTTGCGTCGCCGCCTACCTGCAAGGCCGCCGCACCGACCTGCCACCGCACGTCGTGCTCCCCGAACCGATGGGGTCCACCGGAGGCAACCTGCCACACGGCCAGGATGCCGGATTCCTCGGCAAGGCTCACGACCCCTTTGTCCTGATGGCCGACCCTTCGAAAAAGAACTTCCGTGTCCCCGACCTGCTGCCTCCAAAATCCATCGGCGAAGCACGCCTCAATCGACGGCGAAAACTGCGACAGATCGTCGACAGCACCGTCAAGGACTTCGAAGCCAGCGAAAATGCCAAGCTGCTCGACAGCAGCTTCCAGGCCGCCTTCCGGATCATTACCTCGGAAAAAGCCCGAGCCGCCTTCGACCTCTCCAAGGAACCCAAGTCGGTACGCGATCGATACGGCATGTCCCGCTTTGGACAATGCTGCCTGATGGCTCGACGACTCGTCGAAGCCGGAGTCCGCTGCGTGACCGTCAATACGTTCCTGACAGTCTTCAACGAAATTACCTGGGACATCCACGGCACCAAGCCGTTCACGTCGATCGAAGGCATGCGAGACATCGTGGCACCGATGTACGACCAGGGCTACAGCGCACTGATCGAAGATCTTCACCAACGAGGACTCCTCGAAGATACGCTCGTCTGCAACCTCTCGGAATTCGGACGCACGCCTCGAATCAACCCGGCCGGCGGACGCGACCATTGGCCGCAATGCTGGAGTGTCTATTTTGCCGGAGGTGGAGTGCAGGGAGGCCGAGTTGTTGGCAAGAGTGACCCGATCGGTGCCTACCCCGCCGAAAGTCCCGTCGGACCCAATAACGTCGTCGCCACCATCTACAAAAGCCTCGGCTACGAACTCGAAACAGAACTCCCTGGACCCTCCGGACGACCCTTCCCACTGGTCGACCAGGGAACCGAAGCCATCAACCAGCTGTTCTAGATGCCAACTCGACAACCGCCCATGACAACCAACATCGGCAACACACGACTCAACCCCCTGGCCCTCGCCACTCTCGCCACTCTCGTGCTGCTCGCAGCAATCACCGACTCGATCGACGCCGGTGACGACACTGTGGCCAAGAAAGTGGCTGCTAAGAAATCGCCTGCCGCGACACTGGTTGTGCTGCCCGATGAGTTCACTCTCAGCGGCTCGGCATCGTTTCAGCAACTGGTGCCCGGGTTGATGACCGACGGCCAATTCACCGGCACACCCACCGGACCGCTCGAATGGTCCTCGTCCAACCCCAGGGTCGTCAGCGTCAAGAACCAGACCGTTCGACCCACCGGGAACGGCCAGGCCACGATCACCGTCCGACACGGACAACTCGTGGCCACCGCCCAGGTGACCGTCACCGACTTCGACCGGCCGGTGACCTGGGACTTTCGGATCCACGTCCAATCGGTCCTGACCAAGGCAGGTTGCAACTCCGGAGCCTGCCACGGAGCACTCGCTGGCAAGAACGGCTTCAAACTCTCGCTGCGAGGCTACGACCCGATCGCCGACGTCCGCACCATCACCCGACAGAACCGCGGACGCCGAGTGATTCCCAACGACCCGGGCCGCAGCCTGCTGCTGACCAAGCCGACCGGAGCCGTGCCGCACAAGGGAGGCGTCCGGTTCGAAGAAGGGTCGCGCGAATACCAGGTGCTGGTCGAATGGATCGCCGCCGGACACAAGCCACCAGAAAACAACGGACCACGACTCAAACGACTCGAAATCCTCCCGGAAAACGCCATCCTTCGACCCGGCACACGCCAACAACTGATCGTCAGAGCCCACTTCACCGACGGACACTCCGAAGATGTCACCCGCTGGGCCAAGTTCACCTCCAACAACACCACCGTCGCAGATGTCAACGACACCGGAATGGCCCACGACGACACAACGCCCGGACGCATCGGTGAAGTCAACGTCCTGGGCCACGGCGAAACAGCCATCGTTGCCTGGTACCAAAGCAGCAACGTGGTCGCGGCACTCAGTGTCCCCTACCCCAATACCGTCGGCAACACGACCTTCGATACGGCCGCTCGCAACAACTTCATCGACGACCTGGTACTCGAAAAACTCAAGGGACTCCGCCTGCCACCCTCACCCCAGACCAACGACGCCGAATTCCTGCGTCGTGCCACTCTCGATACGCTCGGCGTGCTACCCACCCCCCACGAAACCCGCACCTTTCTCGACAATACCGATCCCGACCGACGGGCTCGACTGATCGAACGACTGCTGGCTCGACCCGAATACGTCGACTACTGGACCCACAAATGGTCCGACCTGCTTCTGGTCACCAGCTCGAAACTCAAACCCAAGGCCATGAAGTCCTACTCGAAGTGGATCCGCGACCACGTGGCCGCCAATACGCCCTGGGACCAGTTCGCACGCGACCTGGTCACCGCCCGCGGAACGACTCACAAGAACGGAGCCGCCAACTTCTTTGTGCTTCACCGCGATCCGGCCGATGCTGCCGAAACCGTCTCGATGGCCTTCCTGGGCATGTCGATTCAATGTGCAAAGTGCCACGACCACCCGCTCGAGAAATGGACCAACGACGAATTCTATGGCATGGCCAACCTGTTTGCTCGAGTCCGATTCAAGACGGCTCCCGAAGGAGGCGACGGCAACCAGTCGATCTTTACCACCACCTCCGGTGAACTCATCCAACCACGAACCGGAAAACCTCAACTCCCCAAACCACTCGACGGCAAGACCATCCCCCTGAACGCCACCGGCGACCGACGCCAACATCTTGCCAACTGGCTCGTAGCACCGCAAAACCCGTACTTCACCCGAGCGATCGTCAACCGCGTATGGGCCAACTATCTCGGCACCGGAATCGTCGAAAACGTCGATGACCTCAGGCTGACCAACCCGCCCAGCAACGAAAAACTGCTCGCCCGACTCAGCAGCTTCCTCGTCAAGAACCACTACGACCTCAAGACGCTTATCCGACTGATCATGAATTCGAAGACCTACCAGAGATCTTCGCGGGTCGCCGCCGGCAACCAGGGCGATCGACGGTTCTACTCCAGGTTCTACCCCCGTCGACTGAAAGCCGAAGTGCTCCTCGATGCCATCTCGGCCGCCACCGGACAACACACCACATTCAAGGACTACCCCGCCGGCACCCGGTCACTCGAATTGCCCGACAGCAACGTCGCCTCCAGATTCCTCAATACCTTTGGACGACCCGATCGAGTCATCACCTGCGAATGCGAACGGTCCGATGAACCCAGCATGGTCCAGGTCCTGCACATCGTGAACGGCAATACACTCAACGACAAACTCGCCTCAAAAACCAACCGCATCGCCGGCTGGCTCGATGCCGGGCTGCCCGACTACCGGATCGTCGAATCGATCTACCTGGCCTCTCTGTCGAGATTCCCGACCAACCGCGAGATGTCCGAAACACTCAAAATCTTTGCCGGGACCCCGGCCGACAAGAAACGTGAGTTGATCGAAGACGTGTTCTGGAGCGTGATCAGCACCAAAGAATTCCTGTTCAACCACTAACCAGGCACAACCCGCCAAATCGCTCACCAGCCCGAGACTCCCAGATGAAGCTCACTCGACCAACAACCCGCCACCTCATCGCCTCGGCCACCCTCGCACTCTTCGCCACCACCACAACCAACATCCACTCGGCCAACCCCACTCCACCCACCGCAGCCACCACCGCAGCCACCACCGCAGCCACCCGAGTCCTCAAGAAGTACTGCATTGGCTGCCACAACGCCGACGACGCCGAAGGCGGCCTGGTGCTGACATCTCACGCATCACTGTTGGAAGGTGGTGAGACGGGACCGGCCGTGGTTGCTGGCCAGGCAGACGCCAGCTTGCTGATCCAGCTGATCGAACATCGCGTCAAGCCGTTCATGCCACCTAAAAACCGCCGCAGGCCGCGGTCGTCCGATATCGCGATCCTGAAGAAGTGGATCGGCGAAGGGGCACGGCCATTCCCGTCACTCGATGGACCACGATCACTGGAAGTGCCCAGCGTGCCCACCCGTGGCACGGTTCGGCAACCGGTCAACGCCCTGGTCGTGGCACCCGACGGCAGCTGGTACGCACTGGCGAGGACTGGTCGAGTCGACCTGTTGGTGCTGCCGGTGGATCCCAAGCGGCCACCACTGGCCACCTTGGCCGGCATCCCCGGCCAGGTCAGCGACCTGGCACTTTCCAGCGATGGACGTCAACTGGTGACCGCCGCCGGCGAGCCGGGTCTCTTCGGCGAAACCCGCGTCTACGAGATTGCCAAACGAGTCCGCGAGGCGGCTGCCGGCAAAGTGGCCATTCTGAAACGGATCATCCGAGGCCACTCGGACAGTCTCAACACCGTCGCACTTTCGGCCGACGGCCAACTACTGGCCACCGGATCCTACGACCGCACGATCGTTGTCTGGAACACGTCCAACGGCGAGCGACTGCTGGAATTGTCCGGACACAACGGCCCGGTGCTCGACCTGGCCTTCGACCCCAAGAACCGGTTTCTCGCCTCCGCCAGCGGCGACCGCACCGTCAAACTCTGGCACCTCAAGACCGGCAAACGACTCGACACCTTCATCGAACCCACCAAGGGTCAAAACACCGTGGCCGTCTCGCCCGATGGCCGCTTCGTGGTCGCCGGAGGCATCGACAACCGGATCCGGGTCTGGGAAATCACCGCCGACGGGCGCGAAGGCACCAACCCGATTCGATTCTCCCGGTTCGCTCACCAGGCACCTCTGCTCGACCTCGTCTTCACCAACGACGGAAAACACCTGGTCAGTGCCAGCGAAGACCTCTCGATCAAGACCTGGACGACCAACGGGTTTCACCAGGATCGCCACTTCCCCAACCAGACCGATTGGCCCGCCACCGTCGCCGTGACCCGCGACGGCACAAGCCTGCTGGTGGGACGACTCGACGGATCGACCGCAATCCTCTCGCTGACCAATGCCACCCAAACCGACGCCAGGCCGATCCCTCTGACCCAGGCCAGCGTGCCCAGCCCCCAACAAGATCTGGCAAACGACAATCTGTCCAAACAGGCCGAAACCGAACCGAACAACACGCCGGCCAAAGCCAGCAAACTGGCCGCACCGGGCATCGCCACAGGAGTCCTCGCTGAAGCCTCCCACGACACGCCAAACACTACCGAAGATGTCGACCTGTTTCGGTTTTCCAGTAACAAGGACCAGAGTTGGGTGATCGAGACTCGAGCCGCTCGCGACAAGTCGCCGGCCGATACGCGAATCGAAGTACTCGATGGCGACGGCCGTCCGCTGATCCGGCTGCTGCTCCGAGCCGTCCGCGATTCGGCCATCACGTTTCGCCCGATCGATTCGCGAACCAACCAGGCACGACTCGACAACTGGGAAGAAATGGGACTCAACCAGTTCCTTTATATGAGTGGCGAGGTGGTCAAGAACTACCGCATGCCACGCGGCCCCGATTCGGGGATGCAGTTCTACACCATCAAGGGACAACGGCACTGCTACTTCGACACCAGTGCCACCTCGCATGCACTCGACACCAAGGTCTACATCGTCGAACCACATCGACCCGGCAGCCGATTGCCCGACAACGGCCTGCCCGTCTTTCCGCTCTACTTCGCCAATGATGACGATGGACACCGCAAACTCGGCAGCGACTCGCAACTGATCTTCACCGCCCCCGAAACGGGACACTACCTGGTCAAGGTGACCGACGTGCGAGGCTTTGGTGGTAAGGACTTCAAGTATCAGCTCAGCATCCGACAGCCCAGGCCCGCCTTCAAGGCGACGCTCGGCGGACGGGATGCGACGATCCCCGAAGGAAGTGGCCAACGATTCACCGTCAAACTCGATCGGATCGACGGATTTCACGGCCCGGTGAAAGTGACCATCGACAACCTGCCCGATGGGTTCACGGCCACCTCGCCGATCGTCGTCGAAGCCGGACATCTCGAAGCCCAGGGCGTCATCAATGTCGCCAAGAATGCCAAGGCTCCCGAAAAGGACGCCTGGGCCAAGGTGACGGTCGTGGCCCACGCCATGGTCCTCGGCAAGCCGGTCGAACAACCCGTCGGCAACCTCGGCACCCTGAAAATCGGCAAACCGCCCAAGGCCGTCGTCACGCTGAAACTCGATGCCGATACGCCAGCCGACGGACAGCAACCGGTCCTGATCATCGCACCAGGCCAGACGATCACCGCCATGCTCGACGTCCAACGCAATGGCTACGACGGAGACCTGAACTTCGATGTCGAGAACCTGCCGCATGGAGTCATTGTCGACAACATCGGACTGTCGGGAATCCTGGTCCGTGCCAAAGAAACTCGACGACAAATCTTCATCACCGCCGCCGACTGGGTGCCCGAAACACGACGGCTGATCCACGCCGTCTCGAGACAGGAAGGCAAACAGGCGTCCGCACCACTTCGCTTCGAAGTCCGACAGCTACAGCCAACCGATCCCACCACCGACACGTCGCCAGGCAAATGATCGGCCAGGTGGCCAGCATCGTCACCAGCCAAACGGGCCTGACGAACGGTTGTGCCAGTCGTTCCGGTTACACCGAGCGACGCGGGATCAGCTGATCTCGACAGCCACGAAGAACGCGCGATCGTCTTTCCCCAGGTCGATGCGAGACGTAGAGTGTTTTTGAGACGCAAGACACAAGAGGGGCTCGGTCAGGACCGAGCCAACGAATCCGAGTATCACTTCGTATAAAGGTCCGGTGGAATTCGGTCGACACCGAAGCAGTTTCCATTGACGGGCCACCTTCGGCTGGACAGCCGACACGGGCATCACGATGAACAGTCTTCTTTCATTCGCATCGCTGCTCGCCCAAGGTGCACCACCCGCCGTCATGCCTCCGGTCGAGGCAACAATGGCGGCCAATTACGAGTGGGGGCTGGTACTGGGAGTCGCCTTCGTGCTGCTCGGAGTGTTGCTCGCGGTCAGTTATTTCACTCGCACCGGCATCATCGCTCGCTCAACCACGATGGAAGCGACGCGTCAGCCGCTGTTCATCCTGCTGATGACACTGGGGATCAGCCTGATGCTGATCTTGGCCTTCCTGCCGTACCTGACGTTTGGTGAAGACATCAAGATGTTCAAGGACGGCGGCCTGTCCACCATCCTGATCTCGGGAATCCTGCTGGCCGTCTGGACGGCCAGCACGAGTATTTCTCAGGAAATCGAAGGTCGGACGGCGATGACACTGCTGTCCAAGCCGGTCAACCGTCGGCAGTTCGTTGTCGGCAAGTACCTCGGCATTCTGCAAGCCGTCCTGCTGCTGATGCTGCCCTTGGCCATCGCCTTCTGTGCCCTGATCTACTTCAAGGTCGGTTACGACGCGCGCGAGCAGTCCAAGGAAATTCCCGAGTTCTTTGATCTCGAGAACATGCGTCCGAACATGGACCGACTGCTGCCTGTACTCCAAGCCATTCCGCCCATGTTCCTGGTGCTGTGCGAAATCGCAGTCATGGCTGCCGTCAGCGTGGCGATTTCGACCCGAGCCCCCCTGGTCGTCAACATGACCAGCAGCTTTGCCATCTTCGTCATCGCTCACATTGCACCCGTGCTGGTGCAGCAGGATTCCGGAGGACTCGAGCCAGTCCGCTTTGTCGCCAACCTGATCGCCATCGCCCTGCCAGGCCTCGAATTCTTCAACACGCAAACAGCAGTCTCGACCGACACGATCGTCGCACCAATCTACCTCGGCACCGCAGTCCTCTACTGCGCCGCCTACTCAGCCATGGCTATCCTGCTCGCCTTCATCCTCTTCGAAGACCGAGACCTCACCTAGACTGCCAGGGACTGGCTCTCCGTCCACCCTCCAGCCCCAAACGCCACACGCCACAGAAGTTGGTCTGGCAACACCTCACGCCGCCCGGCTAGCATGAAAGTGGCGGAACCCAACGTCTGCCGAACGGGCCACGGCGGGGCAAAAGCGAGGCACTCGTGTCAGTTCGACCTGAAGATGCGTTCCGACGAGCCGTTTCCCGGCGCGACCTGCTGCAGGGCTCGGCACTCGTCTCACACCTGCTCTCAGCCACATCCGTGCTGCTGGCCGCCGCGACGCTGGTCTGTGTCGCTGCTTTGTTCAACACCTGGCTCAGACCAGCCAGCATCGACTCCGCAAACCCTCAACGCCTCGAACAACTCGTCCTGCTGCTCTCCAACACGCACCTCTCGATCGGCCTGCTGGCACTGACGGCCGGGACCGTGTTCTGGATCCTGCATCGCAGCACCAGTCACCTGGCCGACTCGGCCGCCCAGACCGTCGCCCGTGGCATCAGCGATCGACTGCGTCGAGCCATGTTTCGTCAGCACCTGAGAATCGGGCCGGGCGATGTCGATGGGTGCACCGGCGAATCGGTTCGCAAAAGACTCTCTGAAGACATCGCGATCGTGTCGACGGCGACCCTCGACACACTCGGCCGACTCGGCCGCGACACCATGACCGCCGCAACCTGCCTCGTCCTGGCGTTGCTTGCCGACCCGATCCTGGCCCTGCAATGCCTGCTGCTGCCGGCGGCGTTGCTGGGGTGGCTCGTGATTCGCGACCGAGCCGCACGGAATCGACACCGGCTCGCCGTCGACGACCTGGCCCAAACCACCGATCAGCAGATCCACGAGTCCTTCTCGCAGGTCCGACTGGCCTGCGGCTACAGTACCGACCGCCTGGCCCAGGACCGACTCGACGCGTCTCTTGCCGACGCCGGTCAACTGGCAACCGCCCGCGACAGCCGACACATCCTCGGACGTGCGATTCGAGGAAGCCTGAAAGCCATCGCCGCCGCAGTGATTCTCGCACTCGTCAGCCGACGCCTGCTCGACACCCCACCACCGGACTCGCTCAATCTTCCCTCCGCACTCATCCTCGTAGTCAGCATCGCCGGACTGCTCAGAGCCCTCGACCGACGCGGTGAACTGCAACGGATTGCCGAACAAGCGGGCCGGGCCGCCGAACGGATTCACGAATACCTGGATCGAGTCCCTCACGTGTCACAGGCCGTCGGAGCCAGGTTCCTGGAACCGCTGGCCGACGAGATTCGCTTCGAATCGGTCACCTGGCAAACCGACGACGCAACCCCAACCCAATCACAGACCCCGAGCCTGAAGGGGCTCGACCTGGTGATCCCTGCTGGCGAAACGACCGCATTGCTGTCGGTCGATCCGCGAGAAGCTCGGGCGGTGGCCTGGCTGCTGGCCCGGTTCATCGATCCGCACGGAGGTCGAATCGTGATCGACGGGCAGGACATCGCCACCGGCACTCTTGAATCGTTGAGAGCCGAGGTGCTGGTCGTGGCTGGCGATGGCGATTGCTTCGCGGGCAGCGTGCTCGACAATATCTGCTGTGGTCGACCCGAAGGAGGACTCAGCCGAGCAACCGAAGCCGCCAAGGCCGTTCACGCTCATCACTTCATCTCCAAACTCCCCAATGGATACGAAACGAAACTGGGATCAGACGATGTCCGCCTCGACGCCGGACAGGCCTACCGCATCGGACTCGCTCGAGCCCTCGCTCGTAACCCCGCACTGCTGGTTATCGAAGAACCCGCCACGCCCATGGACGCCGACACCAAGTCGCTGCTCGATGACACCTACGACCGCATCACCACCGGACGGACTGTCATCTTTCTCCCCAACCGACTCTCGACCGTTCGTCGAGCCAATCGAGTGGTCCTGGTGCACGACGGACAGGTCGCAGAAACCGGCCAGCACGAAGACCTGGTCCGCACCAGTGAACTCTACCGGCACTGGGAATACACACGGTTCAACGCCTTCGGCACCCACACTCTCCCCTCACCGGCAGGCCACTGATAGAATTGAACTCGATAGACCCGATTCCTCAATCGCGATGCCTCCGTGAGCCACCCAGCTGCGATCGACTGGAGACCCCAGGCCCGCCGGTCCGATACGCTCGAGATCTACCTGCTCGGTCGCGTCGATTTCGACTCGGCCGTAGAACTCCAACAACTGTGGGCAGAAGAACTCGCCACGCGGACCGATCGACTCGGTGCACTCTTCCTCTGCGAACATCCTCCGGTGGTCGTGATCGGCCGCGAAGGCAACCGGTCGCAGCTGCAGGTCGACGATCGAGAACTCCGGGCAAGACTCATTGAACTCCACTGGACCAACCGCGGCGGTGGCGCCCTGGTCCACGCTCCCGGCCAATTGGCCGCCTACCCCGTCGTCCCACTCAATCGCATCGGACTCGGACTCGGTGACTACACCGCAGCACTCCAACAGGCCATGATCGACGTGTGTGCCGAACTCCGAGTCAACGCAACACCCCACCCGCACCGGCCCGGTGTCGTCTGCCGAACCGGACAACTGGGCTGGATCGCCTCGGGAGTCCGCAACTGGACCACTCAACACGGACTCTTCCTCAACGTCGCTCCCGCCATGCACCTCATGAGACTGGTGACCAGTACCGAAACCGGTACCGGCATCGGACCCACGTCACTGGCCGCTCAAACGTCGCGACCCGTCTCCATGCACACCACCCGCGAACACCTTGTTCGACACCTCGCCGCCCAATTGGGCTATGACAACTGGCACATTTACACCGGGCACCCGCTGCTCGGACGAACCAGGAAAATGGTCCATGTCCCCGCCTGACCTGTCCACACCCGACCTGTTGCCGGTCGTCGAGCGGCCCAAACGTCGGCTTCCGAAATGGCTGAAACGACCGATGCCCGAACCGGGCATGCTGCGGACCGAGGGGATCCTGACCGACCTCCGGCTGCAAACGGTCTGCGAAAGTGCCCGCTGCCCGAATCGGACCGAGTGCTGGAGCCAGCAGACGGCGACCTTCATGATCCTCGGCAACGTCTGCACCCGGCCCTGTGGCTTCTGCAGCGTCCCCAAGGGGAAAACCGAAACGATCGAACTCGACGAACCCCAACGAGTGGCCGAAGCCGCCCAACGACTCGGACTCGCACACGTCGTCATCACCTCCGTCACCCGAGACGACCTGGACGACGGGGGAGCCGATCACTTCTACCACTGCGTGCTGGCCGTTCGTGAACTCACCGGAGCCGCCGTCGAAGTGCTCACACCCGACTTCATGGGCAACACCCAGGCCATCGACCGAGTGCTCGAGGCCAGCCCCGATGTCTTCAACCACAACACCGAAACCGTTCCCAGGCTCTATCACCGCGTCCGAAGAAATGCCGAATACCAGAGAACACTCGATCTGCTCAAACGAGTCCGCGACCAACGGCCCGAAATCCCGACAAAAAGTGGCCTGATGCTGGGACTCGGAGAAACCACAGAAGAAGTCCTCGAAGTCTGTGCCGATCTCCGAGACACCGGGTGCCGCATGATCACCATCGGACAGTACCTCCAACCCTCGATCGAACACCTGCCGGTCGAACGATACGTGCCGCCCGAAGAATTCGATGAACTCGGACAACTCGTGCGACGACTCGGCTTCGACATGGTCGCCAGCGGACCGTTCGTTCGCTCCAGCTACCACGCCGGACACATGATGGACGAACTGAAGGCCAATCAGACAGCCAGTGAGACAACCGGATGAGTTCACCGATCCGGATGCCTAACATCGGTGCTGTCAGCGGCTCGCTGCGAATCAGCTGCTGGCTTGTGGAACCGGGCGAACTGGTTGACCCGGGCGACCGGGTGGTCGAGTTGGTGACTCCGGGTTCGACATTCGACGTCTCTGCCCAACTCGCCGGACGACTCGCACGCATCGACACACCGCTCGACTCGCTCGTCCAGGTTGGCGACATCCTGGGTTGGATCGAGCCGGAGTCCTTCTCGTGAGCAATTCGTTAGTTTCGAGTTGGTCTCGGCTGCGAGGCCACCGGTCTCAGGTCGAGCATTTCGAACAGATTCTCGCCGCCGGACGACTCGGACACGCCTACCTGCTGGTCGGCCCCGAAGGAATTGGCAAGCTGCGGTTTGCTCGTTGCCTGGCAGCCTGCCTGCTTTGCCCGGAAACCGACCCTGCGGTGCTCGAGTCGTGTGGCCAGTGCCATTCGTGTAAACAGATCGCAGCCGGATCGCACCCCGATCTGCTCGAGGTGGGTTTGCCCGAAGGGAAGAACGTGGTGCCGATCAGCGTGTTGGTCGGAGACCGTGAATCGCGTGGGCGGGCCGGGTTGTGTTACGACCTGTCTCTGTCACCCATGGAAAGCACTCGACGAATCGCCATCCTCGACGACGCCGATCACCTGGAACGAGATGGCTACAGCGCGTTGCTCAAGACTCTCGAAGAACCACCGTCTCGCTCGATCATGATCCTCGTCGCCGGATCCGAAGCCGAGATCCGGGATACGATTCGTTCGAGATGTCAGTTGGTGAGATTTCAGCCGCTGACGACATCCGATGTGGCCGAGTTGTTGGTCGAGACGCAGGTGACCGACGACCAGGACGACGCTCGCGTGGCGGCAGAACTGGCCGACGGCAGCATGCTGACCGCCACGTTGATGGTGAATCCGGAAATGAGATCGTTGCGCGAAACTCTGTTTCGGCACCTGGCACGGATGCCGTTGGATCCGTTGGCGATGACCGAAGACGTGGTGGCTGGCTGGGAAACTCTCAGCAGCGATTCGCACTCGAAACGAATCAACGCCACGTGGGTGGCGCGGTTTGCGATCGAGTTTTATCGGTCGGTGCTTCGGGTCCTGGCCGAAGCCGACGATCGGTCGGCGATCCCTGAAGTCGAGCTGTTGTGCAAGACGTTGGCGGTTGGCGACTCGGAAACGATCGACCGAATCGCCTCGATGCTCGACCGCTGCCTCGACGCCGAACGCGACCCGATGGCCAACGTGATGCTGCCGTTGGCGTTGGAAGCCTTTATCGACGACCTGGCCCGCAGGTCGCGAATTGGGACGAACTGATCCGAGATTGGTATACTCCAGACAACCGATACACCGATGGATCGCCAGTTATGAGTAACCGCTACATCGTCCGATTCGGCTCGAATCGTAATGTCGCCGAATTCACCGTGCACGACGGTCGAGATCATCAACGGTCGACCCAGGTCGTCATCAAGAGTGACCGGGGGATGGAATGGGGCGAGGTGTTGGGCGAGTCGTCGGACCGGGCTCGCAAGAGCATGGGACACCACGAATCGCGAGGCCGGATCCTGAGAAAGGCATCCGACGACGACTTCCGCCACCTCGACGATGTCCGGCGACGCGAACGAGTCGAGTTCGACGGGTGCTGCGAACTGATTAAAGAACGCAAGCTGCAAATGCAGCTCGTCGATGTCGAACACCTCTTCGGAGGCGAACGGATTGTCTTTTATTACCTCGCTGAACAGCGGGTCGACTTCCGGGAACTGGTCAAGGCGTTGGCACAGCAATACAAGACGCGGATCGAGATGCGCCAGATCGGAGTTCGTGACGAGGCGAAACTGCTGGCCGACTACGGCGATTGCGGAAAACCGGTCTGCTGCAGCACCCACCTGAAATCGATGCCACCGGTGTCGATGAAGATGGCCAAGATGCAAAAGGCCTCGCTCGACCCCAACAAGATCACCGGTCGCTGCGGAAGGCTGAAGTGTTGTTTGAGGTACGAGTTCGACACGTACGAGGAGTATCGTCGCGAGTTGCCTCGTGTCGGAGCCATGGTGATCACTCGCAGTGGACAGGGCAAAGTCATCGCCCAAGAGATCCTTGCCAAGAAGGTCGTCGTCGTCTTTGACGATCGAAGACGAGCCATCGTCGACCTCTCGGACATCGTCACCGTACTCTCGGGCGGAGACAGTGGAGGCCAGGTGGCAGAGGCTCAGACACCAAGCGGTGCATCCCCCGAATCAAACTGATACTACAGACCGGTCCTCGTCACGTGTACAATTCAGGGACTGGCTCTCCGTCCCCAATACAAAACCCATCTGTCCCCGACCCGTCCACAGGCAACCGATGAACCAACCGCTTCGCGACACATCGCTGCGTCCGTTGTTTCATCCGGACGCGTACGAGTTCCTGAAGTTTGCATTGCGCTTCACGGTGCACCAGACGCCTCGGGTGACCGACAGTGGTTCGGTGCAGCAGGCTCCAGCCGAACCGGGGCTGCCGGACGAATCGCAACATGTCAGTGGCCAGGAATTGCTCGAGGGGATCCGTTGCTATGCATTGGATCAGTTTGGGCTGATGACGATGCGGGTGTTCGATCATTGGGGGATCACGAACACCGAGGATTGGGGCCGGATGGTGTTCGAGTTGATTGACCGTGGCGAGATGCACAAGACCGACAACGACCAGTTGAGCGATTTTGCCGAGGTGTATTCCTTCGAGCGGGCATTTGATCTCGACTACGAAATCGACACCTCCCCAGCATTCTCTCACACCACCTGACAGGGACTGGCTCCCCCGCCCTTGGCGGGGTACCTGTCCCACCACCACCAGGCGCCTCCCCAATGCCGGCGGCAAAGTCCAGACGCACGCCGTTGCTGATCTTGGCAGCAGCAATCACGTGGTGGATCACCTTGGGATTAATGGCCGCACTGACATCGAATCCGTCGGTGCTAAACATCACCCAGATTCTCAAGTCTCGATTGATCATCGAAGCCCGCGAGGCATCTGGTGGCGACACGGTCGAGGTGATTCAAGTCTACGCAGCCGACCGTCTCGAGCCGCCGTCGGCGACACTTAAGATCACGAACCTGTCTGACGTGCTCGACACATTACGTTCCAACGCCAGTTGCCTGATGCCATTGTCACCCGACGGTGAGGGACGTTGGCGTGTTTCTGGCTGGCGATTCGTGGACAAGGGTCAGAAGAATTCCACCGCGGTGATCTACCCGGCCACCCCCACAACCCGCACCCGCCTGAAGCAAATCCTCGAGCAGGCCAAACGGCAGATCCTCGATCGACCAATCAAACTCGATCGCCATTTCGTGCAAATGTCCCGTTCGCTGACAAACTGAAATGCTTCGACTCGGTCATCGCTACATTCCTCACATCCCACGCAAAACACGACAAGACGCCACATACAGGTTCTGTGTGAGTGTGAATCCAGGAAATAACATCTCGGACTTGAAATTACTGACCTTTGGACTAGATACACCTAAACAGAACGTCATAGAATGCTCATCTTGCCCAATCTTCGGAATTGTAATGTGCAGATTTCCCAGGTTGCAGGGGAAGTTTTAGGATTGAGGGGAGCGTTCCGTTTGATGATTTTTTGGCTACGGCGTTGCGTTAACCAGAACCCATTCGTTGCATTGGCTGCCTAACTCGCTGGCCGCGAAACAGAGGAAACATCGGAAATGTTGTTCAGACACTGGCTCAAGGCTCTCCACAGAAACTCGTTGATGACGAGGCGTCATGCCCGTCGACACCAAGCCGGGACGGGGAATCTGTCGACCCATCGTGCAGTGGGGACGGTTGCCGAACTGCTGGAAGATCGAACACTGCTTTCTGCAATTCCAACGGCGCCCGACTTGATCACGCCTCACGACACAGGGCTCTCGAATTCCGACAATATCACCAACCAGACAACACCAGCATTTATTGGTGGGGCCACGGCTGGGGACTCGGTTGAGTTGTTTGCTGACGGAGTCTCGGTGGGTTCGACAACAGCAAACTCGTCGGGAATCTACCTTGTCTCGTCGTCGGTTCTCGCCGATGGCACCTACGACATCACGGCCAAGGCCGATGATGGAAGTGGTCAAAGTGCTGCGTCACCCGCGTTATCGGTCACGATCGATTCGACGGCCCCGGCCATACCGAGTCTCCCCGACTTGGACCCCGCCAGTGACTCGGGCAGTTCCTCCACGGACAACATCACCAACGACACCACGCCCACGCTCAACGGAACCTCCGACGCTGGTGCCGTGATCAGTGTCACCTCGTCCGTCGATGGAGCCATCGGAACCGCGACCGCTGACGGTGCCGGCGACTGGTCCATCACTTCCAACGTGCTCGCCGAAGGTGCTCACAACCTCACGGCCATAGCCACTGATGCCGCCGGAAACACCAGTGCCGCCTCGGCTGCACTGGCAATCACCGTCGACACCACCGCTCCCACCGCTCCTTCTGTACCCGACCTGGACACTGCCAGCGACTCGGGCAGTTCCGACACCGACGACATCACCAACGACGCCACCCCAACACTCAACGGAACCGCCGAAGCAGGTGCCGCGGTCACGCTGACTTCCGACGTCGACGGAGCCGTCGGGTCCGCGACCGCTGACGGATCC
>Ga0209402_10001257_pt1 | contig 28267 bp, 31 predicted proteins | sample ArcticOcean_MG_C_3_FD_187437 | JGI IMG/M metagenome (GOLD analysis project Ga0209402, IMG submission 187437) | Marine microbial communities from western Arctic Ocean - ArcticOcean_MG_CB8_126 (SPAdes) (version 2) | ecosystem: Environmental > Aquatic > Marine > Oceanic | place: Arctic Ocean... | reverse complement strand
TTAGAAGAACTTGTCTTAGAAGAACTTGTCTTAGAAGAACTTGTCTTAGAAGAACTTGTCTTAGAAGAACTTGTCTTAGAAGAACTTGCCTTAGAAGAACTTGCCTTAGAAGACTTTACTTTAGGCTCATCTTCCTGAAGCTCATCTTCCTGAGGTTCATCAAAACCAGCATCTTTAGAAAAGCTCATATCTTCTTTATCAGGTATCGTATGAGCTAAACCAATAGTCTCACTAATATTTGGCGAATGTTTTACAATTTCTTTGTCTACATCAGACCCATCTGAATCTTCATCACCAATCTTCATTTTACCCTCTACTTACTTTAAAATATCTAATTTATTTCTTTAAAAATGATTTTTTAATCAACATATTTAATTCAACAATTTTATCTTCTAAATCTCTAGGTGGAGGAATCCTATCGTGATTGGTAGACAAAATTTCTTTTTGTAATTCCAACAGATGATCCCTTTCTAATCTATTTAAACATTCAAATAAAGCTTCTTTTTTTTGTTTCATATCTACTAGAATAGGTTTATTAGATAACAATTCATTTAATAAATTTAGTAAATATCCATCTAAATCATTATTTAATTGATCAATTGTAGGTGAATTACTCCATTTCATAAATATTTCTTTATATTCACTATTTGAAAAATTTTCTGGAGAAAATCCAAATATATATTCTTTAAAATCAGGGTTATCTAGTAACAAGCATAATACATATTTTTCTAATTGTCCCTCTGTTTTTGGGTTTAAATTTGATATTAGTTGTGAATCATCTTTTTTTCGGTAACCATTTTTATTATTTTTTAAACTAGAAAAACTAGATCTTACTGAGCTTTCACTAACATCTAATGTTTTAGATAATATCCTAATGTATTTATCCTGGTCAAAATAGTTATCAATTGATGTGATTAGAGGAAAAATACTTTTAACCAATTGCAATTTCCCTTCACCAGATTGCACGTCAATCTTAACAGCTAAAACACGTATTAAATAATCAATTAATGGTTCAGCATTTTTAATAATAATTTCCCATTTTTCAGAATTTTGACGGATTAAATCATCCGGATCTTGACCTGGTGGTATTTCAGCTATTTTTAAAGTAAAAGAATTCATTTTTCTATTTGAAAACAACTGATTACGAGATTTTTGAGAATTTCCTATTAATTCCCAAGCCGAATCTAGGCTTCTTAAAGTTGCTTCCTGTCCAGCTAAATCCGCATCTAAAGCCAAAACAAAGTTATTACTTATTATTTTCAGAGCTGAAACTTGCTGTTTAGTAATAGACGTACCCATAGAAGCAACTACATTGGAATATCCATTTTGGTGTGCAGCAATTACATCCATATATCCTTCAACAATTATTGCCTCTTTTGATCTTTTAATCTCATCGTATGCTAAATTTAATCCATATAATATAGACTTTTTATCAAATATTTGAGTAGCCGAAGTATTAACATATTTTGGCATAGATTCATCTAAGGATCGAGCCCCAAAACCTATAACATTTCCTTTCCAATCATGGATTGGAAACATCAATCTATTATTAAAAAAATCTCTATACACTGAATTAATATTCTTTATAAGCCCAGCAGATTCAGCAACACTATCTTTTATACCATTAGATTTTAAATGAAATGCTAATTCTCCTGTACTTAAGCCTATATTAAATTTATTTGCAGTTTCTTTATCTATACCTCTTTTTAACAAATATTTATTAGCATAATCTCCATTTCTAGATTTTAAATTTTCTTGAAAAAATTTTAATGCTATTAAATTAGCCTCATACAAAGCCTGAAATTTTAAATCAGTCTCTTTTTCTCTTAGCTTTACTCCTGTTTTATTAGCAAGAAATTTAATTGACTCACCAAATCCAATAGATTCCATCCTCATAACAAATGCAAAAACATCTCCACCAATACCGCACGCTCCAAAACAATGCCATGATTGCCGATCAGGATTTACTATAAATGAAGGTGTTTTTTCAGAGTGGAATGGGCATACAGATTTAAAATATTTACCTGATTGATTAATAGAAATATAGCCAGAAACAATATCTATGATATCAGCTTTAGTTCTGATTTCTTCTATTACGCTCATATAAAATACCTAATCAAATTAATATTTTCGATAATTTTGTATTTTTTTAAAATCTATTTTTTTTCAGATTCAGAATATGAAAAATTAGTAATTGTATTAATTGGTTTTTTTACACTTTTAACGTGTCTATCTAAATGATCTATAATACTTCTTATATCAACTAAGATTTCCCCTATTGAGCCCCATTCATGTTTTTCATTTAACAATATTCGTAACTTATTTTCTAGGTCTTTAGATGCACTCCAAAAGTCTGACAGATCTGTACATAATATAGCTAGTTGATCATCCAGGTGATCAGGTAATTCCATTTCTTTAAACTTAACTAAAATATTATGCGCAAGTTCAGCAACTTGTCTAGGCTTAGACAAGCCTGGCTGTAATTCAAAATTATATTCATTATTAATCATTGAGAAAACACGTAATGTGATGCATATGATGTCCAAGATTCTCTTATATGTTCCAAGGCATCTTTTTGAACATCCGAATTCATATAATCTATTTGTTTAAATATATATTTCCATATAGAATCTACTTCTTTACGCCAAGGGTCAAATTCAAGTCCATAAGGATCTCTTTGCATAGATTCCAATAAGTCTTGAATCAACAATATATTGATTTTAACTTTTCTTAAACGGATTTTATCATTTATGTTCAAGTTTAGGTCCTAATTAATAATTTAGCAATCCCAGGCTGAATTCTTTCTGCAAATTGGATAGCGTAATTGTCTGTCATACCAGCAATAAAATCTACAATAACACTGTCTTTATCTATATTCCAACTAGTATATTCTTTTGGAATAGAATCTAAATGTAAATTAAGAAATTCATATAGTAACCTAATTATCTTACGAGCAACTTCTCCTTCTTCACTTAAATCTTCCGGTATATAAACATTTTCAAACATAAATTCTCTAAACAGATAAAATGCTTCTTTTATTTTATCACTCATACAAATTCTTGGAATCAATTCATGTTTTTGAGTAGATTCTATAGCTTCTTCAGAATTGATTACTATATCACTAACTAATGTATTAACCCTTTGAGAATGTGTACTACCTAAAATTTTTAAAATACTCGTAGGTATATCTGAAAAAGTTAATATTTTTGCTCTGAAGGCATCTTCAATATCATGGTTTAAATAAGCAATAGCATCTGACAATCTACATATTTGTCCTTCAAGAGATAAATTATCTGAAGATAATTGATGCAAAAAATCTCCCCTTGGTTTTGAATGCAATTTAATTCCTTGCCTAACTTCCCAGGTTAAATTCAAACCTTTCCCATTTTTTTCAATTTTTTCAACAGCCCTTACGCTTTGTAAACTATGCTTGAAACCTAGATGATAAATTTTATCAATCTCATCTTCCCCTATATGGCCAAATGGAGTATGGCCTAAGTCATGACCTAAAGATATTGCCTCACTTAAATCTTCATTCAAATCAAGTGCCCTAGTAATTGTTCTCGCAATTTGTGATACCTCTAAAGTATGAGTAAGCCTTGTGACAAAATGATCCCCAAGTGGAGATATGAAAACTTGAGTTTTATGTTTTAATCTGCGAAAAGCCTTTGAGTGCAGAATTCTATCTCTGTCACGCTGGTATTCTGTTCTAAAAGAGCAAGGATCTTCTTTAATATTGCGACCAATAGAATTAGAAGATATAGATGCAAACCTTGAGAAAGAATTTTCTCGTTCTTCTAATTTATTTCTTATATTTTTTTTCATCATATAATACTTTAGATTGCATTTATATAAATAAATTCTATATAAATAAATGACAATATTCAAATTATTATTTAATATATTATCAATGATACAAATATTACAACTTTAAATTTAAAAAATCTTAATATAAAGGTGATTAATGTCAAATAAAACAATCTATGAAACTCTAGGAATAAAACATGTGATAAATGCTAGAGGTAATCAAACTTTACTTGGAGGCTCTTTATTACCAAAAAAAGTACAAATTGATATGGAAGAAGCAGGATTATATTTTGTTGAAATGCAAGAACTTTTAAATAAATCAGGTGATTATATTGCTAATATTTTAGGTACAGAATCTGCATATATAACATCCGGGTGTGCTGCAGCAATAACTCTTAGTACAGCAGCATGTATGGCAGGAAATGACGAAGAAAAAATCGGAATGCTCCCCAACACATCTAAAATGAAAAACGAAATACTAATTCAGAAATTACAAAGGTACCGATTTGACAGATGTTTCACTTTAGCAGGTGGAAAGCTAGTTGAATTTGGTAATAAATCAAAAACAACTAAAGAGGATCTTGAAAATTCAATAAGTGATAAAACTGCAGCCATCTCATATGTGTTAAATACAGATATAACTAATAATATGCTTTCATTAGATGATACTGTATCTATTGGACGCAAATATAACATACCTGTAATTACAGATGCAGCTTCACAAATTTATCCTCTTGATTATTTCAAAAGGAGTGCTCAAAAACCAGATCTAGCTTGTTTTGGAGCAAAATACTTTGGAGCCCCTCATTCTTCAGGTATTGTAGCAGGTAAAAAAGAATTAGTAGAATCAGTAAAATCACAAGGTTTTATTGCCTATCACCATGATGGAGGATTAGCTTTTGGTCGTGCAATGAAATTAGATCGACAAGAGATTGTAGGAGTAGTATCTGCATTGACTTCCTGGTTCACAATAAATCACGAAGATAGATTGATCAGCTATGATAAAAAAATTGAAACAATCGAGAGTTACATAAAAGGAATTGAAGGTGTTAAAAGTGAAGTTTTACAAGTTAAAAAATTCTATGGATCTACATTGAAAATCAATATTGATTCTAAAAAAATTGGTAAAACTGCACAACAAATTGCTGAAGAATTAGATCAAGGAAATCCAAGAATATGGGTTTATGCAGAATCTGATTCAAAAAATTTAAGTATAGATGCAAAAAACCTTTTATCCGATGACGAAACTATAGCTATTAACGTACATACTTTAAATGAATCAGAAGAAGAAATTCTAGGAGAACGTTTGAAATCACTTCTAACATGATTTAAATTTATTATAGGATGGTTTAAATATTTATGAATTATTATAAACAAAATGATAAAAGCAATACTTACCAATATCCTGCCCATCATGAAGGTGAAGGTATATTTAAAATATGTCCATTGTTTAATGAAGAATTAAACTTACCAATTAAAATGCAAATATGGACTTTGAACCCCGGAGATAGTGAAGGCGATCATACCCATGGAGAAGATAGTCCTTTAGAAGAATTTTATTATTTTATAGAAGGAACTGGGATAATGTACATTAATGAAGAGAAAATACCTATAAACCCGGGAGACACCTTTTTAGTACCCCCAAATGTAAACCATGGATTTAAAAATACAGGTGATTCTATTTTAAAATTATTTATAATATGGGGATTGCCTAATGAATCTATACAGAATTCTAAAAAATAATTCTCGTTCATTTATATTTAAATTGGCATCGGCTATTGGTATTCTTATAGGCATATCAATTATACCAATAATGATATTTTCTTCTATAGGCATGTGGTCAGAATCTTTAAACACTCACCCTAATAAAGAAAACGTTACTATCTTAGAAAACAAACCTCAATCAGCTTTAACTTCACGTAAATTACGTGAATGGGAGCAATCCCAGCTCATAAATAAATATTGGGAATCTATAAATAATTTAAATGCTCATCAAGCTATATCATTACTAACAGAAGAATATAAAATAATTAAGGAAGCAGAAATCGAAGAAATTGTACTAAATCTTAACGAAGAAAAGAAATTTAAAATATCTGATTTAACAGAAGCATTTATGATATGTCCGAAAATTTGGGCTGCTACTTTCTATATAAATAAAGATGAAAACGAAAAAAATATAATGCAAATTCAATTAAAGAACGTTTCTGGCACATGGCAAATATCATATATAGGAGAGCCTAATAAATGTTAATTTTTTTATTTTAGTGCTCCATCATTCCGCCGCCATCTAAGTTTATAGATTGACCATGAATCCAAGAGGCATCATTTGTACAAAGGTAAGCAATAAATCCTCCAACTTCTTCATCGGTACCTGTTCTTCCTATAGGTAATGATTTTGCAATCTTATCCCACTCATCTGTTTGGCTTACGTCGTCAACTCTTGAAGTATCAACAGCTCCTGGACATACACAATTAACATTCACTCCATAAGGGCCTAATTCACGAGCTAAAGACTGAGTCATTCCAATTTGTGCAAAACAAGCTGCATTATATGATAGATTTTGAGCACTTCCACTTTTTCCTGCCCCAGATGAAACATTAACAATTTTTCCACCTTGTGCTTGATCAATCATAATTTTTGCTACCAATTTACTACAATAAAAAGTTCCGTTAATTTTAACATCTAGTACTTTTTGAAATATCTTAGGATCCAATTCTAATAAAGGAACCCTATCTGGTCCTCTAGCAAAGGCCGCGTTATTAACTAAAATATCAATCCTACCGAATTCATCCAAAGTTTTATCTACAAGACTTTGAACATCTTTTAAAGATGACACATTTGCAATAACAGGCAAGGCCCTTGTACCCTGTTCTCTAATTTGTTCAGCTGAGCTTTCAATATCTCTCCAATTAACAGCTTTTTCATCATCTGGAAAACTATCAGGATTTCTACCTGTACCAGTAACAACAACATCAGCACCTAATTTTGCAAGAGCTAAGGCAGCTGACCTGCCTATCCCTCTTAATCTACCAGCACCAGTAACTATAGCAACTTTACCGTCAAGTTCTTTCATATTATACCTCCAGGGTTATATTTATTTCTTTTTTGCTCTACCACTAGGTAGATTACCCGAAATTTCATCCTTAACCATTTGATTATATGAATCATTTAAACCATTAACGCTATCATTAAATTGAGGAATAACATATCTTGAAAATAACTCCAAAGATTTATACCATTTATTTACATCTGTCCACTCCAAAGATAACATCAATAAACCGCCAAACCCACCTGTTACTTTTTCTAATTCTTTTATCTGGGCAATACATTCATCAGGATCACCAATTATCCATCTACGTTGTTTAATTATTTGCTCTATAGTTATTTCGCTTTCAGGTTGTCCAGGATACAATTCAAAAGTCGGCTTAGCTCCAGCTCTAAATGAATAATTTCGTATTTCATTCATTGCTCCTGCTGATATATCTTCTAGAGCTTGTTTTCTAGATGAAGATACATATATAGGTACATTGCCTAGAAACCAATCTTTTCTATTAACAGAATATCCATTATCTATAGATGTACTTTCAAAGAAGTCCCACTGTTCATTTAATTTCAAACTTCCAGGTAATGTATATGCGCCAGATATAACTCTTAAACCTCTCTCAGCAGCTACTTTTAAACTGTTACCGCTTCCTGAACTTACTAAATATATTGGTAAATGAGGCTTTTGATAAGGCTTTACTTGGATTTGCATTCCATTGATATTCCAATATTGACCTTCATAGAATATTTCACCTCTCTCTTTGTAAAGTTTCAGAATTATATCCAAAGACTCGTTCATCATAGGTCTTAAATCTTTAGGATTTAAATTAAACAATTTTATATCTGATCCTAAAATACCTGGGCCACAACCAAAATTCAAACGACCATAAGTTAAATGATCTAAAAAAGCCATACGCTCAGCTACATGAAATGGATTATGATAAGGTAAAGCAATAGCAGCAGTCCCTAATCTTATTCTACTTGTCCTAGTCGCCGCCGCAGCCAAAAAAATATCCGGAGCAGGAATGTTCTCCCATCCGCCTGTATGATGTTCTCCTACCCAGTATTCATCAAACCCTAGGCTTTCGATATATTCAACCAATTTTAAATCACGTTCAAATGCAAGAGTTGGATTCTCACGAATTGAATGTGATGGCATCATAAATAAACCAAATTTCAATTTTAATCTCCTTAAATAACTAAAAAAATATTATAGCATTCATTATATTAAATAATAACCAAAAATAATTAACTTATCGTAGAATAATTTAAAAAATAATCTTGCATCAAATTTTTGATAATATCTGGCTTAATTTGCTTATAATAGTTTAAATCATCAACTGTGTCTAAATCAAAAGCCAAACCATCTTCTCTACAATAACTGAATTTTAAACTTGATTGAATTATTTGCTCTGTATGACTTGTTAAACTTTGAACACCTAATTTTATGCAAAATTTAGACGAATTTGGTGCAATTATTAAATTTGTTCCTCCTTGATTATATGCCGGAGAAAACACAAAATCATTCCCATTATTGGATAAATTTATTGCTTTATTTATATCATTACAATCTATAAATGGAAGATCAGAAGGAATATATATTGGCGTTAAATGTTGTTTATATGCCTCTCTTAATGAATCATTTAATATTTGATTCAAACCATAGCCTTTATCATCAACCCAAACTGCATTTAAATATAAGGCTATATCTTTAAACATTTTATCCTTACTGATAACCCATACTTTAGTAGCTATTGAATTTACAGAGGCATTTAAAACTTTTAAAAACATATTTACTATTAAATTGACTCTATCTTTTTTTTCAAGCACATTTCTTAACCTAGATTTAGCTGAATCTAATGATTTAATTGGAATAATAACTACAAAATTAGTTGAATTCATAAATTTCCTATTATATTTAAAACTGTGATTGCAAAAATTCAGCTAGATCAATTTTCTTTTGTAAATCAATCATAATCGTATCAAATATTTCTACTCTAAATCCCATATTTTCTATTTCAGATTTATTTTTTGCATCACGCTTATCAATAACTATTGTATTACATATGCCTTCATATATTTTTGCTATCCCAACACTAGAAGGTTCATATCCTAGTTCAATCATAATTTTTGCAGCTGGACCTTTAATAGCCTTACCTTCAACTATTGGAGATATAACAACTTTAGTCCCAGGAAAATTCTTTATTTGGGACAAAACATTATTTAACTTAAGTATAGGATCAATGCTTAAAAACGGATTAGATGGACAAATAATAATAGAAGCACATGTATCTAATGCGTTTTTAAACGCTGGAGAAGGCTTTGCTGACTCTACACCATCTACGCCATGAAAAATAATTTTCTTCGCTTTTGGAGCACATTTATACTTAACAAAGTAATCTTGAAAAGACAATTCTTCTTCTTCAGTAACTATTTTTGTAGCAACTCTGTCATCTGACATTGGAATTATAGAGTGTTTAATACCGAATTGTTTTCTTAATTCGTCAGTAACTATAGATAAAGATACCCCTTTATTTAATTGAGATGAACGGTATATATGTGTAGCAAAGTCTTTATCTCCAATCTGAAACCATGTATCAGCTCCATAATTTTTTAGAGATGAAAGTACTTTAAAAGAGTCTCCTTTAATCCCCCAGCCTGTTTCAGAATTAGCACAATCTGATAAAACATACATAACAGTATCCAGGTCTGGGGAAACATGTAGTCCGTAAAACTCTTGATCATCTGCAGTATTTATTACAAAAAATATATCTTTTGGTTTGTAAACTGATTCTAAACCTTTAATTAATTTAGATCCCCCTACTCCACCTGCCAAAACTAATATAGGTTTTTTCATTAAATAAACATTCCTAAAAAGAAATATACATATTATTTTTGTTTAGGAAAATTCTGTTTAGCCCAAGAATCTCTTAAAGAAACTGTTCTATTAAATACTAATGAGCCATCTTGAGAATCTTGAGAATCTAAAATAAAATATCCTAATCTTTCAAATTGGTAATGTGTTTCTTTTCTTGATTCTTTTAAGCTGAATTCTATCGGGCATTTTTTCAAAATATTGATTGATTTTGGGTTCAAATTAATATTATCTATATTGTTTTCCTCATTAATACCTTCTGTTGAAACTAATTGCTCATATAAACGTATTTCAGCAGTTGCTAATTTAACAGCAGAAACCCAATGAATCGTTCCTTTTACTTTACGACCGTCTGACGGATTACCTCCTCGACTATCAGGATCATATTCACAATGTATCTCTATAACTTCTCCTTGTTCGTCTTTAAGAACATCAATGCATCGTATTATATACGCATATCTTAATCTTACTTCTTTTCCAATAGTTAAACGATGAAATTTTGGTGGTGGTATTTCAGCAAAATCTTCTTTCTCTATATATAACTCACGAGAAAATGGAACTTTTCTAGAATTCATTGAAGCATCTTCTGGGTTATTTAGTGCATCAATCTCTTCTACTTGATTTTCAGGATAATTTTTTATAACAACTTTAATTGGATTCAATACAGCCATTACTCTATAAGCAGATCTATTCAAATCCTCACGAACACAGTGCTCTAATAAAGATAAATCAACTATATTTGTGCGTTTTGTGATGCTAGTCCTCTTACAAAAATCTAATATTGCTTCTGGAGTATATCCTCTCCTCTTCATAGCAGATATAGTTGGCATTCGTGGATCATCCCATCCATTCACTTTATTAGAAAACACTAATGCAGATAATTGCCGCTTACTCATAACTGTACCACTAACATTTAGTCGAGCAAACTCTATTTGTTTTGATGGATAAATACCTAATTTATCAATAAACCAATTATACAAAGGCCTATGATCTTCAAATTCGACTGTACAAATTGAATGTGTAATATTTTCAATAGAATCAGATTGACCATGAGCAAAATCATAAGTTGGATATATGCACCATTTATCACCTAAACGATGATGTGGGATTTTCATTATTCTATAAAGCACAGGATCTCTTAAATTTAGATTACCTGAACTCATATCTATTTTTGCTCTTAATATCTTAGAACTATTTTCAAATTCTCCATTCTTCATTTGTTCAAATAAATCTAAGTTTTCATCAACTGCTCTATCTCTAAACGGGCTGTTTTTACCTTTTTTAGTTAAAGTTCCCCTATACTCTTTTATTTCTTTCTGGTTCAAGTCGCAAACATATGCAAAACCCATTTTAATTAAGTCTATAGCATAGGAATATAACTGATCAAAATAATCCGAAGAATAATAAATTTTATCCCCATAATCAAACCCAAGCCATTTTAAATCTTTTTTAAAAGCATGAATAAATTCTTCCTCTTCTTTGGATGGATTCGTATCATCAAATCTTAGGTTACATTGACCATTATTTTCAGATGCTATACTAAAATTTACAAAAGCAGATTTTGCATGCCCAATATGCATATATCCATTGGGTTCAGGAGGAAATCGAGTTATTATTCGGTTATATTTACCATCATTTAAATCTTTAGATATAATTTCACGAATAAAATCTTTAGAATTTTCAAGATTTTCTAAATTATTATCTTTGGATTTGTTATTATGATTCATATAAAATTTTAAAATCTCTAGGTAAAATAATGGCGACCCCGACCGGATTTGAACCGGCGATCTTCGGCTTGACAGGCCGATATGTTAAACCGCTACACCACGGGGCCATAGAACATTGACAAATATTATATCAGTATTTTCGGATTTTAGTTAATATGGCTTAACATTGATTCAAGTTTAGCTGTATTATACCCTACAACAAATTCATCTCCAAGAAATATTACTGGAGTAGTCATAAAACCTTTTTTTAATAAATATTCTAAAGAATCTTGATCTTTAGATATATTATATTCTGTAAACTCAATTTTTTTTTCTAAAAGAAAATTTTTCACCATTTCGCAAGGTTTACAACCAATAGAAGTATATATTTTAACTATATTATCCACTTACAATTCTTTCCTTATATGTTATTCCTGAAATCAAAAGTAGAATAATTAATACTAGACTAATTGTAACATCAGTGTATCCGACTGGAAGTTCATCAGCAATAATTTGTGAAGCATGATGTGCCAGTACTACAAGCCCAATAATTGCAGAAAGTATAGCTGGGACCCTGGCAGCAGCTCCTTTGTTTCTAATACCTGCAGCCAATGTAAATGCTCCCCATGCTGCCCAAGCTACGCCTAGAGACTCATGCATGTTTTCAGTAAATAAAAGTAATGTTGCATCAGACAATTCGCTCCCTAATTCGCCTGCTAAATTAGCAACAGCACTTTCTGAAACATAGTATAGCATAGCACCAAATAGTAAATTACTTAATCCAAAAATAATCAGCCAAAACCTTGGATTAAGTATTTTCATTATAGAAACCTCCTAAAATGCATTATTAACATGGTAAATATATAAAATCAACAAATCAAGTAATCTTTGTGATAGTTAAATATTTGAACTTTGTTTCGGTTTGATCATATTATTTTTTGCCCAATCAGGGTATAAATTATAAATATTCATATCTTTAGTAGGCCTACCAAGAGCTTGTGGTGGAACAGCAAAATCACCAGGCTCTCCAAACATATCGGTCATATAATACGTCAAACCCACGGATCTAAGTGTGCGAATAGAAGGAACATTAAAAGACCCTACAGTTGCAAAAGGAGTGCCTCCTATATCTAATATCCATTGAACAGCTGCATTTACAACAGCTCTCCCCATACCTAAACCTTGAGAGGATCTTTCAACTTCCATTCCAATTTCATACACATCCTCTCCTTTGTCTATAACCGTGGCTAAAGCAGAAACTTTACCATCATTTTTGACTGCAAAGCCTGATACAGCAGCATCAAAATAACAATGCCAAAATATATTCCTATCAACTGATTCCAGTTCTTCACTATCGGTAATAAATACTCTATAATCCACTTCTAAATTACATTTATCTCTATCCCCAAACAAATAATAAGAAGGTCCATTAACTTTAAATTTGCCACTTTGAGTTAATTTTGCTAATTCATAAGTACCATAAATAGAAAAAAGCATTTCTTTATCAATTTTAGTAATTAAGTTCTCTAAATCAGAAATCCATTTTTTTTCAGAAAAAATTATAGTTGATTCTTTATATTTAACAACCCAAATTGGCTTACCTAATAAAGGGACGTTCAATGTAGGAACAATTTCATATTTTTCACTCCCTAAATCAAGAATCTTTTCATCAAGATGGGAGTTTATCCATTGTTCTACTTTTGTTGACAGATCAGTCATTACAATCCTTACATTAATATTTAAAAGATATATTATCTTTATCAATAAACATAGTAAAGTTTATGTATTAAAAAAAATTAAAAAATAAATAAGTCAAACTAATAAATATTATAATAGATAAAATTAAACAAGCATAATACTTAACTAGGAATTCTTTTTTTCGATTCTTATGTCTAATAGTATTTATTGTTAATAATCCAAATATCCAGCCACCCATTAATGCTAAAGTAAGAAAATACTTTTCAGGAATTCTACTGTATCCTTTTAAAGCAAAACGCTTATCAATAAACAAAAAAATCACAGAAAGCAAATTAACAGAAAAAATCATCCCAGCCAAGATAGAAAAAATATAAACCATTTAATTTATAAATTATTATTGATCAAGTTGAACTAAAAAACCTTGAATTTCAGCTTCTTTGTATTTTAGCAATTTCAATAATTCATTATTATTATTTAAAAGCTTACCAAGTTCAACATTTAAGTTTTCGTTTTTTGCCTCTAAGTCAAAAATATTACTTCCAGTTAAATCTATTAGTTTTTTAGTTTGGTCTAATTCAATTTTAATCTGATCAAATTGTTCTATTAAATCTTTATTGCTATTAATTAATAAATCAATTTCTTTCCCAGTATCTTCAGATCTAGTTGTCATATTCTTATTTAAATTCTCTAGGTTTTCAGCTCTTTTTATAGCATCATTTATTTCTTTTTCTAAGATGCCAATTTCCTTAACTAAATCTTTCTCATCATTCATTAACTGATTAAATTCATTTTTTAATTCCTCACTCATTCCATTTACTTTTTTTTCTAAAGCATTTGAAATTGCAAAATCTAAATTACTCTTTTTTTCGGTCTGTTCTGAATCCGTACCTTGACCTACTACACCATTGCATCCAATTAAAGACAAAGTAATTGCCAACGTAATTATATAAATAAGGTTTCGCATTCTTTTCTCCATGTCATATAAAATATTTAAGTTCTATTTATTTTTTGATATTTGGAAATAATATCAACTTGAGTTCCCGTTTTTTTGCATTTCATCCTTAGCTTTTTGCTCTAATTGGTCTTTCAAGATTACTATTTCATCTTCTTTTTGATTTAACTGATTAACTAAATCAGTATCTCCAATAATAATCATTCGAATATCATCATTTAATTTAGAATTGTTATTTTCCAAATTAAATAATTTTGTCATAGACTCGTTTAAATCATCTCTTAAACTATCAAGTTGCTTCAAATACATGCCTAATTCATCTTTTAAAGCTGAATTTGTTTTTTTCAAATCTTCAATTTCATTTTGAGAATTAGCAGCCATTTCTTGATTTAATCTATCGAGTTCATTTCCTCTATTTAAAGCTTCGCCTAATTGTTTTAATAACATTTCTTCTTTTTCACTTAAAGACTTACCTAGATCCATCAATTGATTAAATTCTCTACGTAATTCCTTGCTCATCCCATTAAGAGCATCATTAAGTTCTCCTGAAAGTTCTGGCCCAGTTTCTACTATGCCTGTTATGTTTTTAGAATTTCCACCTAAAAATGCACCTTCTTCCGAATCTGTACCTTGCCCAACTACACCACTACATCCAATTAAAGATAAAGTCATTATGAATATAATTAAATAAATAAGCCTAAGCATTCTTTTCTCCAAATTTAAAAATTTAATCTATTTATTTAAAGCCTTATACAGCTCTCCTTGCAACCTTAAAGACTCTTTATTCAAATCTTCTATTGTCCTTAAAGCATCTTCCCAGCGTATCCGAGCTTCCTCTGCTTTTCCATTAGAATCATCAGATATTTTAATTAATTTATTAATTTCATCTTGATATTTTTTTTCTAATTCTTGAATTATTTTTTGGCAATCTTCTTCAATTTGGTTAATAATTGATTGAAAACTATTTTCTGTTTCATTTCTCTTTTTTTCATTTCTCTCTAGCCAACCCTGCTCTATTTCTTCAGTAATTTTGTTAATTTCTAATTCGAAATTTCTTCTATCTTCTTCACGTTCTTTATTAATCTCTACTTCAATGTCAGCTCTAATATTGTCAGATTGTTGATTTAATTTATCTATTTCTGATCGAAGTTGACCAGATTCTTCAGTTAATTTCACAACCTTTGCTAGCGCTGCTACTAAATCTAATTGCATTTGAGCAGAATTACTAGAGTCTTCATTACTAGAATCTTTATTACCTGTGCCCTGACCAACTAAGCCATCACAAGCAATTAATGATAATATTGTTATGGAAATCAATCCAAAAATAACTTTTCGCATACTTCTCCTGATTTCTAAAAAATCATAATTTAGAACAAAAAATGATTACTTTTTTAAGTATAACTTATTAATTAATTATAATATATTAGTAAAAATACCTGTTGATTAATTAAAGTAAATTGACAATAACTATATATGTGAATATGTGATTTCAATATGATTATTTATCATGATATAAAAAATGCAATTCTGTTAGAATGACTCTAGAAAAATATTTTAGAGAGGGATTAAACATGTATATTATAAGACGAACTTACAAAGCTAAAACAGGCCAAGGCAGAAAGGCTGCCTTGTTACTCAAGGAAATTGCAAATATTTATACTGCATCTGGACAACGTAGTGAAACTATAATTTATTATAACGGAGGTACTCTCCCAGGCCCAATCAATGAACTAAATAGGGTATATATGCAATGGACTAGCGAAATAATAGACTCTCCTTATAGAAAAGATAATAAATTTCCTGATTTAGGTGGTGTTTACACCGAATTCAGAGAATTATTAGACGACTCTGACGGCCCAACTACATGGATTGAATTTTGGGAAGAAGTTAAATAAGAAATCTAAATAATATTATTTTTAATTCACATAAAAGTAAGGATTAATGCATGAATACTTCAACAAAGCTAAGGCAATTATTAAATAATGACAAATCTATAATTGTACCTGGAGTTCATGACCCAATGAGTGCGAAAATTTTCCAAGATAGTGGTTTTGATGTTTTATTCGCTGGCGGATTCTCTCTTTCTGCATCTACTTTAGGAGTACCTGATATAGGATTATTAACAATGTCTGAAAACATAGAACGTGTAAAAAGAATTACAAGTCACATAAATATACCACTAATTGCTGATATGGATACTGGATACGGAAATCCGATTAATGTAATACGAACTGTAAAAGAATCAATAAATGCAGGCGCAGCAGCTATTATTATAGAAGACCAATCATGGCCTAAAAGATGCGGGCATATGGAAGGAAAATCAATCATACCTATGGAAGAGCATATAGAAAAAATAAAGGCGGCAGATTACGCTAGAGACGGATCAGATTTAGTAATAATAGCCAGAACAGACTCACGCGGAACCCATAATCTAGAAGAAGCCATTAAGAGAGGCAAAGCGTTAGAAAAAAGTGGAGCTGACGTGATATTTATTGAAGCACCTCAAACAGAAAAAGAAATAAGAACTATTGGTAAAGAAATAAACTTACCTTTATTAATTAATTTAATTGAAGGTGGTAAAACTCCAAGCCTGTCAATAAATGAATTTGAATCACTTGGATTTAAAATTATTTTACACCCTCTTACAAGTATATTTGCAACTGCTTATTCTATGAAGAAATTAGCAACCCACATAAAATCTAATTCTACTAGCAAAGGTTATAACGAACTATTAAACTTTAACGAGTTTGAAAAAATAGTTGATTTGCAAAAATACAAAGAATTAGACTCCAGATTTTTAGTTTAGAATTTTTAAAAATTAACTAAAAAATATAATTAAGGTAATAATAACTATTTAAATTATAGTTTGTGAAAAATTAAAATATTATTGCCTAGTCATAATAAGTATATAGACTACTAAAGATACTATTGCTATAGTAATAGCCTTACCTATAGGACTTAAAGATATAAATTTGTTATATAACCATCGTGTAACCATAACATCACCTTATTCACTATAGTCTAATTTATAGAAAAATTATATCATAGTGTTAAATCTATAAGAATTTTTTAATCAGCTGATTTTATTAATGAAACTAAATCTTTGATTTTTATAGGTCTTTTAATTCTAATAAATTTATTAGCATATTCAGTCTCATCAATCAAAATATTTTGAAACTCTTTCCCATTTTTCCAATGAGTTTTAATTGCCCAAAATAAAACTGATTTTTTTGTAAATAATTGTTTAAAAAAATCTTCAGTATTATCATTCCATAAGACCTCTTTAGTTACAAACCTTTTTATTGTTCTTTTAAATAAACGGATAAAAACAATATAAAATGGGTAATCTAACCAAATAATTAAATTTGCTTTAGGCCATATTAATTCCCTAACAACTTGAAAGTTTCCATCAATTATCCATGAATCTAAATCATTTATTACTTTACTCACTTTTTGTACAAAAACATCAGCAGTTGCCTGTTCCCAATTCGGACCATGGTAATATGAATCTAATTCAATATGATTAGAATTTAAAACTAGGGATAGCTTTTTAGCAAGTGTTGTTTTACCCGACCCGCTAGTTCCAATAATAACAAATTTAATATTATTTTTATTCATTATATATATTTTTACATCTGTTCTACTTCAATGTACTCATATTTTCTAACTCCAGATATTCCATACCAAATAACTAAAACTACAAGTATAGATACAACACCTCCTATAATCATAGTATCCCCTGCGCCAATAGTATCTGACATTATTCCTACTTCCCATTTACCAAAGCCATTTGCGCTCATTGCAGCTAGTGAGTGAGCTGCAGTTGCCCTTCCTCTCATATTATCTGGAGTAGTTAATTGCACTACTGTCTGCCTCATTGTCATGCCTACGGCATCTGCTGCACCTAGTCCAATTAAAGCAAATAACCCAATCCATATAGAAGTAGAAAACCCAAATAAGATTAATAAAAATGCATAAATTAAGGTAGCGTATAATACTATTGTCCCTTTTTTCTTAAACTTATGTGTGTACATTACCAATAAACTTCCTACAATCGCACCAGCAGCATTAAAGGCTGTTAAAGCTGCGACAGCACTTCGGCCACCAGCATATAATTGCTTTGCAAAAATAGGAAATAGTTCTCTATAATATGAAACTACAGTAACTCCTATATCTAAAATATAAAGCCCTGGTAAAATAGGATGATTTATTACATACTTAAAGCCTTCAACTATATTTCTATGTATATTAGCAGAATTATTTTTATCTACAGAAATATTCAAGGCTCTCCCGCTTTCCCTTATAAATAATGGAGCAATAACAGCAATAACGGCAATTCCTGTATTAATCCAAAATGATAAAACTAATGAATTACTTGCTCCTTCTCTCCAGGCAAAAGACGTAACAAAGAAAATAAAAGGAGTAATTATAGTACCTAATTGCCAAGTAATAGAATTCATAGCTACTGCATGTGCTAATACATTTCTTGGCACGACCCTAGCTGTTAAAGCAGACCTAGAAGGGTTACCAAAAATACTAGTAGCAGATAATATACCCGTTGCAATATATACATGCCAAATTTCTAAAGCTTCGGAAGTTTGGAGAAAAGCCATAGCTCCAATAAGTATAAAACTACATAATTGGGTTATAGCAATAAGTTTTTTTCTATCTAATCGGTCAGCAAATACTCCTCCATATATATTTGCAGGAATTCTAACTGCCAATTCTATTAATCCAAGATAAGCTAAAGTAGCTCCAAGTCCTGTTCTTTCATAAAGCCATACCCCTGTAACAATCATTCTCAGATTCATAGTAATCATAGCAGTTACTCCAGATACCCAGAGAATTCTATAATCAAAATATAAAAATGGTGACCATACTTTGAGCTTACCAGATTCTTTTATTTCTATATTATTTTCAGGCTTCATATTGATTAATCAGTATAATCTATTTATTTACTTAGTAAAAGACTAAATATAATTAAGTATAAAAATTAATCATTCTTTAGGAAAAATTTACCATTCCATTTATAACCATCATATTCAAAATCTTCAATACCTTTTATATAACTTATATTATTCTGAGCTAAAAATCGAATAAATTTTCCTTTTACAACTTTTCCTGAATGAGCAGATTGTATTAATTTTCCACTTTTATTAATAATAAAATTAATAGCTACAATATTTTTCCCTGCATTAAGTGTTTTTCTATGAGTAGCTGGCAATAAGTCTAAAATAAACTCTTCATTTTTCAAGTGATTTGAAATATCATTTTTCCAAAATCCAGTTAGTGATAAAGTATTCATTTTTAATTTGTAATTAGGTATTAAATTATCAGGCTTTAAAATTCCAAAAAAGCCACTTAATATTCTAAGATTTTTATTTAAATAATTTTTTGAAGTTAAATTTAGTGAATTCCAGTCAATATTTTTAAAAACTATTCCAGTATATCTTTGTATAGCCGTTGAACATTCTTTGTCAAAAATATTTAAATTATTTTCATGTATTTTTTTTGCTTTGTCTAAAGTTGTTCCATATATAGAAATGATTTTATCGTCATCTAATTTGCATAAAATAGACACAATCTTTTTTATTTGTTCTTTAAAAATATAATTTGTTTCACTAAATTTCTTATTAACAGTATTTTGAGAAGATTTTCCTTCACTTGGAGGAATTAAAATAAGCATTTCATTTTCCTTTAACAATTATAAAATCATATTTATAACATTATCTAAAATAATACACTGGAAATAAACTATTAAAAAAGTTTTTTATGCTTATCAAATTAAAATATATTGGTTATTCTATGGAATATACTGAAATAAAAAGATACAATCTGTGTTCTTTTCCCCCCAAAGATTCCATGATGTATTAAATCCTTTAGCTAATTTATAATAGTTAATATTCAGTGCTTTACTCCGATAGTTTTATATAATAAAATCCTCATATAAAACTATCGCTTATTAGAATATTTTTTTTCTTTACACTATCCAGTTGTAAAAGTCAGCTTTATCTTGGGGCTGTAGCTCAGTTGGGAGAGCACCTGCCTGGCAGGCAGGGGGTCAGGAGTTCGAGCCTCCTCAGCTCCACCATCTCTCTATTAATCTTTTAAATCCAATTACTTCTTCCAACCAAAGTGTTCAGAGAACATTTATTTTATATCTCCAGAGAAGTGTAGGACAGTATAAGATTAGAATTTACAACCTCTATAATTGTTAAAGCAGCATCCTTTATAACTAAATCAGTAAACTGGGTACACAGTTAAACTAACATATTAATCTATACCCTTAGTCAGCCTTCGCCCAATCCCTAAACTCTTCTTTACCACCACGAACACTCCAGTCTGAATCAATTGTCAATTGACTTGTTATTCCTCCACGAACGTTAAACTTCATAACTATGCGAATACGTTTTGGGGAGTAAACATACATTAAATCATCATAAACAGTATTGATGATTCGTTCATACGAAATATGTGAATCTCTAAATTGGTAAAAATATTGTTTTAGGGATTTTAACTCAACAACGTTTTTATTAGGATAAAATGTTATATCAGCTGTTGCAAAATCTGGCTGTTTGGAGGCCCCAATAAACGTTATCTCAGGTGCATAAAGCTTAATTTCATATGCTTCATCAGTTGGATTTTTGATGCTCTTTAGCATACAAGTTTCACTCCAGGTATTCATCACTTTCTCTCCTTAATTAAACCGTATAAATTTATCTTTGCATATATCCTTACCGAGTGTGATATTTTTAGGTAATCGAAAACTTGAGTCATTGAGTAGAGCATATACAGGTTTATATTTATCAAATATATTAAAATTCTTAATGATTTAAAATTAATAATTGCTTATATATAACAATATAGTAAATAATATTATAAATAAATCATAAAAGAAGGTTAAAGCTAGTATCCTTTGTTCGAGTTTGATACAATAGCATTACAGTTACTTTAACTCTTAGTTAGTAACTTCAGAGTTGTTACCAGATTTATCTTCAGTAAACTTCCCATAACGTGGGTGTTTATTTTTTGGTAACATCTCGCCAGGCTTACTAACCTTAATCGACTTAATGCTCGCTACTTAGGTAGTTCATTTAATTACTCCATTCATCGCCACCCTATCGCTATGGCTGACTACGGTATTGATGTTAATGAATCGAAATAGAAATAACTACTCACCAATAAACAATAATGACATATAAGGCTCCCAACCTTTCAGTTATAGGGTTTTTTATAATTGACAACCAAATCATTCAAATGGCATCATATCACTATGGATAGGAAAACATTTTCTTTCTATAGAGTGTTTTTCTAGTTTAACGTGCAACTATTACGGTTATTTTGTTGAATATTTTCAATGTCCCATAATTTAGAAAAATTGAATGCCCTTGGGCAATGCCCATATGCCTCTTGTATTTCAACCAGGACTCCTTGTAATATTTTGGAATTATCATCAGAGTTTGAAACTTCTAGTGACAGATTCCATTTTTCTACCTCCTCAACTGGTAATACTTTTGCGTTACCATTAACGCGCAAAGTCTCATTGAGACCAGGGATGAAGAATATCAGTCCTATGTGTGGGTTGGCTTCAATATTTTGATAGGATTGAAAAAGTTTATTTCCGGCAACGTCAGGCAGAAGTAATCGTTCCTTGTCCAAAACTTTTATGAACCCAGGCAACCCTCCTTTCGGAGAAGCATCACATTCTCCTTGAGAATTAGCTGTTGCGATAACTGCAAATGGTGATTCCTTAATAAAGGCTATATGTGAATTTTTTAGATATCCCACGACTTTTCCTTTGACTCTTTCTTTTGGGAATCCAAATCTATGTGTAAATGAATTGTCGAAATTTTTGGAATTTTTTGTCTGACTCATTTCTTAGTATTTTCTAATGATTAAAGGTTAATAATTGCATATATATAATAATATGATTAAATAAATGTCAATCTAAACGTAAATATAAAAGATAAAATATCATGTTAATAAATACTATAATAGGTATTTAGTAGGATATGAGCAGAAAGAAAAACAACTCTTGTAACGGTATTATCCAAAAAATTATTTGAATTGGTATGACAAGGGTCAAGATTATCAAGCATTTGATTATCAGGAAATCGCTGATGCACTAAAAGCACTTAAATTAAATATACAGGCATCCAATTTTAAACATAAAAATCAAACCTACTCCAATAATATTTGTCGATTATTTGATTCTTCTGAATAGAGCAAGACCTAGAGGTGTATCCAGAAGAATCATCAGGGATTGATAAATGACCTCATTAAATATCCTGATATACGAAAGTTACTTAATATGGAAGATGTGAAAAAATGCGCCGATTTAATTTTGAATAGGACATCAAGTAGTAATACTATTGTTTCCAAAGTATTACTAAATATTAAACTAAGATATTAGATTCGAACTTATGGCCTCTGCGATGTCAAATCTACTTACATACGTATTCAGCAATAGCTATAAATAACACCTTTTATTACCCATTTCTGACAATCGTTTTTCATTAAAAACGTTAAGAATTTATTTCAGGTATTAATATACCTCTTTGTGACTTTATATTAAGTACACCATCAATAACCTTCCATTTATCTTTAGACAATTCCTTAGTTAGGGTACACCCATTTTCTAAGATTGATTACATTTTGGTAATCAATCTTAGAAAAACAGATAATCAAATTTTTATATTAATATTATTTCCAATGCCACAGCTGCCAATCTGCATTTCCTTCAGCATCCACATTCCAATCATAAATAATTGCTGCTCCGTTTAATTTCACAAGAGATGGAGCGGATGTTTGAATATAAACGATACCTTTAAATGTAGACCCACCATCTTCTGTAAAAGTACCAATACCACTAGCCCTAAAAGTCGCTACACCATCAGCAGCAATAAGCATGCCTGCATTTGGGCATTCTCCATAAATCACTCCATCTGGTCCCAATTCAGCAGTGTAAGTGGACATAGTTTGCATTATTTCTACTCCAGCTAGAGTGCCTTTACCACTTATTGCTGACACTTCAAATACTGGATTCTTGCCATTTGCCGTTAATAATTTAACTGTAGTGACTGCTTTAATTGAACCAATTTTTTCTGCTTCTGACATATTTTACACTCCTATACACTTTATTTTTTCTGTTAAAACAACTCTTCAAATATAATTATGTCACAATGTTAAAAATATAAGTATGCATTTACAAACGTATTACAACCAAAACGTTAAGAAAGCATTTTTTCAACAAAATATTATGGGACTAAAAAGAAATGGTGGAGGGTGTAAGATTCGAACTTGTGACCTTTGAGATGTCAACGAACATAACATAATATCCCAAACATACACGAATAATATCCTACTTACTATTTCTGGTCATTTCACCACAATAATCTGGGTTCAAATAATAAATACCTCGTTGTAGAGCACAGCTATACCGTTATCTCAGAATAGCTATCTTCTCTACAGACTAAATTTTTCAAAAACTCAAAAACTAGGATTCTTATCTTCTAAGAAATAATGTATTTTTGTTTCAAGATGAGGTTTCAAAATTAAAATCGCTTTGATTTGCGTCATTTCGTAATCTGTTAAAACCGATGTGTGGCTATCATACTTCCCGTTTTTCGCTATTCGATATGAACCTATCACAAAGGTTGATGCATCTCTTCCAGTCGACACCTTAACATTCAGTTGATTAAGCTCACTCTGATCCGCTTCCTTGCGGTCTATCTGTTTCAGAATGCCTCGTCCTACTAAAGATTTAAGTCGATTACTAATATGGTATTTGAATGTAGAATTATCCTTGTCGCTATCTTTCAAAAATTCTGGATATACAAGCTGCCATCCATTCTGAAAGAGTTTTGATTCATTATTTCCACATATCTCTTTTTGAGATAATGAAACATCCTCAACCCTTCCTCTAGACTTTGCAGTTTCCTCATAGAAAGCATTAAGAATTAATGAATCCATGATTGTATTGATCGGTTTAACGGGCGCCTCTCTCTTCTGTTTAATAGATGTAACTTTTATGTCGAGTACAGGTTTGGCTTTTTCAATTAACCTTAAAGACTCATCTCCCAGATTTGTGAACTGAAGAGTTTTACCTATCTTATTGTATTTAAGTGTTTGAGAATCTAGCGCTTCAAGTGCAGAAGAATCAGCAAGTTTAGCATTGCTACAATCAATAATTACGTTTTCTTCATCAAATCTGTCAGACCCTATGATGTTTTTAAATTTCCACACAGAGCCAAAGAACAAGATCCCTTTAAGAAAATGTAATTTACTTCCGTCCAGATTATTGACTGTTTTTATTTCGATTTGTTGACTAGATTTCCAAGCATATACTAAACATGATACTAATACTCCAATCACAACGGCAATCGCTAAGTCTTGGGCTACGGTTACCCCAGTAACTAGTATTATCACGAAAGCATCTAACTTAGGTATTTTGGTCAACAGCTTAAGTGATGGCCATGCGAAAGTTCCAATGACAACCATCATCATAATGCCTGTAAGTGCAGCTAAAGGTATCATTTCTATCAAAGTTGATAAAAATAAAATAAATCCTAAAAGAAAAATGGCTGATGATATACCTGATAATCTTCCACGACCACCCGATTCCATATTTATCATTGTTTGCCCAATCATGGCGCATCCACCCATAGCTTTAAAAAATCCGCAAACAAAATTTGCTATTCCCTGTGCGACACATTCTTGGTTCGGGTTTCCTTTTGTTTCAGTTATTTCATCTACCAAAGTTAGAGTTAATAAGCTTTCAATAATTCCAATCCCAGCAATGGTTAATGAAAATGGAAGTACAATAAATAATGTGGATAAATTTAAGGGTACCGAGGGTATATGAAAAACAGGAAATCCTCCAGATACGCTAGCTAAGTCACCCACGTTTCTGCTATCTATATTTAAAGCTAACGCTACACCAGATATTAATATTATTGCAGCTAATGGAGCTGGGATAATATTTCCGATTTTAGATATTTTTGGCAATAACCATATTATGAGCATTGTTAAAACCGTCAGCCCAATCATTGTCCACAAAGACGAGCCTTCCATCCAGCCTCCACTAAATAGAACATCGATAGAACTATGGCCATTATCCAAGTTGTTAGAACTCGATGCACCTAGATCTCCAAATGTTTTAAACTGACCCAGCTGTGCTAAAAATATGACGATAGCAAGCCCATTAACGAACCCAAGCATTACCGTATATGGCACTAGTTTTATGAATTTACCTAATTTAAATAATCCTGTTGCTATCTGAATTAGTCCAGTTAATAGCAAAGCAGCAAATAAGTATTCAGCACCATAAATCACCACTAATCCCACCATTGCTACTGCTGTGGCTCCTGTAGCACCCGATATCATTCCACTTCTGCCACCAACAGTTGATGTTATTAATCCTAAGAAAAATGCAGCATAAAGACCTGCAATGGGTGCTATTTGAGCTACTAAAGCGAATGCGATAGCCTCAGGCACAAGTGCGAGAGCTACAGTCAAGCCGGACAGAATGTCAGTTTTTGGATTATTAGTTAAATTATAATTTTCAAAAAATGAAAATAACTTAACCTTGTTACGGGATATCAATTAGACAGTTTAACCTTATAGTTTTCACATAGCACCAATTAGTACTATTACTATTCGGGCCTATCTAATTTAATCTTATTATCTTATGAAAGAATTAACAATACGTTTATGGGCAGAGTATAAGTTATTTTTGAAAAAACTGCACAAAATAACTTGCTTGTGCAAACGTGGGTGCAACCAAAGCATCCTCCAAATCTCTGAAAACAACCGAAACTATAAGTTCAAAATTCAATAGTAGGTGGTACTGAAGTCGAACCAGTGCCCTCTGCGATGTCAACGAACAGACCAGCCGAGATACTACGTATAGGCACACTAGCTATAAATAACTTATCCACTGCATCTCTTTTTACAATTATTTTATAGTACAAATGTTGAGAATACTGTTGAGAATTTTAATAATAAATGATAGGAAAAATGATAGGAAAATATATACTTAAAAAAAGTAAACATCATGGCAAACGCAAAGCTAGGTTAAATATAATTATAAAAAGGCATATTAAATATCATAAAATTAGATAATCTTAGGTATCAATATTCCTCTTTGTGGCTGAAGTTTAAGAATACCCTCAATAACTATATTTTCATCATCAGTTAAATTTCTATTGTATAAAATATAGTATCCTCTTTTGCCATCATATTTAGAGTACCCTTCCCCTAATGAATATTTCATATTTACATCCTATGAGGTTAATCTATCTTTGATTCATCTATTAGATATTGATATAAAATTACAAATAAACACTTTTATAAAAAGAATAGGGGATTAGTAACACCATTAAATTTACATAGTACCCCATAGGGGTGGTATCTATTTAGGTTGACGACAGACATAGGAAAGTATTATAAAGAAACTATACTGAATGCTTGTCTATGGTATGTCCTGTGGGGCTATAGGATGTCCATACAGGGAAGATAATATCGATATGATTCATACACACCCCCCCCCCGTTGTAGTATTTGAAAATGCTATTCTATCCCTTAAGGTGATCTTAAAAAAAAGTAATATTTTCAATAATTGGGCTTATAACCAAATCATTTTATACCAGTGTATACATTATTTACCCCTGCTAGCGCAACTTGTCAGAATCAGTAGTCCGGTAATCACAATTAATAATTTTTTCATAAAGTCATTCTATTACTTGAGTATTAGATACTAGAAACCTTTTAGTAGCGTTTTATCCTAGGGCTCCCTTATTATTCTTTACGTGGCTTCTTAAATATGGTCATCTATTCCTGGGCAAAAATCCCATTCTTCGGTCGGAAAATATCGTGTAATTAGCTTTAGTAACTCAGGGTCATGTTCAGCTATCCACTCACGTGTGTCATGAGAACTCTTAAATCCAGGTTTGTTCATTAGGTAGCCTTCTACAGTCATTGCCCAATATTCACCTACATAGTGTTGCATGCCCTGAGATTCACCATCTGGTAGGTCTTGTGAGTATCCAGTATCGAAAACTCCATTTTGGATTGACGCTACAGCAAGGTCGTAGATACGTTCGTAAAAATATGTCTCATTGATTTCTTCGAATACGATATGGTTGATGGTATGTACCATTTCATGAAGAACCGGATCACCGCCGGTATCCCAGTTATCTGGGTAGCATAGCCATCCGGCATTTGCGGTCATGCTAGCGTCCGTTAGACCCTGTGCAAACCCACCGGATTCATTCTCGTTAGGGTATTCAGGCAGAACCGAAGTATCTCCGTCAGGTCCAAACAATGATATACGGGCTTCATTTTTCTTAAGGATATCCCTGAATTCGGGGCGAGCTGACGTTATATAAACCACACGCTTACGAGCTGCCAGCATTGCGGCATCTGGAACAGCATCACCGCCAACGATGATTACTCCACCTCCGGTAATATACTTTGTGTAGTGTTCAAGTCCAGGCGGGCTCGGAGCTTTAATAATAGTAGGTCCGGTTTCTATGTATTCAAATGGCTCCCAAAGGGTTGCATGGCCTGACCAGTCAGTGCGAAATTGCATGAGCTTCTGGTAGGCAAGTAGAACAGTGCGTCGTGATGAGTCTTTCTGATATGCCTCACATACTGATGTCGAATATGCAATGTAATTTTCCCACTTGAGGTCCAGGTCACTAAATTTAAACGAGTTAAACTTTTTCGGGTATGAAGTTGAAAGATCTTCAACAAACATCTCAAAATACCATGTGAGAAAAGGTCCATTCTTTGCGATACCATTGCCATCGGGTGCAACGTATGAATAGTCCTGTCTGTCTTCGACTTCCCGGGTCTTTCGATCCAATCGCTCAAAGTACTCTTGAGGAGACACCTCCACTGCATTAGAGAATATATCCGGACAACTACCGGCCCATTCAGAATCACTAGTCGCGGTCGAAGCAGGAGTCTCTGTGTTAGGGCTAGCGCAACTTGTCAGAATCAGTAGTCCGGTAATCACAATTAATAATTTTTTCATAAAGTCATTCTATTACTTGAGTATTAGACACTACAATCCATTTAGTAGCGTTTTATCCTAGGGTTCTCTTATTATTCTTTACGTGCAAATGGTTTGCCTTATGGTGGGCGGTATAAGATTCGAACTTATGACCTCTGCGATGTCGACG
>Ga0209402_10001254_pt1 | contig 28294 bp, 23 predicted proteins | sample ArcticOcean_MG_C_3_FD_187437 | JGI IMG/M metagenome (GOLD analysis project Ga0209402, IMG submission 187437) | Marine microbial communities from western Arctic Ocean - ArcticOcean_MG_CB8_126 (SPAdes) (version 2) | ecosystem: Environmental > Aquatic > Marine > Oceanic | place: Arctic Ocean... | reverse complement strand
CCATTTGACTACGCTGACCCCGGTTATCTAATTTCCCTTGACTAGTCGTCCAGGGAATCCAGTGCTTTCTGGAAACGATTTGCGTGTGAGCGCTCGGCTTTGGCCAGAGTTTCCATCCAGTCGGCGATCTCGTCGAAGCCTTCGTCGCGGGCATCTTTTGCCATGCCCGGATACATGTCGGTGTATTCATGGGTTTCGCCGGCGACAGCCGCTTTCAGGTTGTCTTCGGTGCCGCCTATAGGCATGCCAGTGGCGGGGTCACCAACTTCTTCGAGGTACTCGAGGTGGCCATGGGCGTGCCCGGTCTCGCCTTCGGCGGTAGAGCGGAATAAAGCTGAAACGTCGTTGTAGCCTTCCACATCAGCTTTCTGGGCAAAATACAGGTAACGGCGATTCGCCTGTGATTCGCCGGCAAAAGCCGCCTTGAGGTTTGCTTCGGTCTTGGATCCTTTTAATGACATATTGTCTCTCCTGTGGAATGTTCTGTGGCGGTCGGATAAATGGGGTCAGCGTAAAATGACATTGCAGTCAGTTTAATCGCGAGCAGGCTATTGAATGTCATTTTACGCTGACCCCATTTATCACAGTACGGGATTTTCTCCATAGAATCTAATTGATTTTTCAGGATGCTTTGATCGGTTTTTTCGATTATGATTTCGACCCATGATGCCCTCGGTCAAACAATTGAAGTACCTGTGTGCGGTGGCTGAACACAGGCATTTCAGCAAAGCGGCTGCAGCCTGCCACGTCACCCAATCGACGCTCAGTGCCGGCATACAGGAGCTGGAATCACAGCTGGGCGTGGTGGTATTCGAGCGCAACAAGAAAACGGTGTTGATTACCCCGCTGGGGGAGAAACTTCTGCATCAGGCCCGCATCATCCTCGGTGACGTGGAAGATTTTGTCTCCCTGGCTCGAGCCAATGAAGGCGTGCTCGCCGGAGAAATTCGCCTGGGTGTGATTCCGACAATCGGGCCGTTTATCCTGCCGGCAATTCTGTCGGATCTGCGCCGGGCTTATCCCAAGTTAAAGCTCTACCTGAAAGAAGAGCTAAGTGCGCAGTTGCTGTTGCAACTGCAACAGGGGCGTCTGGATTTGATCATGCTGGCTTTCCCCTATGCCTTGCCCGATATGGAAACTGTCAATCTGTTCAAGGATGAATTTCTTTTGTGCCTGTCACCGGGACACAAGCTGGAAAAACTGAAACAGGTAAAGCAACAGCAATTGCGTGGCGAAAGCCTGCTGCTGTTGGAAGAAGGACACTGTCTGCGAGACCACGCGCTGGAAGCCTGCAAGTTGCAGAACGCCGATACCGACCTGGTCTACCAGGGTACAAGCCTGCATACTCTGGTGCAGATGGTGGCTAACGGCCTGGGTGTAACCCTGTTGCCGGAGATGGCGGTAGCGGCAAATGTGCTGGGCGATACTAACTTGCAACTTAAACATTTTAGTAGTGAGAATGTGTGCAGGAAAATTGGCATGGCATGGCGCAAATCTGACCCGCGTCGAGAAGACTACTTATTGCTGGCTGAATTTATCAAAGCGCACGTGGTGAAACCGGATTAAGTCAATTAACTTCAAGCTGTCGTTAAAAGTGGTGAGGTAGGCATTGCCATGCGTGTCTTCGCCCTGTCTGATATCCATGTGGACTATGCCGAGAACCTGGACTGGGTGCTGCAACTGAGCGCTGCTGAATACACCGAAGATATCCTGGTTTTAGCCGGGGATGTGTCTCACAGTATTGAGCTGCTGTCTCAGGTTTTTGATTCTCTGAAGTCAAAATTTCTCGAAGTACTTTTTGTGCCGGGCAATCATGAGTTGTGGGTGCAGGGTCAGGCCTTCGATTGTTCGTTGCAAAAATTTGACGCCATCGATGATTTATGTAAAACCCTGGGTGTTCGTAATACTTTGTTCGAACACGAAAGCGTCAACTTCGTGCCCTTGCTGTCATGGTATGATTTTTCCTTTGGCGAACCTGATCGGTATTTACGACGTGCCTGGCGGAACTTTCGCGCCTGCAGTTGGCCGGACACGCTGGATAGCAGTGCTGCGGTTTGTAAGCACTTTCTACAGAGAAATTTACCGCTGCCACCGGCCAATGGCAAAATAGTAATCAGTTATTCTCATTTTCTCCAGAGAATAGATGTAATGCCAGATAGAATACCTGCGGATAGAAGGCGGGTATATCCGGTTCTTGGCAGCGATGGTCTTGGCGATCAAGTCAGGAAGTTACAACCGAATATTCATATTTACGGGCACAGTCACATCAACCAGGCGATCGAACTGGACGGTATTAATTTCGTCAACAACGCCTTCGCAACTCCAAGTGAGAAACGAATATCTCGCAAGCGCTTGCACTGTGTTGCCGACCTGGCCGAGTCGAATTAAAGAGGCGAATACGACGTGCAGATTATCGATTCTGAAATTCACCTCTGGCATTGTAAGCTGGCAGACTTTTCCCTGCAGGAATTGCAGCGCAGCTGCTTGCATTGGCTAACCGATGTAGAATTGCTGCGTTATCACCGATATTTTTTCGACAGACACAGGAAACAGCTGTTGCTGGGCAGGTTCCTGATTCGTAGTGTGTTGAGTCAATATGTCGAGAAGCTTGCTCCTCAGCAGTGGCGCTTTGTCCACAATGACTTTGGCAAACCGGCAATCGATCCTGCCCAGAATGAAGCGAGTCTGTATTTTAATCTGTCCCACTCCGGTGAGAAACTAGTGTTGGCAATTTCGAAGATAGAATCGATCGGTGTCGATATTGAAAACGGTGATAAATCAAGAAGAGTAAGACGAATTGCCGGCCGGTTCTTTTCCAGGCAAGAAGTTAGTGATCTCTTGGCTCTGCATGAATCCCAGAGACTGGGTAGATTTTACCAGTTGTGGACTTTGAAGGAGGCTTATATCAAGGCCCGTGGTTTGGGACTCGCCATGCCCTTGCAACAGTTCAGTTATGCCTTTCCGGCCCCAGGCCAGATCGAGATTTCATTTGCCGAGGAACTGAAAGATAATGCATTGTTCTGGCAGGTCTGGCAGTTCGACATTGCAGATAATTACCCGCTGGCTCTGGCGGTAAAATCAGGATCTGCTGCACGAATTAGCAGTATATCGTCCTGGAATTTACCCGGGCTCGACGACTATCACTCGATGGATACTATAATAATTGGGTCCATGTGAGTTTATAGCTAGCGCTAGAGGCGGTTGGCGCGACATTAAATGGGCTGTTACTGGTCTGCACCAGGCAACAACGCCTCAACACACTATCTGCTTCGAGCAGCAAGTACGAGCAGCAAGTACGAGCAGGTCTACGAAGAAGGAGTACTGTTATGCTAAAGAATAGTTTTATTGCACTCGCTGTGTTTGCAGCTGTTACCGTGGTGAACGCACAAACGCCGGTGGCACCGGCTCTGTATGTGAAGGCTAGCGATATCGCGTCGGCGTTGGAACAAGCAGCGGCACAACGGCCAGCCATGGCAGTCTCTTCGATCACCACTAGCGAAGAGTCCCGTATCAATCTCATTCGTCGTACCGAAGCAGCCGGTGCTATCGTTCATCAGCGTGGCACGGAACTGCATTTCATTACGGAAGGGGCGGGCACGATTGTTACCGGTGGTGTTGTCATCAGACCTGCCGACGGCGGTCGGGCGACCATTGAGGGTGACCGAGCAGTGCGCGTATCCACTGGTGATGCGGTGCTGATACCCGAAGGTACGCCGCATTGGTATAGCGCCGTTGAAGGAGCAATTAGTTACCTGGAGGTGCGTTTTAACGTTGCTGTTGCCGAATAGGGCCACAGCAATGGGTCACTGTTATTCAGAGAGAGGTGCGCTGGTTTTAGAAATCAGTGCACCGCTGTGATCCGGAATTTTGCCAAAAGCGTATTTCGCGTTGTTACTAATTTCACTGATCTGGCTGCCACATTTTTACAGTGCGGATGACGTTGTCTTGAACCTGCACAATTTAGGCGTAGTAGCCATTAAGCTCGATACCCACCGCCGATTCCGGGATGGATTGTAAAATTTCTGTTAGCAATCCATTCAGGGTTTTGGCATTGCCACTGTCAAGCTTCCAGGAAAGTGCACGATTAATGTCACGAATATTGGCGGAACCATCAATGAGGAAAACGCCATCACCCTGTTCATGAATCTCTTTGCTACTGGCAGCCAGGTCAGTGGTAAATTCACCAACAATTTCTTCGAGAATATCTTCCAGTGTAACCAGGCCTTTTACGGCACCATACTCATCAACCACCACTGCCATGCGCAATTTTTTGTTCTGAAAGTTGAATAACTGAGTGTGCAGTGGTGTGCTTTCTGGAATGAAATAAGGATCCATGGTTTCCTGGATAATAACTGCCTTATTCACATGTTCTACCTGGATTAGTTTGCCAACGCTACGCAGATGCAGGATGCCGATAATGCTGTCGATATCTTGCCTGTACACTGGCAACAGCGTGTGTTGGGCGGCAGCGATTTGATTGAGGATGTCGTCAATATCAGCTTCAATGTCAAGGCCGATAATATCGTTCTTCGGCACCAGGATATCGTTGACCGTCACTTTTTCCAGATCGAGAATATTCAGCAACATGCCCTGTCGTCGCTGAGGTATGCGGCCGCTGGACTCATCAACGACTGTGCGTAATTCATCCGGAGAAAGTTGGTGGTGGCTGTCGTCAACACTGGACTTAAATCCCAGGGCGCGAACCAGTCCGTTAGACACAAAATTCACCGCCCAGACCACCGGGTAAAGTACTTTTAATAAAACATTGAGAAGCAGGCTGGAAGGATAGGCAACCTTTTCCGGATGCAGTGCGGCAATGGTTTTGGGAGTTACTTCCGCAAAGATAAGCACGACGAGAGTCAATACAACGGCGGTAAGAAGAGGTGCCGGTTCTCCCAGTATTAGAATTGTAATCGAAGTGGCGATGGACGCCGCAAGGAAATTGACAAAATTATTGCCAATCAGGATGACACCAATAAGTCGGTCTGGCGTCTCGAGTAATTTGCTTACGCGACTGGCACCCGGATGCCGATTGCGTTTTAAATGCTTCAGGCGATAGCGATTCAGTCTCATCATTCCGGTTTCTGAGCCGGAAAAATATGCGGATGCGATCATCAGCAATACAAAAAAGCCTAGCAGCAGTGCTAGTGAAGATTCGTCAGCGTTCATGTGAGAGAGTTCTCAGGCGCTCCCTAGCTAAAGATATATTCCAGCGCAAACTTGACGCCGTAGTAGGCGACGATCAGCAGTGCGAAACCACTCAGGGTACCCTTAATAGCCGTATTGCCACGCCAGCCTAAGCGATGCCGGCCCCAAAGCAGCACGGCAAAAACAACCCAGGCGAGCAGGGAGAAGACGGTCTTGTGGATGACACCATCGAAACCCCAGATATCTTCGATGAACAACAAGCCGGCGACGATGCCTAGGCTCAACAGTATCTGACCAACCCAAAGTAGCTCAAACAGGAATACTTCCATGTCCTGAAGTGGAGGGAATTTGCTGACTAAGCCACCGGCATGGCCATGTCTCAGTTGATGATTCTGATAGGCGAGGAAGCCGGCCTGAAGTGCGGCTATGGTGATAAAACTGTAGGCCAGAATCGATATCAACACGTGGCTGGCAAGCCCCAGGCTCATAGCCGTCGGTGGGTACTTGCTGCTAATTGTCAGCGACGCGATGATGGTAACGATAGCAAGCGGAAATAAACCAAGGAATAAATTGTCCAGCGGCTTGCGTATGCTACTGATCAGGACCAGCAGGGAGATAGACGCAGTTATCAGTGTGCTGATTTCGGAGATACCAAAATGAAACCCGGTAGTCGTGCGAATAACACCATAGGCACTGATAGCATGTGCAATAACGGCCATGATGCCGAAGCTGAATACCTTGTTGCGAGTGTTTTTATCAAAGGCGAAGTTGAGCCCCTGAAAGACTGAGCCAATCAGGTAGAAGCAGACGGCGAAGAGGCCGGAGACTACAGTCACGTACATGTTGCTTAGTGCTTTTGGATAGTGGAGATGGAGACAATAGGGTAATAGAAAGTTTTGCACAAGTAAGCCGAAGCTTGAAGTGCTTTTTTAAGGCTCCATGATTTGGCTATAATGCATCGCTGCCGCTAGTGCTCGGCTCCATGAAGTAGCTATTATCGAGCGGGAGGACAGTGCTTTCAGTAAAATACGTCAACACAATGGGTGGATTCAGCTTTGTTCGATAATTTAACAGATAGACTTTCCGGAACCTTTAGAAAGCTCACAGGCAAGGCAAATCTCACAGAGAGTAATATCCAGGAGGCCCTGCGCGAAGTGCGTCGTGCTCTGCTGGAGGCCGATGTTGCCCTGTCTGTAGTCAAGGATTTCATCGATCGGATTAGTTTGCGGGCGGTAGGGCAGGAGGTTGCCAGTAGCCTCAGCCCCGGACAGGCTTTTATCAAGATCGTTGAGGCCGAACTGATCAGTCTCATGGGCGCGGCGAACGCCGAGTTGAATCTGAGGGCGACACCGCCGGCTGTGGTATTGATGGCCGGTCTGCAAGGTGCGGGTAAAACCACGACCGTCGCCAAGCTATCCCACTGGCTCAAGCAGGACGCCAAAAAATCGGTGATGGTGGTTAGCGCAGACGTCTATCGCCCAGCGGCAATTCAGCAACTGCAGACCCTGGCCTCCGAAGTCGAGGTCGAGTTTTTCGCCAGCGTCAGCAGCCAGTCACCGGCCGAGATTGCCACCGCAGCACTGGCTGAGGCCAAACGAAAATTCGTGGATGTGCTGATAGTAGATACCGCCGGCCGGCTCGCTATCGATCAGGAGATGATGACTGAGATTGGGCAATTACACGAGTTGCTGAATCCAATCGAAACCCTGTTCGTCGTCGATGCCATGACCGGACAGGATGCTGCCAACACCGCCCAGGCCTTCAATGAAGCCCTGCCGCTGACAGGAGTCATACTCACCAAGGCTGATGGTGATGCCCGTGGTGGTGCCGCCCTGTCGGTTCGTCACATCACCGGCAAGCCGATTAAATTCATCGGTATGGGCGAAAAATTCGATGCCCTGGAGCCGTTTTATCCCGATCGTATCGCCTCCCGCATCCTCGGCATGGGGGACATGCTCTCCCTGATAGAGGAGGCCGAGAAAAAGGTCGACAAGAAAAAGGCCGAGAAACTGGCGCGTAAGATCAAGAAGGGGAAGGGCTTCGATCTGGAGGACTTCAAGGAGCAACTGCAACAGATGCAAAATATGGGTGGCGTCAGCAGCATCATGGACAAAATGCCGGGTATGGGTGCGCTGCCGCCTGGCGCCAGCAAAATGGTAGACGATTCCCAGTTTCGTCGCATGGAAGCCATTATTTGCTCTATGACTATGCGTGAGCGCCTGCACCCCGAGATTCTCAACGGCTCCCGCAAGCGCCGCATCACCCAGGGTTCGGGCACCCAGGTTCAGGATCTCAATCGGGTTTTAAAGCAACACAAGCAAATGCAGAAAGTCATGAAGAAGATGAAAGGTGGCGGCATGGCCAACATGATGCGCGGCCTCGGCGGCATGCAGGGCCAAGGCGGCCCTGGCGGATTTCCGCGAATGTAGTTAGTTTAGTGGGTCCTATTGTCTAAGTGGCTTACTACCTTGATCTTGAGCCAGCGAAATTCAAAAATCATTGTAGGGAGTTGATGCGTGTGTCGGGGCTTGGGAAGGGGTATTATTTTTTCGTTCCATTGGGCCCTCCCTGACCCTCCCGCGTTCCCGTCCCTGGACGCTAGTCACGATAAAACAATACCCCTTCCCAAGCCCCTGTCGGATTCAGTGTCCGTTTCAACTTCAAACGGAAATAGGGACGAAGGGAATAGAATTATGAGGTTCTAACCATAAAACAGGAACGAAAGAATTCCCTACGTCCCGGTTTTCGCTAACTTGGGTTACTCGGAATGCAATAGCTGCCAAGTTTTCACTCGATCGAGCGAAGTCGAGTCGCCTAGCCCCTTTGCGCACAATCAGGCCATGCTTATCTCCTTTGCTTTAGACAGATGTGAGCGAGGACTGTCTGAATCCCAATTTTTTGCTTGCAAAAAATGGTTGAGTTCCGCAGCGCTGGCTACAGCAAAGGAGATATGGCCGTGCGCAAAGGGGCTAGGCGACTCGTCTTCGCGGGCAGACGGCACTCGCTCTGACTCGCAGCAGCGCGCGTCACCGAACCTAACCAAGTCAGAATCCTTCGCCGTCTGTGCATTTATTCAAAGGCAATCAGGCTTATTACTCGGCAGATTGTAACCGCAGCGAAGCCGCGAGAATGCTGAGTTTGGCGGGGTTTGATAAGGGCTTCGATAAGACTTCCAATAAGCTCCCATTTAACATAGAATACCCGCCTTTTTATTCGGGCCTAACTGTGTGCGCCCAAGCCACGCCGCAAGCCTGTATAATCATTACAATTAATTTAAATGGATACTATTTATGGTCACGATTCGATTGGCTCGTGGTGGTGCTAAGAAGAAGCCTTTTTACCACATCACAGTAAGTGACAGACGCAACGCCCGTGACGGTCGTTTTATCGAACGTATAGGGTTTTACAATCCTTTCGCCAAGGGTCAGGAAGAAAGACTGCGACTGGATCAGGAGCGCCTGGCGTTCTGGAAGTCTCAAGGCGCCCAGTTAAGTCCTCGTGTTACCAACTTGGCCAAGGATGCGGCTGCCCCCAGCACCGAAGCGTAATTCGCGGCTGACGGGCGACTGACGAATGGCCAGCAGCCTGGACAAGGATGCAGACCTGGTGGTGTTAGGTCAGTTTGGTAAAGTCCATGGCCTCAAGGGCTGGCTTAAATTAAATTCTTTTACGTCGCCGCTGGAAAATATACTCGACTATCCGCAACTGGTGGCGGTAATCGATCAAATTCGGAAGACTCTCGAGATAGACCAATCCAGCCGGCAGCCAAGGGGCTTGCTGGTACATGTGGATGGCTACGACGACCCGGAGGCAGCCAGGCAACTCACCGGTGTGGAGTTGTCGGTGGCAGTCAGCGCCATGCCTGCATTGAGTGACGGTGAATTCTACTGGCACCAGTTGCTGGGGATGAAGGTGGTTAATCAGCAGAATGAGCTGTTTGGCGAGGTCGAAAAATTGCTGGAAACCGGTGCCAATGATGTGCTGGTGATTACACCGACAGAGGACAGCCTCGATGACAGGGAAAGACTGATTCCTTATCTGGTCGATGCTGTTATCGCTGGAGTAGATCTGGATAGCAACACTATCACGGTAAAATGGCAGGCCGATTACCTGGATTGATTGTCGTAGGTATCACAGAACGTAGAGTGCAAATAAGTAGCGACAGGGGTGTAGTTAAAAGAGGTGTGGCTAGATGCATATTGGCTTGATCACCCTCTTTCCCGAGATGTTTGCAGCCATTACGGAACATGGCGTCAGCGGTAGAGCAGTGCGGGAAGGGCTGGTCTCTTTGGACTTTTGGAATCCGCGGGATTTTACCAGCGACAAGCATCGCACCGTGGACGACAAGCCCTTTGGTGGTGGTCCCGGCATGTTGATGAAGACGCAGCCGTTACTGGCTTCGATTCAGGCCGCCAAGCGTGAGTTAGGTGATGGCGCTTTGACTGGCGGTGGTTGCAAGGTTATTTACCTGTCACCGCAAGGTAAGCCGCTGACCCAGCAACGTGTTGTCGAGTTGGCGCAGCGCCAGCAGATGGTATTGGTTTGTGGCCGCTATCAGGGCATCGATGCCCGGGTAATAGATGCGGAGATCGACGAAGAAGTCTCGCTGGGTGATTTTATACTTAGCGGTGGTGAGATTGCAGCCATGGCCTTGATAGATGCCATGATTCGGTTTCAGCCTGGTGCCCTCGGCGACGAGGACTCGGCGCAACAGGACAGCTTCGCCGCTGGCTTGCTGCACAGTCCGGACTATACCCGGCCCCAGAGCTTTGGCGGTGCCGACGTACCAGCGGTGCTGCTAAGCGGTGATCATGAAGCGATTCGCCGCTGGCGATTGCAACAGAGTTTAGGTGCGACCTGGCTGAAACGACCCGATTTACTGGCAGCAGTGACTCTCAATCAGGAACAACAGCAACTGCTGGAGCAGTTTAAAGACGAATATCGAAGCACTAAATAATTGTAGTTGGCAGATCAGTACCAGGCAGTTAACTTTGAGCGCTACTTAGTAACTGAGTGGTTAAGAGAATTAAGTTCAGGAGCATTACCATGAGCAAGAACAAGATAATCCAGCAGATTGAAGATGAGCAGATGTCTAAACAGCTGCCGGATTTTGGTCCCGGCGACACCGTGATTGTGCAGGTCAAAATCAAGGAAGGCGACAGGGAGAGATTGCAGGCATTCGAAGGCGTGGTTATTGGCAGGCGTCATCGTGGCCTGAATTCATCCTTCACGGTGCGTAAAATTTCCCACGGCGTTGGTGTGGAAAGATCATTTCAGGCCTACAGCCCGTTGGTAGACAGCGTTAAATTGAAGCGTCGCGGCGATGTTCGGCAGGCCAAGCTCTATTACCTTAGAGAACTCACCGGCCGTGCCGCCAGAATTACCGAAAAGCTGGAAAAGAAATCCAGCTAAGCCCGTTGCCTCCAGTTGGTTTCGGTCCGGTGCAGTCAATTGGGCTAGACCCGCCGTCATGAGTAGAATGCAATGAGAAGACTGTGAGTCACAGTCTTCTCATTTTTGTTTCTGCCGACACAGTATTCAGGCGTAATGTGTGTAAAACTGTAGTTTATTGAATTGCTTTGGCCATTTTTCGGTCTATTTAGTGGCCTATTCCTGAACAAATCGCCGCACATGTGGTTATACTTCGAGCAGTAGCCAGGCAGCTATCGATTTGCTAGGACCGTACGGGGGCTGGATCGGTTGTACGGGAGTTAAATTGATAGACCGAAGTTAATACTAGGAGACTCAGTGTGAAAAAATTACTGATAGTACCTGGGCTGATACTGGCCGCATTAGCCGCCTCACTCTCTCAGGCGCAGCTTGCTGTGATGGACAAGACCTTGCGTGAAAAATTGGTTTTAGCCATAGAGGTCGCTTCACAAAACCAGTTGCAGATTCTGGATATTAAGGCAACGCCCCTGCCTAATATGTTTGAAGTCGAGCTCAATACTGGCGAGATTCTCTACACCGACATCTCCGGTGATTTTCTATTTGCCGGTGATATGTATCAGACCAGTACCGAGGGTCTGTTAAATTTGTCAGCCACCAAGCGCCAGTCCCGTACCATAGAAAAGGTGCAGGCGGTGCCTGATGATCAGAAGATAATTTTTACTCCCGATGAGGTGAAAGCCTCGATTACTGTTTTTACCGATGTCGATTGCACTTATTGTCGGGCCCTGCATCGTGACCTTGAAGAATTGCTGGCGCTGGGCATTGAAGTTCGCTATATGGCATATCCTCGCGGTGGTGAGCAGGCAGGTTCCTACGATAAAATGATTTCGGTGTGGTGTTCTGACGATCGTCATAAATCTCTGACCCAGGCTAAGAATGGTCAGAATATACCGTCAAAAGATTGCAACAGTCCGGTGCTTGAGCATTATGCCCTGGGCAATGAACTTGGCATCACCGGCACTCCCGCTCTAATCTTTCCGGACGGGCGCCTGGTGCCGGGATATGTGGAGCCGGACCGTCTCGCCGCTCTGTTGCAGATAGACTAGTGCTATAGCAAGCATAATCTTAAGGTCATCCGACCTTAAGATTATGCTCGGTAGCCTTGCACGCCTTCTTTTTTTACGACCCCTTTTTTTAGCTCTTGTGCTATCACCTGTACTATCCCTCCTCCCAGTCCTTACTCGATTCTGTTAGCAGCTCTTTGACGCGCAAGTTTTAGCCGGCTTTTCTTGCCATTGATTGATGTGCTGGATCTCTATCTCTCTGGTGGGTTTATGCGGTGTTTCCAGTATAATCCGCGCGTGCTTGTGTAACTGTTTGAGGCAATACATTGAACTCCGAGTCTGTAAAAACACTAAAGATTGGCATCTGCGGTTTGGGTACCGTCGGTGGTGGTACTTTTGAACTTCTGCAAAGCAACAGTGAAGAGATAAAGGCCAGGCTTGGCTGTGGCATTGAAGTTGTCGCCGTTGCCAGCAGAAGCCTGGATGTGTCCGCCTGGCGTGACTCGGCGCAGGCTGCGACCGATGTCTTTGCGGTGGTGAACAATGCCGCCGTCGACATTGTGGTTGAGACCATAGGCGGTTTCGAGCCGGCCTTTGAAGTGGTGAAACAGTCGTTGGCGAATGGCAAACATGTTGTCACTGCTAACAAGGCACTAATAGCCGAGCGCGGCAGTGAGCTGTTTGCAATTGCGCAGAGTAATGGCGTGAACCTGGCTTATGAAAGTGCGGTTGCCGGTGGCATACCAGTGATCAAGGCGCTGCGGGAAGGGCTGGCGGCAAACAAGATCGACTGGTTGGCTGGCATTATCAACGGCACCGGTAATTTCATCATGACCGAGATGGCCGCCCACGGCAGACAATTTGGCGATGTATTGGCAGAGGCTCAGGCCCTGGGTTACGCTGAAGCCGATCCGGCCTTTGACGTCGAAGGTATCGACGCGGCACACAAACTCACAATCATGGCATCCATCGCTTTCGGTATTCCCCTGCAATTCCATAAAACCTACACCGAAGGCATTAGTCACATTACTCCAGAGGACATCGCCTACGCGGAGGAACTGGGTTATCGAATCAAGCATCTGGGTATCGCAAGATTATCGGACCGGGGCGCCGAAATCCGAGTGCACCCGACGCTTATTTCAAAGAAACGCCTGTTGGCGAATGTGGATGGCGTTGGCAATGCCGTGCTGATACATGGCAATGCCGTGGGCTCCACTTTATACAGCGGTCCCGGCGCCGGCGCCGAAGCCACCGCCTCAGCCGTCATTGCCGACATAATAGATATCGGCAGGTCGATACTCGCGGGGGTGGCAAAACCCTTGCTGCCTGCCCTGGGATTTCAGACTCTGCGTGAGGACATTGCGGTGCTGGATATCGAAGAGATTGTGTCCGAGTACTACCTGCGGATTCCGGCCCAGGATAAGGTCGGTGTGATGGCGAAGATATCAAATGTGCTGCAACAACATGCCATCAGCATCGAAGCCGTTATACAGAAAGAAGCCGTGAGTGCGAGCGTGCCGATCGTCATACTGACCCACAGCGCGGCGGAAAAACAATTGAATCAGGCCATTGCGGCGATCGAGGAGTTGGAGGATGTCAACGGCGCAGTAATGCGAATTAGAGTCGAGTCCTTTGCTGACGAATAAGCCTGACAGCCGTGGTTGTTGGGCCTTTTTGTCAAGGCGAAAATCTTTAGCGTGAGAAAAACCGGCGTGGGGAAAATCAGGGAGAATGTGTGAAATACATTAGTACTCGCGGCGCCTGCCCCGAGCAAAACTTTGAACAGGTTTTATTGGCTGGAATGGCTCCCGACGGCGGCCTTTATGTGCCTGCCGAAATACCACAGTTCAGTATTGAAGAAATACGCTCATGGAAAACATTGAGCTACCCTGAGCTCGCATTAAAAATCATCGCACCTTTTATGGGTGATGAAATCGAAGCCGGTGCCCTGAGTAAAATAATCGAAGAGAGTTATGCTGAATTCGATCACCCGGACATTGCACCTCTCACAGCGCTGAACCAGAACGAATGGTTGCTGGAACTCTATCATGGCCCGACCCTGGCGTTTAAGGATTTTGCTCTGCAGGTGCTGGGCAGGTTACTGGATTATGTGCTGGTAAAGAATGATCAGCGCGCCGTGATTCTGGGCGCGACCTCAGGAGATACCGGCTCCGCGGCGCTGGAAGGTTGTCGTCATTCTGATCGTGTCGATATTTTTATCCTGCACCCTCACCAACGCGTGTCGGATGTGCAGCGCAAACAAATGACGACGGTCGCCGGGGATAACGTGTTTAACCTCGCCGTGGAAGGGAATTTTGATGACTGTCAGCGCATCGTCAAGGCTGCATTTGCGGACCAGTCGTTTCTGCCATCAGATTGTCAGCTAGTGGCAGTAAATTCCATTAACTGGGCGCGCATCATGATGCAGATCGTCTATTACTTTTCGGCGGCATTAAAACTGGACGGCCCGGATCAGGTGGTTTCATTTTCCGTTCCCACCGGTAACTTCGGTGATATCTATGCCGGTTATCTCGCCAAGCGTATGGGCTTGCCAATAGCGCAGTTGGTGATAGCGACCAACAGCAACGATATTCTCCATCGCTTCATTAGTCGCAATGAATACACCGTTTCTGATCTGATACAGACGTACTCACCGAGCATGGATATTCTGGTTTCGAGTAACTTTGAGCGCTATCTGTTCGAACTGTTTGCTCGCGATGGCGCTAAATTGTCAGACTTCATGGCGCGCTTTACCAATGGAAATAGAGAAGTTCTCAGCGTCTCCGATCAGCAATGGCAGCAAGTGAAGGCATGTTTTGACAGCGCCAGTGTCGATGACGATACTATCTGTGTGGTTATCGCGGAGGTATTCCACAGCCATGGCGTAGTAATGGATCCGCATACGGCGACCGGGGTGCAAGCCGGCCGTCTCTGTAATAAAGACGCTGCGGTGCCAATGATTATGTTGTCTACTGCGCACCCCGCTAAGTTTAGTGACGCCATTGCAGCGGCTGGGGTCGAGTTGCCAGTGTTACCGCATCATCTGCAGGATTTATTTGATAGAGAAGAGCGCTATGCCGTTGTTGCCAATGACTTACAGGCAGTGACGGACTACCTGAAAAATCACAGCTGAACTGCAGGGGTCTGATGTCTATTCTCATCCAGCGCCGCCGCGCCAACCCTGACCTGGATCTTCCAGCTTCCTTACATCCGCTGCTGCGGCGAATCTACAGTCATCGCGATCTTAACAGCGCCGAAGAGCTGAAGCTTGGGCTGGGAAACCTGCTGGCACCCGATTTATTCAGCGGCATGGAGGCAGCCACTGCTTTGCTAGTGAAGGCTTTGCACCAGCAGCAGCGCATACTAATCGTTTCCGATTTCGATGTTGATGGAGCCACCAGTTGTGTAGTGGCTATGCAGTCTCTGCGCGCTTTTGGCTACAGCCAGGTAGACTATATCGTGCCCAACCGCTTCGAGTACGGGTATGGCCTTACCCCCGAGATTGTTGAGTTGGCCAAGGCCAGGCGCCCCGACCTCATTATCACCGTAGACAATGGTATTTCCAGTATTGGGGGCGTAGCCGCCGCCCGGCAGGCAGGTATTACGGTACTCATCACTGACCATCATCTGCCCGCCAGGCAGACACCTGTTGCCGATGCGATCGTCAACCCAAACCAGCACGGCTGTGATTTTCCCAGCAAGTGTATTGCCGGAGTGGGGGTGATCTTCTACGTGATGCTGGCCCTGCGCTCGGCATTGCGGCGCCTTGACTGGTTTGCGCAGCAGGGGATAGCGGAACCGAACCTGGGCCGCTTGCTGGATTTGGTGGCGCTGGGCACGGTTGCCGACGTGGTACCACTGGACCGCAACAACCGCATTCTGGTCGATGAAGGCTTGAAACGAATTCGCAGTGGCAGAGCCTGTGCTGGTATAACATCCTTGCTCGAAGTCGCAAAACGGGATGCCCGCAAGATCACGGCATCGGATCTGGGATTTAGTGTGGGCCCCAGACTCAATGCGGCTGGACGTCTGGATGATATGTCCACCGGCATTGAATGCCTGCTGGCGGAGCACCGTGGCGCTGCTTATAAACTGGCATTGCAACTCGATGAGTTGAACAAGGATAGAAAACAAATTGAAGCCGGTATGCGAGATCAGGCTTTTGAATATCTGAGCGAGCTAGCCATCGAGGCTGACAAGTTGCCTGCTGCCCTGTGCCTGTTTGATCCGCGCTGGCACCAGGGGGTGGTGGGTATACTTGCCTCGAGAGTGAAGGAAAAATTTCATCGTCCCGTCATTGCCTTCGCGGATGTTTCCGAGCAGAGTGACGAGTCGGTGGAATTAAAAGGTTCGGCGCGCTCCATCAAGGGCTTTCACATTCGCGATGCGCTGGATGCGGTGGCCAGCCAAAATCCCGGCCTTATCAGTAAATTCGGCGGCCATGCGATGGCGGCGGGGTTAAGCCTGGACAGAGAAAAACTCGGCTTGTTTGAACAGGCGTTTCAGCAGGAAGCTGCGCGCTTGCTGGACACGGATCAATTGCAGGCCAGAATACTAAGCGATGGTCTGGTCGAGCCAGAGTACTTTTCACTGGAAGCCGCTGCGGCCCTTATCTGGGCGGGGCCCTGGGGTCAGGAGTTTCCGGAGCCGGTGTTCGATGGCAAGTTCAATATTATTAACCAGCGGCGTGTGGGCGAGAACCACCTGAAGTTAACTCTGAGCCTGATGCAGGCACCACAGCAGATTGTAGATGCCATTGCCTTTAATGTCGCTGCGGAGCAATGGCCCGTCGACACCGCTCGAGAAATTGAAATTGCCTATAGGCTACAAATCAATGAATTCCGCGGCAATCAGACTGTGCAATTACTGATCGAGCACATTCTCGCCTACAGCTAAGCTTGGCAGGCTCTTTTTCGAAGAGCTCAGCAGCGCGGGAAGTCAGCAGGGGTTTGCTATTCTGACGTTGCCTGGTTTATTAACCAAGCCGCGGCTCGCTGCATTAGTTATTAGCAGGCGCTGTGGTTATAGCTGCACGAAAATCTGACAAATCGGGTCTATAACAGGGAAGGAACTGCTTGTTTTTGTTACTTATTGGCACATAATTACCGATTGTTTTGGAGTAAGCTTCAAGGCTAGGGTCAGTTGGAGTGTAGATGCGGAATATAATTCGTAATAGTCTGATTTTATTGGGTTTATTGTCTATAGCTGCGAGCAGCTATGGTCAGGTTCACAAGACTGATCAGATTGAAGTCGAACTCATCGCGGAAACAAGTAATGTTGTTGCCGGCGAAACGCTGTGGTTGGCGATCCGCCTGCAGCCAATCGAACACTGGCATACTTACTGGAAATTTGGCGGTGACAGCGGTCAGGCCACCGAAGCCACCGAGTGGCAATTACCCGCCGGTGCGAGTGCCGGCGACATCGTTTGGCCTATTCCGGAGTGGACCCCGTTCCCCGGTAGCGATCTGGTTACTTTTACCTACGAGCGCGAAGTACTCCTGCCTATACCGGTTACTGTGCCAGCGGACTACAGCGGCAGCCGTTTTGATATTTCCACCAAGATTGACTGGCAAGTTTGTGACGAAATCTGCATCCCAGGCAACGCCATGTTTTCGCTGTCGCTACCGGTTGGCGAGAGCTCTCAAATTGATACTAATTGGCAGCAGGCGTTTGCCGATACCCGTGCCTTCACACCGCTTGCTGTAGACCAGCATGATCTGGTCGCCACCTTCAATGCCTTCGACGGCAAAGTAAACGTCATGGTGCAGGCGCAAGATGCCTTGTTCGAGAACGTCGATGAAGTCTGGTTCTTCCCCACACAGCGCCGGCTCATGAAATATGCGCCGATGCGCAAGGCCATGCTCGACGGTGATCGGGTACAGCTGTCCACCGAACAGCATCGGCGTTACCCCACGGAGTTGACAGAGATGGAAGGCGTGTTGTCATTTGTCGACAACGATGGCAACTGGCAGGCATTCGATGTTCGGCCGCAGTTGAGCAGTGTGGCCTGGGATCACAGCATCGAAGTGGAACTGCTTGCGGAAACCACCACTATCGTACCCGGCGAAACTACCTGGTTAGGATTGCGACTGAATCCTGCAGAGCACTGGCATACCTACTGGAAAATGGGTGGCGACAGCGGCCAGCCCACCAGTGTCAATGAATGGAGCGCACCGGAAGGTACCGTCATTGGCGATATTCAGTGGCCGGCCCCGCAGTGGTTGCCGTTCTATGACACTGATCTGGTTAATTTTGGTTACGAGGCGGAGGTGCTGCTACCTATCGCGGTGACAATTCCCGCTGACTATAGTGGTGAGACAGTAGAGCTTTCCACGCTGGCGTATTGGAATGTCTGCGATCAGATTTGCATACCTGGTGAAGAACGGCTTGCCATTTCCTTGCCCGTGGCGGCAGTGGCTGAGCTGGACGCCGAGTCGAGCCAGTTATTCGCGACCGCGAGAGACAGACTGCCGGTAGTCGATCACGATTTGAAATCAATCATTGCCGTCGCCGGCGAGCGCGTCAGTCTTGGCTTCGAATCTGCTGAAGCTAATTTTGCGGATTATACCGATGCCTGGTTCTTTCCGGAGCAGCGCCGCATCATTAAGCCCGGTCCGCTGCGAGACGTCAGCATTCAGCCAACGCTGATGCAGATCACACACCAGCAGCCGCGACGCATGCTGGCTGATCTTAGCGATGTATTCGGTGTGTTGGTGCTGGAAAACGATGCCGGCGAGCGTACCGCGTACGAGTTTGTGAATCCCGCCGTCGATGCCAACGCTACCACAATTATGCCCCTCGCTGGCGTCGATAATTCCACTGCTAATTCAAGTTCGAGCGGTGGAGTTGGTGGCAGCCTGTTGCTGTATATGTTCTTCGCCCTGCTGGGTGGATTGATTCTGAACCTGATGCCCTGCGTGTTTCCGGTGCTATCGATGAAGGCGCTGAGTTTTGCCAAGAATGCAGGTGCTTCACAGCACAAATTACGCATGGATGGACTGGCCTATACCCTGGGGGTCATAGTTGCCTTCGTGGCGCTGGCAAGTGTACTGATTGCACTGCGTGCCGGCGGTGCCAGGGTCGGTTGGGCATTCCAGTTTCAACAGCCCTGGTTTTTGGCAGTCATTGTCTACGTATTTTTTATGATGGCTCTGAGTCTGTCTGGCGTGTTCGAAATCGGCACCAGCTTGATGGGCACCGGCAGTTCTCTGGCACAGGAAAAAGGCTATAAAGGCTCTTTCTTCACCGGCATACTCGCCACCACCGTTGCCACTCCCTGTACCGCACCTTTTATGGGACCCGCTCTGGGATTTGCCCTGACGCAGCCCTGGTTGATTGCCATGCTGGTATTCGTATCCCTGGGTATGGGGCTGGCCTTGCCAATCCTGTTGCTATCCTTCATGCCGGCGCTGTCTCAATACATGCCGAAGCCGGGTGCCTGGATGGAAACCTTCAAGCAGTTGATGGCGTTCCCGCTGTATCTGTCGGCGCTGTTCTTCCTCTGGGTGCTGGGTAATCAGGTTGGTGTAATGGGCATGTCGGTAGTACTCGGCGCCTGTATTGTGCTGGCCTTTGCCGCCTGGCTGTATCAGCGTAGATATACCTTTGGCCCGATTCTGCGTAGCGTGAATTATGCTGTCGGCACCGCCGCTGTGGTGTTTGCACTTTACATTCTGCAAACCTCTTTCCTGCAAACTGTGCCGCTGGCAGACGTTGCAGTGCTGGATGCAGACGGCAATTCAAGCAGCAATTACGAGGTTTTCAGTAGCCAGAGACTGAACGAATTACAGGCCGAGGGCAGGCCGGTTTTTGTCAATATGACAGCAGCCTGGTGTATTACCTGCCTGGCTAATGAGCAAACCACCCTCGGTACTGAGCGGGTGTTACAAGCGATGCGTGACAACGATGTCACCTATATGAAGGGCGACTGGACCAACGAAGACCCGGAAATCACCGCGGTGCTGGAGCGATTTAATCGACCTTCGGTACCCCTGTACGTGTTTTACCCCGCTGATACCAGCAAAGAGCCGGTTATTTTGCCGCAAATTCTGACGCCCGGTATTGTGGTTGAAACCTTCGAGAGTATTTAGCTTTTCCAGATCGTTTCAAGCTGATGCCCCTTTGATCCACAGAGGTAGATCAAAGCTGGCGCGCGCAGCCAATTTCGGCCCATTGGAGTAGTAAGCCCTGTGCTATGATTACCTCAACTTTATCCTCCTGATATGTTTGGCCTGAAAAATGCAACCAGGACTTCCTCTTTCTGGATTAAGTAGTTTTTTTCTCAGTCTGACTATAGCGCTGTCAATGAGTTCTGCGCAGGCAGCGGATGATGTTGCTAGCATAGACACTGGCTCTGCTTCCAGCTCTGCTCCCTTCCATATCGACTACAGCGCCGCCCATACTGCGGCACAACAGCTTCCCCGTCTCCACAGCCTGCTTATCAGCCACCGCGGTGAGCTGGTGTTCGAGCGCTACTACAACGACACAGACCCGCGTCGACCCCAAAATATGAAGTCGGCGTCCAAGAGTGTGATTTCGGCCCTGATTGGTATTGCCATAGCGGAAGGCTTTATCGAGTCGGTGGAGGTGAAGATCGCCGACTATTTTCCGGAATACATCTCCGATCAGCATAATAGCGACAAGCAATTAATCACCATTGGTAATCTTCTGAGCATGCAATCGGGCCTGGAAACCACCAGCAATCGCAATTACGGCAAGTGGGTGTTGAGTGACAACTGGGTAGAGTTTGCCATCGATCAACCCCTGGTCGCCGTACCGGGTACCCGCATGCTCTACAGCACTGGCAGCAGCCATTTGCTCTCAGCCATTATCACCCGTGCCACGGGCATGGATAGCAAGCACTTTGCCCAGGAGAAACTTACCTCCAGGCTGGGCTATTCCATGTCGTATTGGTCGCAGGACCCTCAGGGGGTCTACTTCGGTGGCAATGATATGGAAATGACGTCACGACAGATGCTCGCCTTCGGCAGCCTGTACCTGAACCAGGGTTATTACGATGGACAACAGATAATACCTGCGAGCTGGGTGCAGGCATCCTACCGCCCCCATGCACGTTCACCTCGTGGCCAGGGGCGATTTTATGGCTACGGCTGGTGGTTACGAGATTTGGCGGGAATGCAGGTGCCAGTTGCCTGGGGCTACGGCGGCCAACTCATCTTTGTGGTTAAGGAACTGGATCTGGTAGTCGTAGCGACATCCGACAGCCGGCCCGGCCCGCAACGGCGAGGACACCTGGGGCGCCTCTATGAACTGGTAGAGCAACAGGTGCTGTTGGCGCATCTGGACGCAAACCTGGATTAGCCCCCAGCTTGGTATCGACAAGTTAACTCTCTAAATCCAAGAAAAACCCCGTCAAGCCGCTCTTACATTGCCACTGCCTTTTCCCAAGTCGAAAAGGCACGCAGCCGGAAATATCGATAATTCTCGGCTGACACCAAATGCCGACCAAGATTGAACAAATTGTACACGGCGGCATGAGCACCTAAAAATCGCTGTGCCTGCTGCACTGATTTGAACTTTCGCATGCCCCGCTCTCTCACTCGTGTCGGCTCGTGCGATAGCTCAGCTCGATTGTTGGCATACTGGCTCGTGTCATGAATTGTTTCTGGAATCAATTCTCTGTGCGCAACGCCGTAACTCCTCAATTTATCCGTTACAATCTTCCTGGGCTCACCTTGATATCTACGCAATAGCCTCTTAAAGAAGCGCTTGGCAGCCTTGCCATCACGTCGTTTCTGCAAAAACACATCGACGACTTCACCGTCTTGATCAACGGCTCGCCACAAATAATACTGCTTTTCCTGGATCTTCACGAAAACCTCATCAATGAAGAAAGTATCGCCATAGCCTTGATGTTTTCGTCTCAGCCTTTGGGCATATTTCGATCCGAATTTGTTACACCACAGACGAATTGCTTCATAGCTCACCACGATACCTCGCTTAGCCAGTAGATCTTCGATATCTCGGTGGCTTAGATTGAATTTATGGTACAGCCAGACAGCGTATTGGATGATTTCAGGGGGAAATCGGTGGCGCTTGTATATTGATTTTGCTAGTTTCATGGGTCAATTATTACTCAGGGCGAGTTAACTTGACAGTACCCGCGATACACATGTGCCATGCCTCCTTCGCTAATTTTTAAGAGATTTGAATATCCATCCAGCTGCATTGCTACTACTTATCCTTCCTGAAAATGAGGTATTCCTCGGCCTGCGATAATGCCCTGGGCCTGGGATACTGTGGCGGTACTGTGATTGTTGTGAGGGCCTGGCTCTAGCGTAATGAGGGTGGGCCTTAGAAAATGTGATATTCTTCGCAAATTCACGGGTTTAGGGTAGAAAAGTGCGATCTTTGTGCTATGCAGGCCTCTACATCGAGGCATGAACGCCACGCCATCGACCGAGTATTCGTGATAATGAGCCCAGGTCGGGCAGCTGTGTCGATAAGGACTGGATTGGACACGCTGGATTGGACGAGATAATGCCATGAATAATCTCAATTTTGCGGCCACTGCGCTACTGGTAGTGCTGGTGTTTTATCTGTTGATAGTCGGCAAGGCGCTGTTGTTGCCATTGGTTATTGCCATTGCACTGTGGTATCTGATTAATACACTTGCGCACGCCTTCGCCAGAATTGCGATCGCAGGGTTTCACTTTCCAAAGCCGCTGTGTCTGACCGCCTCAATCCTGACTTTCCTCTTGTTAATTCTGGCGCTGATAAATTTTCTCGGTTCAACCTTTGATGATGTGCTGGAGGTGATGCCTCTGTATCAGCAAAATCTGACCAGTCGACTGGAAAATCTACCCTTCATCGATATTGGCGCTTACCGGGATCAGGGCATAATGCAGCTGATTACAGAGTGGATAGACCTGCCCACCTATGCCGCATCGGTAGCCAGTTCCTTCGCCAGCATTCTTGCCAGTGGTGGTTTAATTTTGATTTATATAGGCTTTCTATTTCTGGAGCAGGGAAATTTTACTAAAAAGATATCGGCATTGGTGGTAGATTCAGAGAAAGAAGATAGTGTCAGAAGAATAATAAACCGAATCCGCGACGACATTCAGAAATACATCAGTATCAAGATGTTTACCAGTTCTCTCACCGGCGTATTGAGCTACGCGTTTTTACGTGCCGTGGACGTGGACTTCGCCGGTGTCTGGGGCCTGTTAATCTTTTTGCTGAATTTCATTCCTACGGTTGGCTCGATTGTCGCCACTATCTTTCCGGCCATGATCGCGCTTGCCCAGTCTGACGGTTATACGCTGTTTCTATTGGTGTTAATTGGAATTGGTGTGCTGCAGATATGTATCGGCAACATTCTTGAACCCAGGCTGATGGGAAGCTCCTTCAATCTGAGCCCCATCATTATCCTGTTGAATCTGGCTTTGTGGGGATATATCTGGCAGATCCCGGGTATGTTTCTGTGTGTGCCTTTCCTCATTATTGTCACTATTATTCTTAGTCATTTCCCCCAGACTCGCGCCATCGCCATAATTCTGTCCAGCGATGGCAAATTGCAAATACCCCTGGATCCGGAGATGCGCTCGTTCTCCTTCGGAGGCGCGGCGTCGACATTGTTGGAGTCAGACCAGGAATCCAGCAGCGAATAGGCGGAGACCCGGCACTTGGCCTGGATGCCTTTAATGGGAAAAAACCCTGCAAAAACCGGATATTAAGCGCTATAATCCTCTGCTTTTTTGCAATTGCCCGCTTCGATCCTGGAGCCGGACAAAGACAGGCAACCGTTAATGAACAGCGCCGAAATTCGACAGAAGTTTTTAGATTTTTTTGCCAGCCGGGGACATGAGATTGTTGCCAGCAGTTCGCTGGTGCCTGCAAACGACCCCACCCTGTTGTTCACCAATGCCGGCATGGTGCAATTCAAGGACGCCTTCCTCGGTGATGAGGTGAGATCATCGCTGCGCGCCGTCAGCTCCCAGCGCTGCGTGCGTGCTGGCGGCAAGCACAACGACCTGGAAAATGTCGGCTATACCGCCAGACACCATACCTTCTTCGAAATGCTCGGTAACTTTTCCTTCGGTGATTATTTCAAGCGTGAAGCTATTAACTACGCCTGGGAATTTATGACAGTAGAGCTGGGTCTGCCGGCTGAAAAACTCTGGATAACGGTGTTTCATGAGGACGACGAAGCGGCCAGCATCTGGTTAGATGAAATTAAGATAGACCCCGAACGCTTCTCCCGTCTCGGCGAGAAAGACAATTTTTGGGCAATGGGGGACACCGGACCTTGTGGACCCTGTTCGGAAATATTCTATGATCACGGTGAAGAGGTCGAAGGTGGACCGCCGGGCAGCCCCGACGAAGATGGCGATAGATACGTCGAACTGTGGAATCTTGTGTTCATGCAGTTCGAGCGCAAAGCCGATGGCTCGATGACGCCACTGCCGAAACCATCGGTAGATACAGGTGCCGGCCTGGAGCGTATCGCCGCCGTCATGCAGCAGGTGCACAGCAATTATGAAATCGACCTGTTTCAGAGCCTGATTAAAGACATTGCCAGCATTACCACAGTTGACGACCTGGAAAACACCTCGTTGCGGGTAATCGCCGATCATATTCGATCCTGCGCTTTCCTGGTGGTAGATGGGGTGATGCCTTCGAATGAAGGCAGGGGTTATGTGTTACGCCGAATCATTCGCCGCGCCGTACGTCACGGCTATCAGTTGGGTGTTAAGGAAATTTTCTTTTACAAGATTGTTGCTGCGCTGGTAAAGGTGATGGGTAGCGCCTATCCGGAATTGAAGCAGAGTCAGGCACGGGTAGAGAAAACTTTACAGGAAGAGGAACAGCAGTTTGCCCGCACTCTGGAAAATGGCATGGTGATTCTGGAAAAAGCGATTGCGGAAATGCAGGGCGAGACCAGCACGATTGCCGGCGAAACCGTCTTCAGACTCTACGATACCTATGGCTTTCCCGTGGATTTAACCGCGGATGTAGCTCGAGAGCATGGTCTGTCGCTGGACATGGATGGTTTCGACAAGGCCATGTCGGTGCAGAAACAACAGGCGCGTGCCGCCAGTAATTTTACTTCGGTAAGTAAGCTGGAAATAGACCCGGGCAGCAGCACCGAATTTATCGGCTATGAGCACTTGCAGGGAACATCTTCGGTGGTGGCGTTGTTCAGTATCGAAGGCGCAAAGATCGAGGCAGCATCCACGGCAGCTGAAGTGTTGGTGCTGCTGGACACGACCCCGTTTTACGGGGAATCCGGTGGTCAGGTGGGGGATACCGGTGTGCTAAAAAATGCGTCCGCCAGCTTCGAAGTGCTGGATACACAAAAGCAGAACGATGTGATGGTACACAGGGGCATTCTTCGCAAGGGCTCGCTTAAAGTTGGGGACAAACTGGAATCACAAGTAACTCGGAGTGATCGCGTTGCCACCACATTGAATCATTCGGCAACGCATCTAATGAACGCGGCATTGCGTAACGTACTCGGCGAACATGTGACTCAGAAAGGTTCGCTGGTAGACGCCGAGCACCTACGCTTCGATTTCTCCCATAACGCGTCTGTTAGTGCTGAGGAGTTGAAGCAGATTGAAGATCAGGTAAATGCCGAAATTTTGAAAAATTCAGCAGTCACCAAACAAGTCATGCCAATCGCAGAAGCGCAGGGAAAAGGCGCATTGGCTTTATTTGGTGAGAAATACGGTGACGAGGTGCGGGTGATTACGATGCTGGACGGCGCGGGCGGAGAGTATTCCGTCGAATTCTGCGGCGGCACTCACGTCAGCCGCACCGGTGATATCGGATTGTTTAAACTCACCGCCGAGTCTGGAATTTCTGCAGGCGTTCGCCGCATTGAGGCGGTAACCGGCAAGGGTGCATTGGCTCTGGTGGAGCGGCAAGAACAGACGTTGAAGCAGCTCTGTGGGGTGGTGAAGTCCAGTCAGGAAGGTCTGCTGGACAAGGTAATACAATTGAATCTTGCCAACCGAAACCTGGAAAAGCAGTTGCAGCAATTAAAGGCCAAAATGGCATCCAGCGCCGGTAGCGACCTTGCCTCCCAGGCCGAGGAAGTAGGCGGCATTAAACTTTTGGCGGCAGCGGTGGACGGTTTCAACCCGAAATCTCTGCGCGACACAGTCGACCAACTGAAAAACAAACTGGGCAGCTCGGTTGTCGTTCTGGTCACCGCCAGTGAAGGTAAGGTCAGCATGGTGGCGGGCGTCAGCAAAGACCTTACGGACAAGGTAAAGGCGGGAGAACTGGTGAATATGATTGCCGGGCAGGTAGGCGGTAAGGGCGGCGGTCGACCCGACATGGCGATGGCGGGTGGCAGTGATGCCAGCGGCATTCCGACAGCATTAGAGAGCGTAAAACTCTGGGTGCAGGAAAGACTCTAGCTCCAAGGCTAGCCAAATTGAAACCAGCACAGGATTTGACCAAGTAATGGCATTGATCGTTCAAAAATATGGCGGCACCTCCGTCGGTACTGTCGAACGCATAGAGGCGGTTGCCGACAAGGTGGCCGGATTTCGTGATAACGGCGATGATGTTGTCGTGGTGGTTTCTGCCATGAGTGGAGAAACCAATCGCCTCATCGCTATGGCACAAGAGATCATGGAGCTTCCGACGCCCCGGGAAATGGATGTGCTGTTGTCCACCGGCGAGCAGGTAACAATAGCCTTGTTGAGTATGGCGCTGGAGCAACGCGGTTGCTGCGCGCGCTCCTTCACCGGTGGTCAGGTACGGGTGCTTACCGACGGCAGTCACACCAGAGCTCGGATTCGGGAAATTGACAGCTCCAAAATTCACGGTCAGTTGGAGCAGGGCAACGTCGTTGTGGTCGCTGGTTTCCAGGGCGTGAGCGAAGATGGTCATATCACTACCCTGGGCAGAGGTGGGTCCGATACCACTGCAGTCGCCCTGGCCGCGGCGCTGGAAGCTGACGAGTGCCAGATTTACACCGATGTAAAAGGTGTCTACACAACCGATCCCAGGATGGTGGCGGACGCACGCCTGCTCGCCCACATCACCTTTGAAGAGATGCTGGAACTTGCCAGTCTCGGCGCCAAGGTATTGCAGATTAGAGCCGTCGAATTTGCAGGCAAATACAAGGTTCCCCTGCGGGTCCTATCCAGCTTCGAAGAGGGTGCGGGTACCCTGATTAGTTTAGAGGAAAACACAGACATGGAAACACCAACCATAGCCGGCATAGCTTTCGAGCGCGATGAAGCCAAGTTAACCGTTGCTGGCGTGCCGGATATACCCGGCATCGCTTATGAGGTTATAGGGCCAGTCAGTGATGCCGGCATTGAAGTCGATGTGATTGTGCAAAACGCCGCGGCCGATGGTACTAACGACATCACCTTCACCGTTAAGCGCAGCGAAGCCGAACGCACCAAGGCAATCGTCGAAACGGTGGCGACGAGACTGAAAGCCGCCAAAGTAGTGCTGGACAAGAAAATCGGCAAAGTATCCCTGGTCGGTGTCGGCATGCGTTCGCACGCCGGTATTGCCGCCAAGATGTTCAAGGTACTGGCGGATGAAAGCATCAATATCCAACTTATCACTACTTCGGAGATCAAAATATCTGTGGTGATAGAAGAGAAGTACCTGGAATTGGCGGTGCGGGCGTTACACAGTGGGTTCGATCTCGGCGATGCGAATTACGAAGAGGAAAACACAAAGAACTAATATTTTGTCTAAACCGGCCGTAATAAGTTGGAATCTATTGAACTTAGGCAGATACTGCAATGGTGGTTTTCGGCGTTAAACCCGTAAATTTCATGGGAAAAATAGAAAGTCGCAGAAACGGGACACCCCAGTGAACTGCGTGCACTAGCGTATAGGATGTAGCTGGTTATAGCAGCCGCAGAGTGGTTAACAGCCAGGCTGAAACTGCAGAACTTGAGTCGTTGGACGTGTGGACAACAGCCAAGTGCAAAGGAATGATCAAAGGAGGTATGCGATGTTAATTCTGACACGCCGGATTGGCGAGACATTGATAATAGGAGATGATGTAACCGTTACCGTATTAGGCGTCAAAGGTAATCAGGTTCGCATCGGAATAAATGCTCCCAAAGAAATAGCAGTGCACCGCGAAGAAATCTACCAACGTATCCAGAAAGAAAAAGCCGCCGAAGCATCTGGTGGCGAAGCAACAGAAGAGTCTGAATGAATCCCGACCGGGGTTCTGCGCATATTCTGCAATAAATTTCCCACCGATAGCAGTAGAATCTTCAAGTAAGGCGGAAGCCTGTGTTATTATGCCCGCGGTTTTGGGAGAGGTGGCCGAGTGGCTGAAGGCGCGCCCCTGCTAAGGGCGTATGGGTGGAAGCCCATCGAGGGTTCGAATCCCTCCCTCTCCGCCATTAATTCTTGTCTCTGCAGTTATGTTCTCCGTTTTTTTCAGAACCTCCCTAAATATCAAAAGGTTGCGGCGTTATTATTTAGATAATGTGGACCTTTGCTGGGTCGCATTAAGACATTTTCTCAGCAATTCTCCATCCGCTACTTTCGAGGTCCACTTTGCCGAGTTTCGAGCCAGACATGGACTATCTGAAGGCTGCTTGCTCAGCATTTAAAAAGGGTTGTTGCTGCAAAATGGTACTGTCAAGTTAACTCGCCCTGAGTAATAATTGACCCATGAAACTAGCAAAATCAATATACAAGCGCCACCGATTTCCCCCTGAAATCATCCAATA
>Ga0209402_10001250_pt1 | contig 28368 bp, 21 predicted proteins | sample ArcticOcean_MG_C_3_FD_187437 | JGI IMG/M metagenome (GOLD analysis project Ga0209402, IMG submission 187437) | Marine microbial communities from western Arctic Ocean - ArcticOcean_MG_CB8_126 (SPAdes) (version 2) | ecosystem: Environmental > Aquatic > Marine > Oceanic | place: Arctic Ocean... | reverse complement strand
TGCCGCAACGAAGCGGCGTTTCCCGCCGAGGTGAAAACGTCGGTGCAATACGGCTCGCGAATCAAATCGCTGCTGGTCTACTTGAACCAATACCAACTGCTGCCCTACGAACGCACCTGTCAGTTGCCGCTATGCGATCAACAGTGTGTGGTTGAATGATGCTGGCACACAATTCGTTCCGGCCGAATTTGCCCTTGGAGTCGAACCGCGAGCGCCGCAAGATCGCTTGAAGCCGTGGTTCGAACTGGATTGCGAGAAGGCCGACAAGGACAATCCGATCTGCAAAGGGCGCAGCGGAAAGATCATCGTCTGGTCCAGCCGGGGAACGCGATCGTCCGCCATCTTCGACCTGGATGGTGACGGAGATTTGGACATTCTGACGAATGAATTCAACTCACGGCCGATGGCGTTGATCAGCGACCTCAGCGATCAACGAACAGTGAATTGGCTTAAGATTCGATTCCGTGGGACACGTTCCAATCGCGATGGACTGGGATGTATCGTCAGGGTCAAATTGCCGTCGGGGAAAACTCTGACGCAATGCCATGACGGCAAGTCCGGTTATCTTTCGCAGAGCAGTCAGCCACTTTACTTTGGGCTGGGAGATGCGAGTGAGGTGAATTCAATCGAGATTCACTGGCCGTCTGGAACGAGCCAGCAATTGGACGGGCCAATCAAGGCTGGCCAGTTGCTGACTGTGGATGAGTCGAAACCTGCTGAATGATGTTGACTCATTTTGTCGCACCTTCGCCCACTGTTGTGACCAATGACGGTGGGAGAGGTAGAACCGGTGTCATCGATGCTGCGTCAATAGCTTCGCGCCGGCCACTTTGATCCCGATCGCTCCCAGCGGTGCCGTCACCACGATGGCCAGTACCGCGATGGCGAGAATCATCTGGCCGCTCTCTGCCGTCATCGAGGTCATCTTTCCTTCCATGACCATTGCCAGGGGGACCGCGCCCATGGCCGCTTGAACGGTCGCTTTGGGCCAGTAGGCAATCACACAGAAGAATCGCTCGCGCGCGTTGAGGTCGGACCGGAGCAGCGACAGCCAGACGCCAATGCTTCGCGCCGTCAGGCCGAGCGCCAAGATCAGCAGCCCGATTCCAACAACCGATCCCGTCAACTCGCCAATCCGAACCTCCGCTCCGATGTAGACAAACAGGAGGATCTCGGCGAGGACCCAAATTCGCTGAAATTTCAGCGCCAGGCGGTTTGCGAGGACATCGTATTTTTCGAGAATCACAAAGCCCATTGCCATGACCCCAAGCAGTGCCGCAATGGGGACGAATGCTTTGACCTTTTGCATTTCGCAAACGTCGTAAAAAACGACGGCGATGATCATGAACAGGATCACTTTTTTCGTATCGCGCAAATGGTACCGCTTGAAGAACCACACAAGGGCAAAGCCAAACCCGACGCCAATCGCGCAACCCAAAATAATGCCGCCGGGAACACCGACCGACAGCCTGACGAAATCGACAGATCCCCCGGCTGCCATGCCGGCAAACGCGCTGAAAATGGTGATGGCGAAAATGTCATCGACCGATGCGCCGGCAAGAACCAGCGTGGGGATCTCTTTCTTTTTGCCGAAGCCGCCTTCCTTGAGTTCGAGCATCTGCGGGACGACGACAGCCGGAGAAACGGCGGCAATAATGAAGCCAAGCATGCCGGCTTCAAAGAAAGGCAAATCCAGCAGGTAGTAAGCCGCCGCGGTCACAGCGGCACCCTCAAGCATACAGGGAACAAAGCCCATCCGAATCGCCGGCCCGCCGATTCGATTCAACGTCTCTCGATTGATCCCCAGACCGGCACGGATGAGGATGACGATCAAAGCAACGGTCTTGAACTCTTTCAGGAGCACAAGGACCTCCGGGTTGATCAGATCGAACCCACTGGGGCCGAGAACCACTCCGCCGGTGATCATCCCCAGAATACCCGGCAGACCAATTTTTGTGAAAATCAGATTCCCCACCAGGGCGACGAGGATGATGATGGCGATGTCCGTCAGCATTCTTCAGTTACATCCAATCCGGCTGCTGGAGTTCGGGCCAATCCTTGCACTAGCCGAACGACGAATGTTTGCGATCCAAGTTGTCATAGCGTACGAAACTCGACAGGGCAATGACTACTCCAAGCGATTTCGACTCGATTCGTAGCCGTTAAAAAACAGAGTGACCGTCGGAATTCTAGTGCGCCTGCGTGACTCGGTTGCTGCGGAGCGAATCGGCTCGATCAATAAGCTGCTGACATTCTTATCAGCTCCAGAACTCTCGATCGGCATATGCGAGCAAAGAAGAGAAAAGCTCAAAATACGGTTGTGGATCGTTGTAATCCGCACGCATACAATTCACTCGTAACTCGATCTTGTCAGAATTCTCAATTGGAGGGAATTGTCATGTCGCTCGAAACCAGAAAGCAGCTTGGGATTTGGGGGATTCTGGCGATTGGATTTGTGATTGGGTTCGCCGTTGCCAGTGGTGCGACGAAACCAGAACCGGCAGCGTTTGCGTCGGCCGATGGCGCTGCCGACGCTGCACCGCGGTATTCTCCGGTGAAGGCGCGTTCTCGCGATTTCTACACGCCCAACAGCGAAGACCTCGGGCCAAACGAAATGCGGTTGCTCGCCTGTGGCACGGGAATGCCGACGGCGCGACCGAAGCAGGCGGCTTCGTGCTGGCTGCTCGAACTGGGCAATGGCGACAAATTCATCTTCGATGTCGGCACGGGTTCGGCCGAACGAATCGCCGCGTTTCAGATTCCCTACAATTACATCGACAAAGTGTTTCTCAGCCATCTGCATACCGATCACTTCGGCGATCTGGATGCGTTGTTTGTCGGCGGGGCATTGGCCGGCCGCCAGAAACCGTTACGCGTGTGGGGACCAAGCGGCGATACGCCGGAGCGCGGCACGAAGTACGCGCTGGATCATCTGGAGAAAGCGCTGACCTGGGATCTCGATGGTCGCAAAGGGCTGACCGATCCACGGGGGTACCACTTCGAAGTACACGAGTTCGACTACCGGAAAATCAATCAGATCGTCTACCAGGAAAACGGCGTGACGATTCGATCATTTCCGGCGATCCATTCGCTGGATGGCCCGGTGAGCTACAGCCTGGAATGGAACGGATTGAAGTTCGTCTTCGGCGGCGACACCTTCCCGAACAAATGGTTTGCCGAGTACGCCAAGGATGCCGACCTGGCGATTCACGAGTGCTTCATCGCCGTGCCCGACATGATTACGAAATTCAAATTCACACCACAGAGCGCCCTGTTGGTGGGCACGCAAATCCACACGGCCCCCGAAGCATTTGGCAGCATGATGTCGATGATCAAACCGCGAATGGCTGTCGCCTACCACTTCTTCAAAGACTACGACACAACGCCGGAAGTCAGCAGACGGATCGCGAAGACATACGACGGCCCGTTGAGCCTGGCGATTGATTACATGGTGTGGAACATTACCAAGGACAAAATCCGTGTGCGCATGGCAAATGTCGATGAAGATGTCTGGCCGCCGCCAGCGACCGAGAAACCTCAATTGCCCGACGCCAGTTTGCGGATTCCCTACTCCAAGCAAATCTCCGGCGGCAAGCTCGACATGAAGAACGTAATTCAGCCGACGTATGACGAGATTAACAAGAAGTATCGGCTCAAAGAGAAACAGGACTGAGGCGGGGTGTGGCTGGATCGTAGCGGAGCACACTCCGTGCAGCGATGCGCTGCCGAATGTCAATGGCCCATCGCGGCCGATGCAACTTCTATCTTGAGATTCAAATCAACATGAGCACTCTCTACGCGGTTGTTGTCGCACTGGCGGTTCTTTCGGGGCCGATGTCTCCGGTCGATGCACAAGAAAAGCAAACCAGGGATCAATATCAGCAGGCGATAAGCCTGCTTCAATCCAGTCGAACGATTCGAGATGCAGGCGAAAGAAACAAACAGATCGACCGCGCGCAAGTGCTGTTGGAACAATTTGTCGCGAACAATTCCAGGCACTTGGAGTTTGCGCAAGCCAATGCGCAACTGGCGCAGATTCTGCTCGATAAGGCCCGTACTGCGATTGTGAACTCCGAGTCGGCAACAGGCGCTGACCGGAAAATGAAAGACCGCCAACAAGCACGTGAGTTACTCGGGTCCGGTCGTCAATATTTTCAGGTTGCGCACGATTTGTATCAACAGCAGTACAAAGCGTTTCCTGTGTTCATCGACCGACAGACCGATCCCGATAAGTATGCGGCCAGACGAAAAGCCGAAATGAGATTTTTTCGATCTCAATTGAATCTGCCGATTTGCGATCTTGAAGAAAGTCACACCTACGACGAGAGCGATCCGAAATTCAAGAAACTATTGGCCAACGCAGCTACCGAATTCGAGAAGATTCACGCCAAATACCGCAGTCTGGTCGCCGGTTTGTACGCGCGGTTGTTGCAGGCAAAATGCTTACAGGAAGCTGGGAGCATCCGAAAGGCATTGGGGATCTATGGCGAATTGCTTTCACATCCGGGTAGTACGCGCACGCTGCAAACGCTGCAGGATCAAGCGCGGCACTTTCGCTTAATCTGTTTGAATCACGACCAGCGCAAAGACCATGTATTGGTCATTCGCGAAGCCACGGAGTGGTTCGAGGCCGCAAAAGAGCGATCGCGAACGACAACTGGACTTGGCATTCGTTGGGAACTGGCGCTTGCACAAGAGCAGCGGAGCAAGCAAACCGACGTGCAGGAAGAAGAAAGAAAACAACTTCAGCAAAGCGCATTGGAGAACGCTCGTCTGATCGCCCGTTTCGCCAGCCGTTACAAGGAAAAGGCGCAGGCGATGATTGCCCGTCTAGCGACAGAGGACGAGTGAACGTCGCTTTTCTTTTCGGCTTGGCCGGCGAATAGAGCATCGCAAAATGTCCCGGTGGGCAAACTGCTTGGACCGATGGGAATTCCATTGGTAGAATGAGCTTCGCGAACAGTTGACAACCGGGCTTTGACAGAATTTGACATGCCGAACGATCCCCAGGACGAAACCGATTTCAACCAGGCATCCAAGCCCACCCACATACAGTTTCTCGGCAAGCGGTTTGCGCAGTCGTTGAATTCTCGACAACCGGCACGCATCGAGAGCCTTCTGGCGGAAGCAACCAAGCCGGAGCGTTCTGCCCTGCTCGATGAACTGCTGTCGTTGGAGTTGGAGTTTCGCCTGCAAAATGGCGAAGCCCCCAACAGTTCCGAATACTCCCAGCGATTCCCCGATGACACTGAAGTTCTGTCTGAGGTGTTCGCGCGACTGGTAAGTTCCGCGACAATCACAATCTCTCTGTCGCCAAAAGACAACACGGCATCGATACAACCTGACGACCCGAATTCCACTGTGATATTGAGCACAGGGATAACGAGCGCAAGTTCTGGTGCGGACCCGGTCATTGGCAGCAATTTCGGTGATTACCAAATACTGGCAGAGATCGCGCGTGGCGGGATGGGCGTCGTCTACAAGGCGCGGCAAAAAAAACTCAACCGCATCGTCGCCTTGAAGATGATTCTTGCGGGTCGGTTCGCCTCTGAGGATGATGTGAAGCGGTTCTATTCCGAGGCAGAAGCGGCTGCCAAACTTGAGCACCCAGGCATTGTGCCGATCTTTGAAGTGACCGAAAACGGCGGAAAACATTTTTTTTCGATGGGCTACGTCGAAGGTGAAAGCCTGGCTGCAATTGTCACGCGCGACGGATTGTTGCCGCCCCGAAAGGCGGCGAAACTTGTCTGTCAGATTGCCGAAGCCATCGACTTCGCGCACCAGCGGGGCGTGATCCATCGTGACCTGAAGCCATCCAATGTGCTGCTCGACGTGAGCGGGCACCCCAAAGTGACCGACTTCGGCCTAGCCAAGCAGACTGAAGGGGGTTCAGACCTGACGCAGTCAGGTCAGATTCTGGGAACGCCCAGCTACATGCCACCGGAACAGGCAGCCGGTGAACACAGCCGGATTGGTCCGCAGTCCGATGTGTACTCGGTGGGAGCCATTTTGTACTTCCTCCTGACCGGTCGGCCACCTTTTCAAAGCTACAACATGATGAGCACGTTGAAGCAGGTGCTGGAGCAGGAACCTGTTTCTCCCCGGCAGCTGAACAATGAGGTGGATGCCGACCTGGAGACAATCTGCCTGAAATGCTTGGAAAAGTCACCCGAACGGCGATATGAATCGGCGGCGGCCTTGGTCGAAGAGTTGAATCGTCTTCTTCGCGGCGAGCCGATTCGAGCACGTCGCATCAGCCAGACGGCTCGCATCTGGCGGTGGTGCCGCAGAAAGCCGCTAGCCGCCGGACTGATTGTGGCCAGCGCGACCGCTGTATTGTTTTTGGTGGTCGGGCTTAGCTACCGCCGTAGTTTCGAAGATGCCCGGCAGATAGCCGACCAAGCTCAACAACTCGCCAGATCCGCTGAACAACTTGCTAAATCTGCCGAAAGCGTTGCGGAGGCGGAAAAGCGGGCTGCGGCAGCCGAGAAGTACGTCTCTCTCATTCAGCAGGTTCGCGAAAAATCGGTGACCCGAAAATGGGGCTGGACGTGGGAAGCTGTCGAGTTGCTCAAGCAGGCGGCAGCAATCGAGACACCGCTTGCCGATCCGGTTGAACTTCGCAGCCTGACAGCAACCGTTCTCTCAGCTTTCGACTTGCAGGAAATTGGCATCGTCGCCAGCGAAATTTCATCGAACGCAATTGCCTTCAGTCCAGACGGCAAACGGTTGGCCGTCGGTCAGACAAAACACGGACTGGTACCAACAGTTTACGTTTACGATGTCGAGACCCAACAGCTCGAATCCAGTTACTCATTCTCGAATCTTGCCAAAGCCTACGAAAAACTCAGCCAAGGAATTGGCGTGTATCACGATGGCTATCGGTCGCTGGCCTTCAGTTCCGACGGCCGCTGGCTGGCCGGGGGAACGCGGTTCGGCCGCATCGTTTGCTGGGATACAGAAGCAGACAAACCCGTTGCCAAAATGTGCGAAGCGATGGGGGACACCGACGAAATCTGGAAACTGATGTTTTCGCCCGATGACGATGCCTTGGTGGCGTGCTGTCCCCATTCCCAGGAAGTTCGCCTCTGGCGGTTCCAGGAATCGCTGACCGCCACGGCCCCCGATTTCAACGCGACCGACATCGCCGTTCTGCCCTACGATCGTACTCTTGCGGCCCTCATAGACGAAACGTTGCGCATTTACGATTTGAAAACGCTGCAACCTGTTGATCTGAAATCACCCCAAGCTGACGAGCAAGAACCGACCGATCCACTCTTCCGGCCGCTCGTTACAAGCCGTGACGGATATACGCTCGTATGCGGTTCCGAGCAGGCTGTCCGTTTTTTGAATCCAGTGACAGGGGTCGAATTCTTCAGATTTGAGCAGCCGGACTCATCACTCCGGGCCACTTATCTGTATGACATGAGTTTCAATGCAGAGAATGAAGTTTTGGCAATGAGCGGTCGCGGCGGCTCGAAGGCGATTTCCTTCTTCTCGAAGCGAACCGGAAAGTTGTTGGGCAACCTGTCTGAAGCGGGGGTTTATAATGCCGTTTTCAGCCCATCCGGAAGCCATCTGGCTGTGAGAGCCGACAAACAGGTGAAGCTGTACCGCTATCGCAGCCGGGAATGCACGACCACAATCGCTCACCGCAACACCCCTTACTCCGATGTGCGATGGAATCAAAGCGGATCTGAATTGACTTGCCTTTCTGAAGAAGACCCCGTCGATGAGCAACAGGATCGATTTCTTTGGCAACAAATCACGCGTTGGAATGCGAACAACGGCAAATTGCTCGATGAGCGAACTGCGACCACCTACAGACGCGAACCCGGGCGGGAACGAAAACTTCTGGCCCAGAGCAGTAACGACCGCAGCGTGACTTCAATACTGTCCGGTCCAGGGATCTGGGTCACAAACATCAGTGGCCCAGAGTTTTCTGGTAAGCCCATTTTGGCCCCCAACAACAATCACTATTTCGAGATTCCAGCGGATGATCTTAGCGTGGATCCGGCCGAAACCGGGATCACTGTTGTCGAGGATTCCTCGACATCCAACACGCGTGCGCTGCGGATTCCGGGAAGCATTAAGAAATGGAAAGTCAGCCTGGATATCGCCAACCTGAAACTGCCACGGAACGTCTCCGAGTGGGCCGTCTATGCTCTCATCAAAATCGAATCACCACAAAACTCCGGCACCAGATTCGTGGCCGGTGCACAGTATGGAAAAAGGCGAATCGAGCGACACGTTCCCGCGATGTTATTCTCGGCGAGTGGCTATGGACTGTGTTGGGTTGAGGCGTTCCGTCCGAAGCATCTCAAAAAGGAAGTCACGGTATTCCTGGAATCGGCAGCCAGTTCCAGCGACATGGATGCTCTGCTGATCGATCGTTTTGTGGTGGTCCCGTCAAATGAGTTCGATACGAAAGATCACCCGGTTGGGCCGATCAGCCTTTCTCGAGATGGATCTCAGCTTTGGACCGTCTACGGCGATGAACAACTCGTTTCATTACATTTCCCCGAGTTGGAGGTGAACGCGAAATGGAGCAACGCAGCAGCCAAGGTCTTCTCGGGGAGAAGTTCGATTTCATCGCTGGCAGCCGGCAGGGAATGGTGTCTGGCCGGGTGCGGCGATGGAAAGCTGCGGGTCGTCAAAGGCGGACAACTGCAAGCGGAATTCGAAGGGCCGGGCGGTGATGTCCTTTCCATCGCGCTGGCAGATGACGAAAAAACAGCGGTGCTGGGAACCGATGCCGGCAAGCTGCGAATCGTCGATCTGCCGAAGGGATCGACGATTGTCGATCTCCCCGATCACGACCACGAAGTGATTTCACTGGAACTCAGCCAGGACGGAAATGTCTTGATCTCCAGTTCCCTCGACGGAAGCTTGCGCGTTTGGCATCGCCAGGCTGATGGCTTTCGCCTCTTCGCCCGTCTGCCGTTGGATCATCCGCGGTCACTCGTGCGACTTTCGCCGGATGGGAAACGAATCGCGGTCCTCAGCTTCTATCCAACTGCCGTCCTCATCTGGAATCTCGACCAACTCAATCATCGGCTGACCGAGTTGGGACTTCCCGCGCCGACTGGTACTCGTTAGTCGACTGAAACCAGATACAGATCGTGCCTGCCTTCGCGTTCCGACACCATGACGAGCCGTTTTCCATCGGGATGCCACATTGGATAGTCGTCGCGTTCGGGGTGATTCGTCACGCGCCGCAGCGAAGAGCCGTCGGCATTCATCAGGTACACTTCAAAGTTGCCGTCGCGATTGCTGGTGAAGGCGATCTGTTTTCCATCAGGCGAAAAACTTGGTCGCACATCCTGAAACCGGCTGTCGGTCAGCCGCCTTACGTCTTCTCCCTTGGCGTTCATTGTGTAGATTTCATAATTGCCGTCGCGCGTCGAACCGAACAGAATCCGTTTGCCGTCGGGCGAGAAGTTCGGCCAATAATTCATGCCACTGCTCTTTGTCAGTTGTTTGCGATCCTTGGCTTGTGTGTTGACCGAGTACAAATCCTGCCGGCCGTTGTCGGCATACGAATAGATGACACGCTTCCCATTGGGTGAAAACCGCGGGCTGCGGAATCCGCAAAAGCCGCGGCCCGGAGGAAATAGAACTTCGGTGTTTTCCTTTTCGTCGCGAATCACCATCGACACGGTGAGCGTGCCGGTCGCCTTCAGAAATACACAATGCCCGCCGTCGGGCGAAAAGGACGGCTCGAGTTGTTGCGCGTTCGTCTTGTCGTGAAGCAATTGCACGCTGAGATCCGACAACTGCAGGCGTTTTATCGCGGTCAACTCGGGTCTTTCGAGATCGACGTAGACCAGTTCTTTGGCGTTGATAAAACTCGGGGAGAGTTTTCTGCGCCCATCGTTCGTCAGTCGCCGCGGTTCATCGGCTAAAGTTGCCGTACCGAATGCGATGACGAACGCCAGACAGACGAGTCCGATCTGCAAATGGCATTGTGCCTGCCGCTGATATTGTTGTTGCATTTCAGATCAACCCTTCAATCACACGTCCGCCGTCAAGCACGTTCATTTCCGCACGAGCTTGCGTATCGATTCCCGCGAGTTCGGCGATTGTCGTGCCGACCATCTTGGGCGAGATCGGATCGGTCAGCGGATGTTCGCCCAGCCGATCGCTTTGTCCGATGACCCGACCCGGCTCAATCCCGGCCCCAGCCCACATTGAAAAATAACAGGGCGGCCAATGGTCGCGCGAGGCGCGATTGTTAATTTTGGGAGTGCGGCCGAACTCGCCCATGCAGACAACCAGATTATCCTTCAGCAATCCGCGTTCATTCAAATCGTCGAACAACGCCGAAAACGAGCGGTCGAGAATTGGGCAGTGCAGATCCTGCAGCAGATCAAAATTGTACATGTGCGTGTCCCACCCGAATTCAAATCCGGGCGTGATCGCCTCAACGTGCCGACTGTAGTTGAGCTGAATGTAGGGAACCTCGGCCTCCACCAACCGGCGGGCTAACAACGCGCTCTGCCCAAAGACCGACTGCCCGTATGCCGCACGCGTCTTGTCTGTTTCCTGTGTCAAATCGAACGCGCTGCGGGCCTTGGGGTCCATCAACAATTCATAGGCCGTCTGGTAGGTGCGATTCCAATCGTCAAAGCCGCCGCTTTCCAGTGCGCGGGGAACGTTATCAAGTTGCCGCAGCAGTTTGCGGCGATCCTGGATTCGATTCGGCACGAGGCCGTCCAACAGTTTGAGGGCCGGGATTTCAACCTGGCCCAACTCGGAACAGCCGACCATGAACGGATCGTAGGGCGATCCCAGCGTGCCGCCGCCGTAGCCTTCAATTCGCCGCGCCCCATCCATCACCGTTCCGCGTGCAATCGATAGAAACGGCGGAAGCGCTCCGGTTCGTCCCCGGTGCTTGGCGACGATGGAACCGAAGTTCGGTTGGACCGGCTTCGGGTTCTCTTCAAAACCGGTCAACGCCACGGTGCCGGCATCCGGATGTCCCGGAGCGGTTGTCACATGACTGCGAACGAGCGTGTAAAGATTGCTTCGCTGCGCGATCTTGGGGATCAGCTCCGTGAAATGGACGCCGGGAGTTCTCGTTGCGATGGAAGCGAACGGGCCACGATATTCGGCCGGGGCGTCGGGTTTGGGATCGAACGTATCCAGATGGCTGGGCGCTCCCCACAGAAAGACAAACAGCACCGACTTGGCCCGCCGATCCTGCACGGCATTGGCCACCGCCGCGAGATTTCCCATTCCCAGCGCAAGCGGCACCGACGCCCCCACGCGAAGAAAAGACCGCCGCGTCACACCGCTGCAGGAATTCGCTTGAAAACTACCAACGTCAAACATGCTGCTCTCAGTCGAATCGGGAAAGAGAATGGCCGGCACCCGTGTCCGTCATTCTAGCACAATCGACCCGCGGCTGTTCAAGCGCGGGGGTCGAAGCGCAGCGAAGCCCCCAGAACGATGCGGCAGCGGCATTCTCTCTGCCTCTCGCATCAACTCCGACACCCCTCTTTGCAAAAAGAGTTCGGCCGTCAGATTTCAGCCAGAGACAATGGGGGAGTGGGTGCCATGATAAAAGCACTCGTCTGGGGGCTCCCGTTAGTCGACCCCAGCCACCCAGCCGCCGCCGTCAGGCTGCCCAAAAGCGAGCTGCGCGGGAAAAGCGGGGACGAATCGAGCAGGCGCAAGTCGAGATGGCCGACATGCAGGAGAAATACTGTAAACGTTCGGGAACGAAACGTAGTGAACCGCGTGCCTCGACGACCGACCCGGAAGCGCGTCGGATGAAGATGGGCGACGGCGGCACCCGCCCCGCGATGAACGTTCAATTCGCCAGCGACGGCGGTTTGATGCAGCCGATGTATGACGACGTGTGCACGCGTTACGACGTGGTGCCCGATGACGATCTTGTCGATGGTGGCTTTGTCAAAAAGGACGACATCACGCACGTCGAACAGCAGGGAACGCAGGTGTTCGCTCCTCTGTTGTATGCCGAGCAGAAACAACATGCCGAGCAGAAACAACTCCCTGCCGGCGAAGACCCGTATGCCCTCAGGCCTGGGGAACGCGCTGAGATGACCGCCCATCGCCGGCGGATGGGCACGACTGCAGCGAAAGAAAAATACAAGCGTCGCGCGCCGATTGCCGAGTTCTCCAACGCGGATTGTCGCAACCGCGGATTGAGTCAATTTCGGGTACGCCGCTTGGCCAAAGCGAAGGCCCAGACGTTATGGCACGTCTTGGCTTACAACTTTATGAGACTGCGCAACTTAGTCTGTCCGCTGCGCGTTGAGTTATCTGGAGGTCGTCATGGCAAATTGAGCATCACGCCCATTGGGCGTAACCGGGAAACCACAGCATCACCCGGCGTGCTGCCCCGGCGGACCTGGAGTCGCCCCAACTTCGGCGAAGGCCCAATTTCCAAGTTGCGGAAGCGAACTCGCTAGAAAATCAAAACTCCCTTCGAGGTTTATCTCGAAGATGACAAAATGCCAAAAACTCACAGGCTCGTTGGGACTCATTGTCCAAGGTAAGTCGAGCCCCGTGATCCAGCAGTGGACGGTACGGCAATCTTCGACGGTCCCCTTGGAACAAAAGGTCGCGACGACCGGCGGCTGCTTCGCATGCGTCGGAACCAAAGTCGTTGCCATCGAAAAAAACACCACTACGGAAACAGGAAGATCATTCCCGTCACGACGCTGCCCTGCACGATGGCGGCTTTGGCATTCAACGGAATCTGATAGTGCTTGTGCGGAGCGCATTCGCCCGGCCGATACCAACCGAGCGCGTACATCTTCTTGCAGATGGGGTCGATTGTCATCTGGTATGGCAGACCAATCAGCTGCGTGCTGAAACGGCCGGCCGACACAAACGGCTGCACCAGTTTGTGATGTGAGTGGCCGTAACGCTCCAATGCCGGATCTTCAAAGTACAGCGGGTTCGAGAAGAGCTGGGAAGCTTCCCACATGTACATTGACCCTTCAAAAGATCGATCCACATACGGCTGACTGCCAAGGCGAATTTCCTGCGGACAGGAAAGACGCTTCTCGCCGTCGCCCGGCGGAACATTGCACGGCGCGCCGTCTGGACGCGGGCAGAGATAGTCACACGGGTCTGTCGATTTGGAGGTGGGCAGATAGTCGATGAACGGAAGAATCTGCGAGATGCTGGTTTCCGGCGGTGCCGTCGGCTCGGTTTCGCCCGACTTCTCCGGCACTGGTACTTGCTGCGCCTGCGCTTCGTTGGCGAAATCTCCCGCAATAGTTGCCGCGATGACCAGCGGAGCCCAGTAAAGTAACACCAAGCCGCATATGCGTTTATCGCTGCGCTGAACACGAATTGTCGCCGTTCGCATATCGCTGACTCCCTCGATCAAAATTGGGGTCGCTCTCCCACCTGCACGATTCGATCGGCAGTTTGCCGCGAAACCGTATCTTCGATGTCGTCATCATAACCGTGCGAATCAATGCAATTCGTGTTCGCGCGTCAACACCCGTACCATCGACAGAAACTCTGTAAACTGCCTGACAGGTCGCCGATGGGCTGCGGGGGCCGTTCCGGTAGTATTCCTGAAGCGTGAATTGGGGCCGCATGATTGCAAACGGCACGCGTTTTCACTATTTCCGTATACTGAGTCGCCAACCAGGCGGTCGTTGATCACACTGAGTCGCGATGGTCGTTTTTCTTGACGGTTTTCGCATTGGAGTCAGCATTTCGCGGAACTTCTCGCTGAGGTCGAGGCTCTTATGCAACGAATGAGTTTTTTGATTTCTTGTCTGCCCCAGATTGGCAACCAGGGCCGGATTGCTTGAAGTCTGAATGTTGTGACCACCAGCGATGCGACCTATCGGGTTGTCTCAATGATCGATATCGCGATACCAATTCAGGGAATGTTAGCCGCTTCAGGAGTTCACCCCATGCGCACCACAACTCTTTGCCGCAAACCATCGGCCGCCCTGGCATCGCTTCTGTTTGGCGTGATGGCTTCGTCCGTCTTCGCTGACCCCTGCGGCATGGTTCCGCCCGTGTATGTCGGCAACGACATTCCCATCGCCCGCGTTGGCGAACAGAAGACCTATGTCTTTTACAAAGACGGCGTCGAAACGGTCGTCATTCGGCCCGGCTTTGAAGGCAAGGTTGAAGAGTTTGGGATGCTGATTCCGTTCCCGGCGATTCCCGATTTGCGAAAAGTGTCCGACAACATCTTCCCGCACATCGCTGCCGCCGTCGATCCACCGGAGATTGTCATTGATGTTCGACTTCGTGTCCTGTCGCGTCTGTCGCGTCGCTTTGCCGCGAATTCGTCCAGACCCCAGAACCGGACTGCCGGATTGGCGCTGCAGAGAGACGAGGTCCGCGTCGCCAAGGAAGAAGCGGTCGGCATGTACGAGGTTGCCGTCCTTGAAGCGGGGAGTGCGGCCGCGCTCAAGAAGTGGGTCGATGAACATGGCTTTCAATACCCCAAAGGCATGGACGATGCCTGCAACGATTACGTCAAACAGGGCTGGTGCTTTGTTGCCGTGAAAACCAAAGTCGGCCAGAAGAAGGGCGTCGATCCTAAACCGGGTATGCGAAACGTCAACTCTTCACTGCCGGATGGTTCCACCTTCGACGGCAACGTGCAGGCGATGGGTTTCCGCTTCAAAGTGAAGCAACTCGTCGTGCCGATGCGACTTTCGACCTTCAACGAAGGCGACCTGCACAACATCGTTTACATTCTCGGCGACAAGCCGCTGAAGATTCGCTCGGTGCCGGAAGAATACGTCGTGCGGCAGATTCCCGGCGAACAGCTTTTGAAGAACGTGATCGATCCGTTGCCGCTGCGAATCATCGGTGGCACGGTGAGCAGCCTACAACCGTTTCAGAAGCAGAACCTCAAACAACGCCGCGACCCGTCGCCGCACAACGGCGCGGCGAAGGATTTGTTTGCGGCCGACTTGTTAGCAGTCAAAGAAGGCCGGCTGACGCATCCGCACGAAGAAGTCGAGAAGATGTTACTGGCCGTCGGCGAACGGCTGAGTTTGCGTGGCCCGGAAATCGACAAACTCAACGAAGCGTCGCTGAAGGCCGAACGCGACGCGACGGTGAAGCAGGGTCTGGAAGACTTGAAGGGGATGACGCTTTCGGTGATCGACGGCAGTTTTCCCCGCGAAGTTCTTGCCAGCCGCAACCTCACATTCAGCCCCTACAAGATGCCGGGCCGCCGCAACAAACGCGAGTTTTACGATGCGAAAACGCTCAAACCCGCTCCCGTTCAGCAGGGCGCGATCCATTACGGCGCAGTGAGTCTGAATGAAGCGAAAAACGGCAAGCCCGCCGGTAAATCACCCCGCGCCAATCCCCCCAAAGCCCACGGGTCGCGCCCCGTGGGAACCAGCCTCGCATTCGCGCTCTGTTCTTGCTTGTTCATCGGCGCGGTCATCGGCGTGCGCCGCAGTCGCTCGTCAGCGTAAAATCTGTTCCAGATGCTCCAGTAGCGGTCCGGGAGAAAGTCCCAACCCGAGTGACAACATGGCCGCCAATACGGCGGCGGCCAGCGCGGTTTGCCCTCCCGATGGACGCGGCTGTCCCACCTGGATGTTCAGGAACATCGCCGCCACAAGCCGTAGATAAACCGACGTCAGCAATAAACAGTTGATGGCAGCCAGCCCAACGAGTGCGACGAATCCGCCGTTGAGTATCGTCAGCGAGGCCGGCTCCAGGCCGGTTGGCGTTACGAGTGCAGCCATCATCATAAACATGTTCCCCCAGAACAACGGCAACGGCGGCAGGCCGGCCAGGCTGAACAGGCAGATCGCTGCGCAGCCGGCGGCGACCGGTTCGGAGCGAACCAGCCCACTCAAATCCTCAATGTACTCCACTTCCCGATCTCGCCGTGCCAGATAACACAGCACCGAAAATACTCCTGTGATCGCGAGGAGATATCCAGCCAGATAGAAGAACCCGGCGGCAGCACCGATGGTGACACCCATTAGCGCAAAGCCTGCGTGTGCCATCGCGGTGTAGGCCAACAGACGTCGCACCGATCGTTGAGCGCACGCCATCACTGCGCCCACGGTCATTGTTACCGCAGCGACGACCATCAGCATCAACACGACCGTCTGGTCCAAGCCGTTCCACGACGGTCCGAACAATCGCCATGCCGCGATAATACAGGCCGATGTGGTGATCGTCGCAGGAAACGCTGCCTGCCAAGCAGTTGTTGAATCGGTCAATTCCGAAGAACCAAAATGAAATGGCGCGACGCGCATCCGCATGGCAAGTCCGGCAAGGATCAAAACGGCAGCCGGCAAACCGAGACGAATCGTCCCAGTCTGAAACGAAGTCGGCTCGATCGCAGAGCGGCCTCCCGCCAACAACGCCATGCAGCCGGGCAAGTGCGTTGTTCCGGTGATCCCGTACAGAATCGCGATTCCGAACCATAACAGTCCAGTGGACAGCAAGCCGAGCAACAGCAGTTTCGCGGACGCTTCATCCGTTGTACTGCTTGACCGCTGTGCGACCCAGGCGAGCAGCGTCGGCAGCGTTATCAACTCTAACGACAACGCCAACACAATCAGATCGTGGGCCATGCCAACAAGCATCAGGCCGGCAACCGCCAGCAACAGCCCGGCAAATCGTTCGGGCAATCCGTCGGCCAGTGGCTGCACTTGCATCGATGCGAGCGTCAACAAACACCCCAGCCCCAGCGCGGCCCAGCAGACTGTCAGCGAAAACGAATCGAGTGCGATTTCTGCCTTTTTATGACTGTGGCTATTCGCCGTTTCATCGGCTGATGCTGTGTGTTCTGTCGTCTCAACTTGTAAATTTGAGGCATACGACAGTCCCCAGCCCGCGAGAGAAAACGCCAGCAGGCAACACAGTCCCTCGAAACGGTGCAACCACGCCCATCCCGCACCCAGCAACAGCAGCACTGCAGCCAGAACCAGAATAGTGGGGGCAACTGCCGCGGGCGGCATGTGATTGGCTTTCAGGAGAAGGGCGGCATGAAGGCAACGCCGAAATTCCAGCGGGCCTTTGACGATGTAAGTGACGAGCAATAGAATAACACCCAAAGTCGCAGCAGGAAGTGATCGGCACCCAACGCGGATATTGAAATCTGTTTCAATGCCAAGTCGTTTGCGAGAGAAACCCATGACCGACAACAGATTGCCAATCCACGAGACCCGCAAGTTGACGTTCGAGAACGGCACTGCCATCGGTGTCAGCAATCGCTGGCAGGGAGGGCAGTATTGCTCGATCCTGACGGAAGCCGGAATTGTTGGCTGCGGAATCTACGATCTGGATACCGCCGCCGAATTCGGCCAGGCTATCGCAATCGCCAAGGGAACGCCGGCGAAGCCGCTGGTGGAACCGGAAGACCTTTATGAAGCAAATATCGTCGGCGTCACCACGCTGGCGGCCGGCTACGGCATCGAGGTCGGCATGACCGGACGTCAGGCCGTCGAACGGATGCTGCAAGCGGCTGAATCGTCGAGTGACCAATAACCAAAGACCATCAGAAACTGAATTCAGTGGGCTGCGGCCCGATTGTGAGTGAACCGTTATGACCGCCCCTATCGTCGTCAAAACCATCGATCACGTCACACTGGTCGTCAAGGATTTGGAGGCCAGCCGCAAGTTTTATTGCGATCTGCTCGGCATGGAACAAATGGACCGGCCGAATTTCTCGTTCGGGGGCAGTTGGTTTCAAGCCGGCATCACGCAGATCCATCTGATTCTGGAACACGACGAATCGGGGCCGGCCGGCGAAAACATTTCGATTCAGAAGCAGTCGAGCCGCAACCACCACTTTGCCTTTGAGGTGGCCGACGGTCACGTGGCTGCCCAGGTTTTGCAGGAGCGAGGCATACCGTTGGTCGCCGGCCCGAAAGCCCGTCCCGATGGGGCCGTGCAGGTTTTCGTCAATGATCCGGACGGCTACGTCGTTGAGCTGACTTCACCGCCTGTTGGCTGAGACGGCTGCGGTGTGGGGTTGGATGACGGCGAAAACTACGGCGTTTCGGAAACGCGACTGGAAAGAAGTGGCCTCTCTGCGCTATACTCAATAGAGAGGCCGCCATTGCCGGGCGGCGATGGAAAGAGCAGAATGAAGAGCCGAGCGGAGCAGCATTGATGGCGAATATGACGAAAAACGTAATCATCGGCTCGATGGGCATCGCGGGGGTCGTCGCGCTTCTGGCCATCGTCGATCTGATCGTAGGGTTTCCGTTTCAAGGTCAGATGCTGATGGACATCATGTTCCTCGCTGGCGCCGCGATGGTGGGCTACATGGGCTGGGACTCTTATCGCGATCTGCGATGACGCCCGATGGATGACGTCGGATGATCGACGCTCCGATTGCCATTGGCATGTCGCCAGTGCATCGCGGAACGCACTGGCACCCGTTTAACAGAAGATCGACAAGTTTCTATTTGATCGAGAACTTGCCGATGATGCCGCCGCGCCAGAAGCGATCGACGTATTGGCCGTCGAACTCGTCGCCGGTGAATGAGCTTTCCAAGGTGTACGCACCCTGCTCATCGGAGACTTTCGCGAGGACCGGGTAGGCCATTCGCTCTTTGGTGCCACAGGTGTTGTCGGCCTTCTTCAGCCGCCGCGTGCGAACCGTTGCGATTCCGGCATCGACGATGGAATAGCCGGTGTCGTCGTCGCTACCGATATCCATTTTGATTTTGGAAGTCTTCACTGCGATGACCTTCTGGATGGTCTTGCCGGCAAGTTTGCTGGCCATTGCCACCAAAGCCTTCTGCTGCGGCTTCGTGGCCTGTTTATCGACGATGAACAGCGTTTCGGTTTTGACTTTGTCTCCCACGCCGAATGTGCGGTCGCCGTAGACGACGGCAACAACCGACAGGCCGTCCAGCTTGACGTCTTGATAGGTTCCCTTGGTCACTTTCCAGGCCATTGTTGCCTGATTGCCAATCAGGCCAATCTCTGCATTGGCCAGACACGGGCCGGCCCACATGTTGGCGTTACGGACTTCCAGATATTCACCCTCAATCGACGCCGCCGAGGCAACGCTGGCCAGTAGCACAAATGCCACACCTGTGAATGCTGCAGAACGCATTGAAAGTCCTCCTGTTTGTTCGTTCCGATGACTTGGATTGCAAATGGTGACAACGACGCTTGTCGCAGAGCGGTCACCGGGAATTTCGCGCTGGGTTTGATTTTCTCACGATGGACCCGAGTCGTCAAGCACGATCCAGAACCGGGAAGATTGACAGCCGAGTTCCACATCATTGTGAAAGGCCGAATTGGGCCGGTCATTCTTTGCGGCAACCGGCAAGCAGCCGACGCAAATAGGTCTGCGCTCGCCGGTAAACACCGGGCGAAGTACTCTCGCGCGGCCCGGCGACATTGATCGTTTTGACGGCGTGTTTTGCCAACCACTGGAGAACGCTCGCCGTATCAGGTGACTGATCCAGGTCAACGACGAGGCACGGTTTGCCAAAATCGTCGGCCAAGTTCTTCGTCAGCGCTGTCCCGCCGGTGGGTGAGCCGATGGTGAGAATGAGCGTCGCATCGCCGACACGAACGTTCCATTCGGTGCGATCGACGTACCGGGCCGACGGTGTCTCCCAGAGTGGGTACTTGCGGTCGATCGGCCCATCTTCCGCCTTTCGTCCCCGCGGACACCACCCGCCGCAGCGAATGCCGAATTCCAACGCAACATCCAGCGCCGCACGATCAACGCCCGTCTGTCCGCCGGAGATGAGTTGTTTGATCGGCACGTTTCACTCGTTGTTAGTGATGATCGTATGGCGGCGAAATGCTTTCGCCAGAAATTACGCCGACCGGGCGACAATCGCAAGCATGACGAAGATGGCGTCGTAGGTGACAATGACAACGTGACAGCTCGGTTGCTGACCCAGAAAAATGTCAAGAGCCGCGCAGCGGCGCGCCCTTTTGCGAGCTGCACTGGGGCCAAACCGACAGCTTGCTGTCGTAGGGCGTACCGGCCAGTCATTCGACAGCAAGCTGTCGGTTTGGGTTCACGGGTCGCTTCGCTCGCCTCGTCGCGTCGGTATAATTGAAGGTGTGGACTGACAGCCTGTGATTCTTTTGCGCTGAGCGCACTGCGGGAGAAATGATGAATTCAATGGCACGAGGTTTCTTGTGGAGTTTGATCGTGATGATGAGCGCGGCGTCGGCGAGTGCGGGAGAGAAGGACAGCAGGTTGCGACTCTCGTGGGAGAAGAACTACCTGACAATCCACGGCAAACATCTGCCGGGCGAAACGGTGAAGGTGATGTATCTGGAGGCGTACTGCCGTCCCGGTTCGACCGACCGCGAGTGGGGGAAGACGACCATCGGACATAAAACCGAATTGCTCGAAGCAGACAAAGACGGACAGTGGTTGAAGCTCAAATGTGTGCTGAACGATGGCGTGACGGTGACGCATGAAATCCGAACCGAGCCGGGCGCGATCAACTTTCGGCTGGTGGCACATAACCCGACCGACAAACCTTCATTAGCGCATTGGGCGCAACCCTGCGTGCGCGTCGATCAGTTCACCGGGCTGACGCAGAAGACGTACTTGCCGAAATCGTTCGTGTTTCTCGAAGGCAAACCGGTTCGCATGCCGACACCGGTGTGGGCAACCAAAGCCCGCTATATTCCCGGGCAGGTCTGGGCTCCGAAGAACGTCAACCGCAACGACGTCAACCCGCGACCGCTCAGCCCACAAGTTCCCAGCAACGGTTTGATTGGTTGTTATTCGGGCGACGACAAGATGATCCTTGCGTCAGCGTGGGAACCGTACCAGGAATTATTTCAGGGAGTTGCCACCTGCGTGCATTCCGATTTCCGCATTGGCGGCCTCAAGCCGGGCGAAACGAAAAAGATTCGCGGCAAGCTCTACCTGGTCGATGCCGACATGAAGGCATTAGTGTCCCGTTATCAGAAGGACTTTCCGGAGCATTTGACAGCGAAGAAGAAATGACGCGGCGAAGAACTTTTAAATTTGCAGTTGTAAATTTGAAATTAACAACTCGTTCCCAAGCTCCAGCTTGGGAACGCATAAACGCGAAGCTCTGCTTCGCACGTCATGGATTCACCGTCGGAAGCAGAGCTTCCGGGGAGTGCGTTCCCAAGCCAGAGCTTGGGGACGAGGACAACGCACACCTTGGCGTCGTGAAACCTCTTCAGCGCATGCCAACCGGTTGTAGCGGGCAATGGTCGGAGACGAAGGTCTTGGCCTCCTGTGCGTCTTCGAAACCAACCGTGACAGTTTGTTTGCGCGCCGGGCCGCTGACGCGGATGACGGTTCCGATGCCGTATTGCGGATGACGGACGAGCATGCCTGCGGAAAAACCGGCTCGCTTGGCGGGCGTCTCGGCGCTGTCTCCCGGCGGATTGGAGCGGCGGAGTCGCGACGGGGCGGATGATGTGTCGGCGTCCCAGTCGTCAACGTCGTTTCCATTGTGCGACTCAAAATCCGTCGGCCAGTCGCTCTCGGTACGTTCGCTCCACTTGATTTTCAACTCGGAGACGAATTCGCTGGGAATGGTCGTCAACCGGCGACCACGGAAATTCCGGCACTGGGTCTGCGTGAGGAACAGGCGATCTTGTGCACGGGTGATGCCGACAAACAGCAGCCGCCGTTCTTCTTCCAATTCGCGGTTGTCTTCAGTTCGCAATGCTCGTTCGTGCGGAATCAGGTTGTGTTCCAGACCGACGAGATATACCACCGGGAATTCCAGTCCCTTGGCTGCATGCAAAGTCATCAGTGTGACGCAGCCGGCGCTGTCATCGAGGTTGTCGCCCGAACTGACCAGCGAGACCGTTTCGAGGAATCCTTCCAGCGTTGCTTCGTCGGCACGTGCATCATCGAATTGCTGCGCCGCGGTGCGCAGTTCCTGCACATTGGCGAGCCGCTGCTGATCCTGTTCCGAATCGCTGCCTTCCCACTGTTTGAGATACCCCGTCCGCTCCAGCACGCGGGCCAACTGCGAATCGACCGGTTCGTCGATTGCCTGCCGACAGCCTGCAATGAGGTCGGCGAACTTCTTCAGCGACGCGCCGGCCTTTTTGGGGAGCCCGGGGATCTCGCCTACGCGGCTGGCTGCTTCGACGAGAGAAACGCCAGATCGCTCGGCCCAGTCACTCAGCTTCGCAATGCTCGTCTTTCCGATACCTCGCCGGGGCGTGTTAACCACCCGCAGAAATGCGATGCGGTCGGCCGGGTTGCTGATCAGTTTCAGGTAGGCCAGCGTGTCTTTGATTTCGGCCCGTTCGTAGAACTCAACTCCCGATGCAATCTGGTAGGGGACGCGATGTCTGAGCAGGGCGAATTCGATTTCGCGGGAGAGCGCGTTGACACGGTAGAGGATTCCGAAATCGGACCACGCTCTTTCGCCTGCCTCGACTTGTCGCCGCATGTCGCGGGCGATTTCGTCAGCCTCGTGTTCGCCGTCGCGATAAACGACCAACTCGACCGGTTCGCCGTCGGGATTGTCGGTCACCAGCCGTTTTTGTTTGCGCAGAACATTGTGGGCAATCAGCGAGTCGGCCGTTTTTAGAATCTGTTGCGTGCTGCGAAAGTTTTCTTCGAGCCGAACGACGACGGCGGACGGGTAATCGGATTCAAAGTGAAGAATGTTATCGATTCGCGCACCGCGCCAACCGTAAATCGATTGATCGGGATCGCCGGTCACGCACAAGTTGGGAAAGTCCTGCGATAACGCAGCGACAATGCGATACTGGGCGGGGTTAGTATCCTGGTACTCATCGACGAGAACAAAACGGTATTGCTCGTCGAGACTATGACGCAACTCCGGGTTTTCGCTCAGTAACCGGACCACGTGCAACAACAGATCGTCGAAATCAACCGCGTTGGATTCCATCAGCCGGCGTTGGTACACCGGATAGACACGGGAGACGACGGCATCGAGGTGGTTGCCAATGGCATCGTCGAACGAGCGGGCGACATCGGCGGCCGACTGCAGATTGTTCTTGGCGTTGCTGATGCGATTGGCCACTTTGTTGGGCGAGAAGTGGACCGCATCGATGTTCAAATCACGAAGCACTTCGCGCAGCAGTTGCCGCTGGTCGGTCGTATCGAAGATGCTGAAGTTAGCACCAAGGCCAACGATTTCCGCCCGCGACCTGAGCAACCGCGCACAGAACCGGTGGAACGTGCTGACCCAGACTCTGCCCTGAGGCACCAATTCCTTGACGCGTTCACCCATCTCGTCGGCAGCTTTGTTGGTGAAGGTAATCGCCAGAATCTCCCGCGGATTCACACCTCTTTCAATCAGACGTGCGATGCGACGAGTGATGACGCGCGTTTTTCCCGAACCCGGACCGGCAAGCACCAACAGCGGCCCGCGAAAATGATCGACGGCCTGCATTTGGCTGGGAGTGAGATCGGCCGAAGACGACACGTGTGCTGATACCCTGTGGTAAAATGTTTAGAGGCGGGGCAACGCCCCGCGCGTTTCGACACGAAGTGTATGCGGTCAGCCTGCGGGTGGGTAGCGTCGCTGGAGAACACGATGTCTCCAAGGGTTGACCGAAACCGTTGAGCATTGTGAGATGGTCAACGGACCGACAGTTCAAATTCTTTACCACGAAATACATAAAACACACGAAAGAAAACTGAGACAAGTTGAATCTTGACTCACAAGACCAATGCCAGACTGCGTGTCGGTTGAGTCCTCATTCTCAATTCCTGTTTTTCTCAATCCAATTTTCGTGTGTTTCGTGTATTTCGTGGTGGCATCCTTTCAGGAAAGGACGATTGACCGATGTCGTACCGGCGACAGAACCGTGCGGCTTGGAACCGGCTGGCGGAACAGCAAAGCCAGTTTACGCACGTGGCGACCGATGAAGAGTGTCACGATCCGCTGCGGACACTCGATGCCCGTGGCTGGTTACCAAAAAGTGTGCACGGAATGGATGTGCTATGTCTGGCGGCGGGGGGTGGCTGGCAGTCGATTCTGTATGCCTCGGCCGGTGCCAAGGTGACGGTTGTGGACATCAGTCCTTCGATGTTGCGGCTGGACGAGCGAGAAGCGAGTCGCCGCAACCTGCAGATTCGCACGATTGAAGGATCGATGGACGATCTGTCGATGCTGCGCGATGAGTCGTTTCACATCGTTCACCAACCGGTCAGCACCTGCTATGTCCCCGACATCGCTGCCGTATATGGAGAAATTGCCCGTGTCTCACGCGACGGTGGCCTGTACATCAGCCAACACAAACAGCCGACCAGCCTGCAAATCACCCACCGTGATCCCGAAGATCGCTATGTGATTGGGACCGAATACTATCGGGAGGGGCCACTGCCGCGCGTTGCCGACACCTCTTATCGTGAGACGGGGGCGGCAGAATTTCTGCATCGCTGGGATGAACTGGTGGGGGAGTTATGCCGCGCGGGATTTGTGCTGGAAGACCTGCGGGAGCCGTTTCGGGCCGATCCACAGGCCGCGCCGGGACATTTTCGTCATCGCGGGCGATTTACAGCACCGTATGTTCGTCTGAAGGCCCGCCGGTTGGGGCGTAGTGACGTAAGTGACGTGTCCGCAGGGATTTGGACGCCGTAATCTGATCCCACGGGATGCGGCCCGTGGGTCTTGACGAGGCGGAAAAGTTTGCCTAATCGGTATATATTGAACCGAATTGGTTTAAGTGGCGACTGTGGGGTCGCCGATGGGAGTAGGGCAGGTGCATCTTGCGCCGCACAGAGAGGACGGCAGTCGGCATTGTTTCAGTTCTGAAACTCGCCGACTCTCGTATTGACGAGAATCACGGCGTGTGCAAAATACGCTGCCCGTACTCACACTTTCCCTTCACAATTGCATTTCCCCACCTCCCCCCAAGCGGGTCCCACGGACGGGACATCCGGCCGAACAAAGGAGTGAATTCGTCGTGAAAAAGTTTCTTCTCTCAGCAGCGGTTGTTATGACTTTTGCCGGTCTCTCGTGCTTTGCCACGAGTGCTCGTGCTCAAGGCGGCGCAGGCGCGTCATCGACCCCCAAAATCGGCCTGATCGACATGGCCGAAGTCTTCAAGAAGTACAAGAAGTTTGAAGCCCTCCGCGAAGGTTTGAAAACCGACATTCAGGCGACAGACGCCAAAGCCAAGCGAATGGCAGCCCAGGCACAGTCGCTTCAGGCCAAATTGAAGAGTGGAAACTTCAAGCAGGACTCGCCCGAGTACAAGCAGATTGAAACACAACTCATTCAATTGCAGGCCGAGTTCACGAGCTTCAAGAATCAGTCGCAGCGCGAGTTCATGAAGAAGGAATCGCAGATTTACAAGACGGTTTACCTGGAAGTCTCCGACGCCGTTGCGAAGTACGCCGGCTACTACAAGTACACGCTGGTGCTGCGATTCAACCGCAAGAGCCTGGAAGAAGCCGAAAACCCCCAGGGCGTGCTGCAGAGCATGAACAAGCAGATCATCTACATGATGCCGGAAGACGACATCACCGACTCGATCGTCGATTACCTGAATCGCCTTTACATCAAGAATACCCGTTCGGCCGATGACACTCCTCCCCGGCGAAACAACTAGTCTGAAGGTATTACCATGACGGGAATTGCCCGCAGGTAAAAAGTGATCAACGATTCGGCGGCGTTTCCGACACGAAGATCGGAGCGCCGCCGAATTTGCGATAACACTGAGAATTCGAGCAGAGACTTCTAACAGCGTTAAGGGGTGCCACTGGCGTATCGCCAGTGCGTTACGTGTTGCACTGGCGACACGCCAGTGGCACACAAGAGAAGCAAGCAGACGGAATGTCAGCGACAGGAAAGTCACTGAATTCTCGACCGGAACAAACAACATGGACGTAAGACGGCAGCGAACCATTCGCAGACCAGCGGTGGTCACATCCATCGGCTTCTTCACCGGAGCCGATCTCACGTTGCGTCTGCTTCCGGCTCCCGCGGGACATGGAATCGCCTTTCAGCGAACCGACTGCCCCGGCAGTCGCCCGATTCCCGCAACCATCGAATTCGCGCTGCCCCGCGAACGACGTACGGCGATTGGCCGTGACGACGTGTCGGTGGAAACCATCGAACATGTGATGGCCGCATTGGCCGGGTTGCAAATCGACAATTGTCTGATCGAAATCGACGGCCCGGAAGTTCCCGGCTGCGACGGTTCGGCCCGCGACTTTGTCGATGTGTTGCTCGACGCGGGAACCGAAGAACAGGACCAAACGCGGCCAATGGCCTCGGTTGCGGCCCCATTTCAGGTCACGGCCGACGACGGTCGTTCGGAAGTTCGCGTCCGCCCCGGCAGTCAGAACGCAATGGTGATCGAATATCGGCTCGATTACGGTGCCGATTCTCCCATTCCAAGTGAACAACTCAGCTTGGAAATCACGCCCGATTCGTTCGTCAGAGAACTCGCATTGGCCAGAACTTTTATCGCGGAATCCGAAGTCGCCGCCCTGCGTGCCGCCGGCTATGGCAGCCGCACCACGGCCCGCGATCTGTTGGTTTTTGCCGACAATGGCAGCATCATCGACAACGAACTGCGGTTTGAAGACGAATGCGTACGACACAAAATACTCGACTGCATCGGTGACTTTGCATTATTGGGCTGTGATCTGCATGGCCATTTTTCTGCATCGCGTTCAGGACATCGACTGAATCGCGACGTCGTGCAGCACATGGTTGATACCAAATCACTCACATCGTTTTTATCCGAGCCACCGGCTGACGCCGCTTGAATCATTCTGGAGTCGCGCTGAACAGCAAGGAATTGTCAGTAGACCGCTGTTCCCCGGCGGGCAATAAGGAATTACTCCATGCCAACCAAGATTTCGCAGCTGTCGCAAATCGATCCTCGGGCCGAACTGGGCGTCGATCTGGAAATCGGGCCGTTCTGTGTCGTTGGCCCCGATGTCAAAATTGGTGACGGAACGTGCCTGCAAAGTCACGTCAGTATCACGGGGCGAACGACCATCGGCTGCGACAACATTTTCTACCCGAACAGCGTCGTCGGCGCCGGCCCGCAAGATGTCAGTTACTGCTCCGACGAAACCATGCTGGAAATCGGCGATGGCAACATCTTCCGTGAAGGGGTGACCGTCAATCGCGGCGCGGAGAAAGAGGACAGCGTCACCCGCATCGGCAACAACAACATGCTGATGGCCAATAGTCACGTCGCCCACAATTGCCACATTTTCAACGACGTCATTCTTGTCAACGGTGTACTCTTAGGCGGTCACGTGCATGTGCACGATGGAGCCATCGTTTCGGGTAATTCGGTCGTGCATCACTTCTCGACATTGGGGACGTTGGCGTTCATCAGCGGCGGTTGCCGAGTTCCGCACGACGTTCCCCCCTATATGTTGGCCGTCGGTAGCGATGATCCGAGAATTCTGAACATCAACCACGTCGGCATGCGACGTCACGGAATCAGCAGCGATACGGTCGCCATCATCAAGCAGGCCTACCGATTGCTCTTCCGAAAAAACAAAAACCTCGAAGACATCCGAACGGAATTCGACGCGCAGCTGAACGGCGTGTTTCCGTTTGAGTTGTCGATGCTGCTGAACTTCGTCGAGCAACAACGGCGCGGCAAAATGGGCCGCGCCCGCGAAGCCGTCCGCGATCAACCACCGCAGAGTGAACAACAGGATTTGAACCAGCGGAGAGCCGCATGAGTCAGCTGAAAGTTGCAGTCGTCGGCGTGGGTGCATTGGGACGACATCACGCCCGCATTCTGGCCGGGTTCGATGACGTGGACCTGGTGGCAGTGGCCGACACGAGCGCCGAAAACGGACGAGAGGTCGCCGAACTGCACGACACCCGTTGGGTCGAGCGCTACAGCGAAGTCATCGACAGTATTGATGCCGTTTCGATTGCCGTTCCCACGTTCTTGCATCGGCGGGTTGCCGGCGAGTTTCTGGAACGCGGAGTTCCTGTCCTCGTCGAAAAGCCGCTGGCAGGTAATCTCGGTGACGCTCAGGAACTGGTCGATCTGGCCGACTCGCAGCAGACATTACTGCAAGTCGGACACGTCGAGCGATTCAACCCGGCCACGCAGGCTGCATGGGCCGAATGTGGCGCGCCAAAATACATTCGTAGCGAACGGCTCAGCCCGTACGCTTTCCGTTCGATGGACATTGGCGTCGTCCACGATTTGATGATTCACGACATCGACCTCGTACTCAGTTTGGTCAAGTCGCCCTTGAAACACGCCAGTGGATTGGGTTTCTCAATTCTCGGCGAGCAGGAAGACGTCGTGCAGGCGCGACTGACGTTCGAGAATGGTTGCGTTGCCGACCTGACGGCCAACCGCGTTAATCCCACTGCCAGCCGAGCGATGCAGGTCTGGTCAACCGCCGGATGCATGAACGTCGATTTCAACTCGCGTCACGTTGTTTCCTACAGCCCGTCCAATGCGCTGCGATTC
>Ga0209402_10001239_pt1 | contig 28525 bp, 19 predicted proteins | sample ArcticOcean_MG_C_3_FD_187437 | JGI IMG/M metagenome (GOLD analysis project Ga0209402, IMG submission 187437) | Marine microbial communities from western Arctic Ocean - ArcticOcean_MG_CB8_126 (SPAdes) (version 2) | ecosystem: Environmental > Aquatic > Marine > Oceanic | place: Arctic Ocean... | reverse complement strand
TCTCGTCGATATCATCGGCGGACTCAAGCAGAGGATGGCCGATGTCAGAGCGATGTGGATAGAACTGGATTCTGAGCGACGCGAAGAACCGCCCCGTTCATTCACTGCAGTTCGGATGCGATACATCATCGAGGGCGACGTCCCAGAGAAATTGGTCCGTCGGTTGATTGAACAGAGTCATGCGAAGTATTGTTCGGTCGGAGCTATGATTTCGGGGTCGGGCGCCAGTGTGGAATGGGAACTGGAGATCAGACCGTGACCTGTATTATTTAACCGACGATGACGACTCGGATTTCTTAAATCCCGAAGTAAATCCTCTCTCAGAGAGGGGGTATTAAACTCAATTATTAAACACCCCCCAACAGCACAGAAGAACCCTTCGCGCGAAGGAAGCAGTAGAATCGAGACGGGTAATTGATTCAGAGGTGAATAGAATGCAGAGTAGAACCGATGATGAGAGGGTCCACCAAGAGGGTGAGGCTGAGGTTGGACTCGTCATCGAGAGACGTTTCACCAATGTCGGCTCCGATCCTTTCGACCAATTCGACTGGATTGAGATGAGTGTCGAGATTCGCAATCCTGACGGCTCTCTGGCGCACGAGATAAATGGCGTCCAGCTACCCTCGGGCTTCACCGGCGTATCGGGCAAGGTCTGCGCTCAGAAATATCTCCGAAAAGCCGGTGTTCCTGCTTCTCTACGCAAGGTGGCGGAGGACGGTGTGCCTGCCTGGTTGCAGCGCAGTGAGCCGGATCATGAGAAATTGCAGACCTTGGAAGCCGACGACCGATATGTTGGTGAGGTCGATGGTCGTCAGTTGTTCCGCCGACTTTCTGGCACCTGGACATACTGGGGTTGGAAGCACGGCTATTTCGCCAGCGAGGCCGATGCTCGCGCTTTCTACGACGAGATGTGTTACCTCATCGCCAGCCAACGCTCGGCACCGAACAGCCCACAATGGTTCAACACGGGATTGAATTGGGCTTACGGCATCGAGGGACCCCCCCAAGGTCACCATTACATCGATGGGGTGACTGGGGAATTGAAACTCTCTGAGGATGCTTACACACACCCACAACCCCATGCCTGTTTCATCCAATCTGTCAGTGATTCTCTGGTCGGTGGAACCGAGTCGATCATGGGACTGTGGAACCGTGAGGCTCTGCTCTTCAAGTATGGTTCGGGAACCGGCTCCAATTTCTCGAGAATCCGTGGCGCTGGAGAACCGCTTTCAGGCGGTGGAACCTCCAGTGGCCTGCTCTCTTTCCTGAAGATAGGCGACCGCGCGGCGGGCGCTATCAAGTCGGGTGGAACCACACGTCGAGCAGCCAAGATGGTGACGCTCGACCTCGACCATCCTGATATCGAGAATTTCATCGATTGGAAGCTCAGCGAAGAGGAGAAGGTCTCGGCTCTCGTCATCGGCTCGACGATTCTGCAGAAGCATTCAGACTCGATCATGAAGTCTGTCTGGGCGCACGATGAGGGCGAGGGGCGTTTCGACCCAGCTGTGAATGGTGCACTCAAGATGGCTATGGTGAAGGCTGTCAGAGACAGTGTTCCTCAGCCACATATCAAGCGGATTCTGGATCTGGCGGGTCAAGGATGGAAGAATCTTGATTTCGAGGTCTTCGATACCAATTGGCAGGGTGAGGGGTACACGACGGTATCCGGTCAGAACAGCAACAACTCGGTTCGCGTCCCGAATTCCTTCATGGATGCTCTACGCGACGATGGGCAATGGAATCTCTACCACCGAACTGAGTTGGAGCGGGCGCAGGAATCGGGGCGAGAACCTGAACCCTGCCACTCGATGCCAGCCGCGGACCTGTGGAATAAAATCGCTTACACCGCCTGGGCTTGTGCCGACCCGGGAGTTCAATTCGATACCACGATCAACGAGTGGCACACCTGTCCCGAGGGTGGGCGTATCAACGGTTCCAACCCTTGTAGCGAGTACATGTTCCTCGATGATACCGCTTGCAATCTAGCGAGTATAAACCTCATCAAATACTACGACAAGTCGTCTCAGACTTTCGATGTTGAGGATTTCCGGCATAGTGTTCGGCTGTGGACGGCCACTCTGGAGATCAGTGTTCTGATGGCGCAATTCCCCTCCGCTGAAATCGCCCGGAAATCCTACCAGTACCGCACTCTCGGTCTTGGTTACTGCAATCTAGGTTCGCTGCTCACCCACATGGGAATTCCCTACGCCGATGAGCGCGGCTACGCAATCTGCGGCGCACTCACCTCGATTATGTCTGGAGAATCCTACGCGACGAGCGCTGAGATGGCTTCAATTCTCGGCGCCTTCCCTGGATATGAGGATAATTCCGAGCACATGCTGCGGGTGATGCGCAATCATCGCAGAGCCGCTTATGATGTTCCATCCGATGAATATGAAGGACTGACTGTTGCTCCAATGGGAATCAATTCCAAGAAATGCCCCAAGAATCTGCTCGAAGGAGCTCGCGTTGCTTGGGAGCGCGCTCTGCGAGAGGGGGAGGAGCATGGCTTCCGCAATGCTCAGACCACAGTCATCGCGCCGACCGGAACCATCGGATTGGTTATGGGAGCAGATACCACTGGTGTCGAGCCACAATTCTCGTTGATCCAGTACAAACAACTGGCTGGCGGCGGCTCGTTGAGGATCATCAACACGGGTGTGCCGAACGCTCTCAAGCACCTTGGCTACACAGATAAACAAACGCAGATAATCGAGGAGTACATCATGGGAACAGCCTCACTCCGCGACAGTCCGGTAGTCTCATCGAAGGCACTCAGAGAATTGGGCTTCGATGCACAGAAAATCAAGGACATCGAAAGCAGTTTCCCCGATGTCTTCGACCTGAAATCCGCCTTCACGCCCTCAATCCTCGGCCAAGATTTCTGCACCTCCACCCTCAGCATGACCAATGAGCAATACGAAGACCCCTTCTTCGACACTCTGAGACATTTGGGATTCACCCCATCCGATGTCGAACAGGCCAATGACCATGTCTTCGGATACGGCACCATCGAGGGTGCTCCCAACCTCAAAGAAGAGCACCTCGCTGTCTTCGACTGTGCTACGCCTTGCGGCAAACATGGTGTTCGCTCAATCGATTGGAAGGCTCACGTCCTGATGATGGCGGCCGCTCAACCATTCATCTCAGGAGCTATTTCAAAGACCATCAACATGCCTGCGGATGCCACCATCGAAGAGATTCGCGCCGCCTATGAATTGAGTCATGAAACCATGAACAAGGCTTGCGCTGTCTACCGCGATGGTTCCAAACTATCTCAGCCGTTGATGAATCAACTCATCGATGAAAGTTCGATCGGTGAGGATGAAGAAGAGAATGAGGCCGTCACCGTAGTCCACAAGATGATTGAAGAAACCGCAAAGGCGCTACCTATTCCTGCTCCTGCAGCCCGCAGCATCGCTGAGCAATTCGTCCATAATTACATCGCCACGCGCAGACCCCTCCCCGATGTTCGCTCGTCGAGCACGATGAAGGCACGCGTCGGAGGACACACAGTGTATCTCTCCTCGAGCACCTATGATGATGGGCGACTCGGTGAAATCATGATCACGACCTCGAAGGAGGGCGCTGCTTGGCGCTCATTGCTAAACCAATTCGCCATCGCGATCTCGATTGGACTGCAGTACGGCGTGCCATTGGACGCTTTCGTCAAATCATTCACCTTCCAGAAATTCGAACCGAGTGGAATGGTCAGTGGGGGCAGTGGCCGAGTGCGAATGACCACCTCGATCGTCGACTACATATTCCGAGAATTGGCGATTCAATATCTCTCTCGCGATGACCTTGCTCATGTCTCGGAAGAGGACCTCGATACAACATCGATCAGTCGCCCTGAGGTGACTGAAGACGGTGTTGCTCGTAATCAGGGCGAGCGTCGTGATGTTCAATTGACTCTCAATGCTGTTGCGCCGGTTATCGAAGCTGAAGAAGAGAGGACTCGCAGACTGGCACGCGAACGTGGATTCACCGGAGACATCTGTGACGATTGTGGCAGCAGTCAGATGGTGCGTAACGGAACCTGCCTCAAATGCAATGCCTGCGGCGCAACGACCGGTTGCTCTTGATCACGGCATCTCAGATGCGGCTTCCTCGCTGCGCATCCTGACCATCCGAATGAGTTCGACGTAAGCCGATTCTTCGACAGATTGTATCATATGACACGTCTGAAGGAATGCTTCGGGAGCGACTCTGTACTGCTCGACGATGAGATTCGCCAAACGCGAGCGCCCGATTTCAGATGACTTGACCCAAGCGGGGGGAAGAAGCTCTGCGGGGTCACTCGATTGTGCTCCGAGGTAATCCCTGAATCCGGATTCGACGACGCGGTGGAGTGCTCGTTGATTACCAGAATCGATGATGAGAATGGCGCGAGGAGAGAATTCCTCGGAAGCCAGCCGAGCCAAAAGACCGACGAAAGTGGCAGCCATGCTCACAGTGCTCTCATCCTCACCCTCAAGAAGACGATCGAGGAGAACCAGAGCGAGGCCGTTGTCTTCGGTGAATATTCTAGGTAAAGCCTCTGCAACGGCTCGCCGTGCGGCGGGGATTCTGTGTTCTGCACAAGCAACGAGTACATCCTCAGCCTGAGGGCCAGATGACGAAAGCGACTGAACACCCGCCCTCACGAAGATAGGGGCGGATTCGGCGTCGGCTGAATTGAGACCTCCGAGAACTCGCAGTGGGACCTCGAGAGTGTTGCACAAGTACGTGGAGACTGAGAGATTCTCCAACCAGGCTGCGAACAGAGATTGGACATCCTCCTCACCCAGAGCGAGGATGTCGAGTATCACTCCCGCAGCCATCGCGCCTGCTGGATGAGGAGGGAGAGGCGAGACTGTCGTCTGTTGAGGGCTCCAAGCAATCTGATGACTCCCTATCGGATTCGAATGAGGCAGAGCGGATGGCCTCACAGCGAAGGCGATCGCCTCGAGCAGAGAATAGCAGCCATCGCGAGCAATCTCTGTTCCGGTGAGGCCGAGGCCGATGAGAACTGAAACTCCCAGATACCATCGATCGGTATCAGGAGAGTCCTCATCGAGTGCTGCTGTCAGCCAGTCTCTCGCCTGCAGCACCAGGACCCTCTGCGCGATGGTCTCTGCGTTCTTCTCGAGCCATCGGGCTTTCGCCGCCTCAGAATCGATGGCCCGCTTCACATAATCAGGAAGTATTTCCTCCTCGATCTCTGAAAGTCGCATCTCGAAACCATTCCGATCGATGGCGTAAATCCCCGACGCCTGACGAATCAAAGACTCAGCATCCTTAGGGGGATTAGCTGGGAATTCGGGAAGTTCGAGTGGTGGATTCGGAAGTGGGCCTGCTGCGTAGGCTTCTGCCACGGCCTCGACCAACTGCTCGTTGACTCGCTGCCAAACGAGGGCGGAGCCGATTCGGGTGGCCATTACAAGGCCGCCGGAATCAGATCTCGAGTTCGATGTTCAGGTTCTGAATCAGTTCCTTGTACCTGTTTCGAATCGTGACCTCGGTCACACCAGCAACTTCTGCGACCTCGCGCTGAGTTCGGCGTTTACCACACAGAACACTGGCGATGTAGATGATTGAAGCTGCGATGCCCGTTGGTCCGCGCCCACTGGTCAACTCCTTATCCTGAGCCTTCTGAATCAACTCGTAAGCCTTGGCTCGGACTTCGGCATCGAGGTCCAATCCTGAACAGAACCGCGGGATGTAATCCTCGGGCTTGGTCGGAGGGATCTTCATCTTCAACTCGCGAACCATGAATCGGTATGTGCGTCCAATCTCCTTGCGACCGGTTCGGCTCGCTTCGCCTATCTCATCGAGAGTGCGAGGATTGTTGCATTGACGGCAGGCCGCGTACAGCGAGGCTGCTGCGACACCCTCGATCGAGCGGCCGCGGATGAGTCTCTTCTCGACCGCTTTCTTGTAATTCACTGCGGCCGTCTCGCGGATTGACTTAGGGAGATCGAGGCGGCTCGCCATGCGGTCAAGTTCGGCTAGAGCCATGGCGAGATTGCGCTCGGTCGCGTTGCTCACACGCGAGCGCTTCTGCCACTTCCTCATGCGATAGAATTGAGAACGGTAACGACTGGAAATCGTCTTGCCGGAGTAATCCTTGTTCTGCCAATCGATGTCGGTGGACAGTCCCTTGTCATGCAGCATCACAGTCATCGGCGCACCGGTTCGAGCGCGCTGGTCTCCCTGCTCGGGGCTGAAGACGCGCCACTCAGCGCCTTGGTCGATGACATTGTCTTCAAGGACGAGTCCGCAATCGTCGCAGACGACCTCTCCGCGAGTCTCGTCGCGGGTAAGGTTACGGCTGCTACATTCATTGCATTTCACTATGTCTTCAACTAGATAATCAGCCATCCCATCACCACTCTTCCATAAGGAAAGATAAAATATGCCGACTCGACTACCTATTTAAACACTACAGGTGCGAGAATCAGTTCAATACAGGCTCCTGCTAGCCTGTGTCGGGCCTCGCCAATGGTGAAATAGCAACGTATTCTCGACAATCTCGTAGGAGGTGTGTTGGATGAGTACTTCGTGGCCCCCAACGGAAATCAAACTGGACCCTGACAAAAGGGTGCTGTTCCTCACAAAAGATCTCAATCTGATTCGTCAGCAACTCTACGAAGGTCTCGATCTGCGAATGGAGGATCTCTCCGTCGATGATCTGCTCGACGACATCAACACCGATGTCATGACACCTGCTTGGGTCTGCTTCGACCACGACCCCGCGATTCTCGCAGAAAACGCATACGCGGGTCTGCTGCACGACGGGCGGCGTGTCTTCGAGCCATTGGCGCTGATGGATGGTGGCTTCGAGGTAATCGTCAGCGGTCATCGCAAGGGAACAGGCAGCAGTCGCGAGACCGCAGCCCAATGCGAGCGATGGTCTGGAATTCGCATCGTCATCGCCGCATCATTCGCACCCATCCACGAGCGCAACAACATCAATCTCGGCCAATTGATGGGTGACCACTCGATGCTTCAACGTCTTCAGGACGGTGAGATCATCACCCTCTCGGAATTCACCAGAAAATTCGACCCGGTAACCCGCCTCATCGTCGAGAACGGAGGCATTCTGCCATTCGCTCGGAAACTCAAGGCCGGTGAGATTGAGTTGCCGGCAGTCAGTATCGAGCAGTGCCCGATGACGATGGCAGAGAAGATGATCTCCAACAAATTGCTCGGACTGGGAGGACAGCGAGGCTATGTCCGACCTGGCGATGCGGTACTGGCTCAGGTCGACGGTGGTTATAGCCACGAGTTCACCACCGCTCAGGTTCACACTTTTCTGGCGGAAGAATATGGTGAGGATTACATCCTTCCGAACCCGCCGAAATTCGCCGTCTTCGAAGACCATCTTCTGTATGCGACCGGCGTGCCGAGATTCGGGCGCTTCGTCGACAAAATCCAACGTCTGAGGGACCTGCAAGTGGCCTTCCAGCAGCATACTGGCGTGCGTGACTACTCGGCTGTCGACGGTGTGAGCCCGGGTATCTGTCATCAGGTCGCGCGTGAGGAATTCATCGATGTCGGCGACTTCATTCAAGCTACTGACAGCCACACCTGCATGGGTGGCGCCTCCAACGCATTGACCTACGGGGTGGGTTCGACGGAATACGCCAATCTGATCTACAATCAATTTGCTTTCGTCAACGTGCCCGAGAGCATTCGCTTCGAGTTGGTGGGCAGGCTTGATCCGGGCTGCACGGCTAAGGATGTGATTCTGCACATCCTCTGGAAGTATGCCGCGCAGTCCGACACTCTGGACCGCTCGATGGAATTCGGGGGAACAGGGTTGGCATCGCTGTCGATGGACGAGCGGGCCACGCTTTGCAACATGGCTACAGAATGTTCTGCGAAAACCGGCATCTGCGAGCCGGATGATCTGACTGTCGAGTGGTTGCTCAAAAGGCGAGCAGGGGCTACGGAGCAAGAGATACGCTCGGCCTTCGTGCTTCCCGATGAAGGCGCGAACTACGATGGCGGAGTTCACACCATCGATATGGATACGATTCGTCCGATGGTGGCTCATCCTGGTGACCCCGACGAAGGGGTGCCCTCCGACCCGACGAATGGTGCCTACATCGATGACCTTGGCAAGGTTTCGATCAACATCGCTTACGCTGGCTCGTGCACCGCTGGCAAGGAGGACGACTTCTCCTATTACGCGATGGTGACCGAAGCGGCTCTGGAGGCCGGATTGACAGTTGCTGAGGGTGTCGAGTGCTACATTCAATTCGGCTCGAAGACGGTTAAGGAACTCTCCGAGCAGAACGGCTGGTCCGAGATGTTCGAGAGAGCTGGTGTGCAACTCATCGATCCGGGGTGCGGGGCTTGCATCGGTGCTGGACCGGGCATCTCTGAGGACTCTGAACAGGTGACTGTCTCGGCGATAAACCGTAATTTCCAAGGTCGCTCAGGCCCCGGCAAGTTGTATCTCGCGAGTCCATTGACGGTGATGGCCAGCGCCTTCGTCGGCCACATCACCGCATGGCACCCAGAACTATTCGCATAATCTAATTCAATAGCCTCAATTAATTGGATTCTCTTTGATGGCTGATTACGAGGTTGAGAAACATACCAGATTGAATCGAATACCCGATCGAGGACACTACGATGAGAAGACCGTTCATTCGATTATCGATTCCGCGTTGATCTGCCATTTGGGCTTCATCGAGAATGGCCGACCATTCGTCATACCCTGCATTCACGGGCGGGAAGGGAGGACACTCTACCTGCACGGTGCGAAGGCCAGTCGATTGATGAACGAGGGTGGTTCCGGCAAGGATCTCTGCATCACATTCACGCATATCGACGGTATTGTTCTCGCACGCTCATTATTTCACTCCTCGATGAATTACCGCTCTGTCGTCGCATTTGGCAAAGGTCGTATTTTGGAGGCTGATGGAGAAAAGATACACGCTCTCAACGTCGTGACGGAAGGATTGTGTCGCGGTAGATGGGAGGGCGGACGCACTCCAACGAAGAAAGAATTGGAAGCGACCTCTGTCATCGCCGTCGATATCGAACATGCTGGAGCGAAGATTCGCACCGGTGGTGCGAATGACGACGAGGGAGATCTCTCTGGCCCGTGGTGGGCAGGAGTTCTTCCGGTCGAGACGAAAATTCATCCTCCGATTCCTTCCGAAGACTTACGAATCGACCCTGCACCACCTCAGCATGTCCTCGACCGAGTCGGTGATGTTCTCTGAACACAGGAGAATTCCGGTCAGAATCCGTCTGCCCTCGCCACAGAGTTAAGTGTCCTGCACACTCGCCCTACACTGACCACGTGCAGGCCCCGTGCCATCCGGGTATCGGGAGGACCTGAGGGGGGTTTTCGCCATGGCAGATGCAGAGAGATTCGCGAGCAAACAGAAGCAGATCTCGATAAGTGAGTTCTTTGAGAAGAACAAGCATTTCCTCGGCTTCGACACCCTTCAGAGAGCAGTGATCACAGCGGTCAAGGAAGCCGTTGACAACTCACTCGATGCGTGTGAAGAATCTCGTATTCTCCCCGATATTCGCATCGAGATCAATCGCTTGTCTGGCGATCGATTGGAGCTCATCGCGCAGGACAATGGCCCTGGCATTCCGCGCGATACCATCGAGAACGTCTTCGGTAGGTTCCTTCTCGGCTCACGTTTCCATGCCATCCGACAGACCCGTGGCCAGCAGGGAATCGGCATAACTGGCGTGTTGATGTACAGTCAATTGACCACGGGCTCGAAAACCCGAGTGACTTCGAAAATCGCTTCTGATTCATCCGCAGTCCACGTTGATCTTGGTCTTGATACACGCAAAAACCGAGCTACGAAATCAAACGAGAGACGCGACCTCTGGCTCGATGAGAACGGACATGAGATCGAGCACGGTCTGATGATTCAAACCGTCATGCGAGCCAAGTATCAGCGCGGTCGCCAGTCGGTTCATCAGTATCTGCGGATGACTTCGATAGTCAACCCTCACGCCACGATTCACCTCACTGTTCGGGGGCTCGATGGGGAGATCATCGACCACGGACATTGGATTCGCACGACAGAGAAATTACCCCGAGTCGTCGAGGAGATCAAACCGCATCCGCATGGAATCCTTCTCGGTCAACTCCAACGGATGCTCAAAGAGACCGATGAGCGCAATATGACTTCTTTCCTCAGGCACGGTTTCTCAGGAGTCAGTCTGCGCGCAGCCAAAGAAATCCTCGCAGCGACTGAACTCGATGAAAGCCGCATACCTGCGCGCGTCAAAGCCGAGGACGCTCAGAAGATGGTCGAAGCCTTCCAAAGAGTCAAACTCCTCGCTCCACCAACTGATTGCCTCTCACCGATCGAGGAGATGCTGATCAAGAAAGGACTCTCGAAGGCGATTGATTCACGCTTCGCTTCGACCGTCACCCGCAAACCTACGGTCAGCCAAGGCAACCCCTTCCAGATCGAGGTCGGACTGGTCTTCGGAGGAGACCTGCAGGCGGAGGGGCCGATCGAGATTCTGCGCTTCACCAACAGAGTCCCTCTGATGTACCAGCAAGGCGGATGCCTGCTGACAAAGGCTCTCGAGTCCGTCGATTGGAAGCGCTACGGACTCGACCACCCCGGCGGCCGCGGACTGCCGAAAGGGCCGGCCGCCGTACTGATTCATCTAGCCTCCACAAACGTCCAATTCACCAGCGAGGCAAAGGAGGCGGTGGCGGATAACGAAGAGGTCTTCGAGGAAGTTCGGCGAGCGATGTTGGAGGTCGGACGTGGACTTCGCAATCATCTGAAGAAGAGTTCACAGCGCAAGAAAGCGCAAGAGAAATTCGATCTCATCAACATCATTCTACCAGAAATTTCACGCAAGGCTTCGCAATTGCTCGATCGCGAGGAACCCGACTTGGCGCCGGTCATCACCCGCATCATGAATGCAGTCTTCCTCGAGGATGAAATCGGTTGGGACAAGCGCTCGAATCAAGCCGTCTGCTCGCTCACCATCTACAACTACACCGCCCGTGCTCGCGCCTACACAATCCTTGCTAAATGGCCTGAAGGTGAAGGGGTTGCAATCGCTGAGAATCCTCGAGGGGGTCGTAAGGAAACCACTGGTCTATGGGCTTGGAGGCTCGACACCCTCGACCCAGGTCAGTCAGCGGAGGTTCGCTTCACTGTCAGCGGTCTTTCGAAGGGGGATTGGACTGATGCGGAGATATTCTTCCGAGGCAATGGAGACATAATCGGGGCGACCAAGATCGATGAGAAGCTCCTCGATGAAATGCGCAAGATGGAAGCACTGGCTCTGGCGGAGGCGGAATTCGCCGCTGCGACGATGAACGAATCCATCCAACGACTGGTCGGGAGAACGCCGGTGCTGGAGACTTCTGGAGAATCGCTGGTAGTGTCTTCTGATGAGTCTGTGGCAAATCCGTCTGATGAGTCTGTGGCAGATCCTTCTGATGAGTCTGTGGCAGAGCCTTCTGACGAACCGCAGAGGATAATCGATAATCCCGAGGATCTACGCCAGTGGACTCCGGCTGAGGAGGTGAATGAATGAGCGCGAATGGATTCTCGAAAGAAGAGGTGATAGAAGCCCTGCATAGCATCGCAGGTGAGATGCATGACAACATGACCAAGGGGCAACCGCCGAGAATGACGCTGCCTGTGAGGACCAAGAAAAACATCGCTTTCGATGAGCGTCTCGGCGTTTACAAGTATGGCAAGAAAATGAGCACGCGCGATGCGACGAGCCTTGGCTCGGCCCGTCAACTGCTTCGCTCGCTCCATGTCACCGAGTTCATCGAGGAGATGATCAACGCTGGTAAATCCTCGACATTGAGAGAGATGTACTACATCTCTGAAGGGTGGGGACATGGGAAATTCGGTTCACAGAACGAGAGCAACAATCTCGCTGAAGATCTCGAGATTGTCACCCGATGCATGCGTGAGGACTTCAAACTCCGACCTGAAGAGGATGGGGCTCGCATCATCGGCAACATCACCTTCGAGGAGAGGAATCGACGCGGCGATTGGATGAGAATCAACTGCCGCGACGATGTCGGAGATTCTGGATACGGAGTCCCATACAATGTCGAGGCGGAGAAACTCCGCCTCATCACTCATGATGTCGACTTCATCATGGCCATCGAGACAGGTGGAATGTTCGACCGACTCGTCGAGAATGGTTTCGACGAGTCGGCTAATTGCGCGCTAATTCACCTGAAGGGGCAGCCAGCGCGCTCGACGCGCCGCATCATCAAGCGAATGAACGAAGAATGGAATCTTCCGGTCCTCGTCTTCTTAGACGGTGACCCCTGGTCGTTCAGAATCTTCGCTTCAATCGCCTACGGCGCCATCAAGACGGCGCACATCTCGGAGTATCTCGCCACTCCAAGCGCCATCTACCTCGGTATCAGGGCAGATGATATCGAATCGTACGATCTGCCCAGTGACGAATTATCCAGCAAGGATATCCAAGCCCTGAAGGCCGAACTCAGCGACCCTCGATTCGCGGATTCCGAATGGCAGGAAGAGATCAATATGATGCTCGATCTAGGGAAGAAGGCTGAGCAGCAATCATTGGCGAAATACGGTCTTGATTTCGTCACTGACACCTACCTACCCGAGAAACTGGCACAGATCATGGGTCGATGATTCACAGCGAACATTCGATGCCGGCCTTCGGCCAAGCATGATATGTGACCACACTCAGGTCGAACTGTGAGCACTCGATTACGTCGTGCGACCAAAGGAAGCGCCATCGCTGCATTGGTCCTACTGCTCGTCGGAGTCGCGGCATACGCATCCTCCTACGAAGAATTAGCCAGGCTGATGGATCCGGAAGAGAACAATCTGGCAGATCTGCACTCGGGTGAAAGCGCACAGATTGAGATAAGCGGAGGATCTCAGATCGCTGCGCTGCGTCTGATTAATGAATCGTCGACAGAGAATCCGCAGGTTAGGCTCATCGGAGTCGACGGTAAGGAAGAGGGGCGCGAGCCCAACCTTCTGGATACGAAATGGATAAGTGAAGACGGCGGAAGAATCTACGAAGCTGTGCGAATCTATGAGCCGGGCTTGACGGGCACATTCACGATTCACAACGATGCAGAGCAGCGTTTGATCGTCGTCGATAATGCTGAACTCCAGTCGAAGTTGTTGGCTGAACCGCTCCTCCTCCTGATGATGATCAGTTGCTGCGGTGGAGTGACGGCCACCTTAGCAGCCATCATCCTGTTTTTCCTCCAGCTGAGGAATCGGGGCGAGACCGAACAGAAAGTCTCGGGTCTGGTGGTCGATGGTCAAGTGATGACGACGAATGAACTCTACCGAATGCAGCGAGGTGGAGCGAAGGAGGAGCCAGGTGAATCGGCTGTGGCAGATCCCTTCGTGGATCGTGAGTCAAAGACGACGAGACAAGAGGAAATCACAGATTCGAAGGAAGAATCAACCGATTCAGCCAAGATTGACTCGGACTCGGTAGAATGGCGCTCCTGGGATGAGGGCTGATCACGAACCTACTGTTGCGGCTAGCGATTGGGTTTTTAGTGCCCCTGCGACTACCCAACCTCGAGTTGGTAAGTGGTGGTAGACTTCGACGAAGCCCTGAACATCCTTGAGAACAGGGCGCGTCGGCAGATTCTCAAGCGGCTCGCCAAGGAACCTCATTACCCATTACAACTCTCAGATTTGCTTGAAATCAGCCAACAGGCAGTAGTCAAGCACCTCAAAGTGTTGGAGAAGGCGGGATTCGTCGACTCGACCAAGGTCGCCTCACAGAAGGGAGGTCCGCCGAAGAAGATGTACACTGTGAATCAATCATTCTCGCTACGCCTCGACCTCGGACCGAATCTGTTCCGTGCTGAGCATCGTACAATGCCCCGTGGTGGGCCTATTCGCCTCTCTCAACGACTACCACAGGATCTCGACGGTGTGATAGAGAGGATGGGGACACGTCGGAGACTTCCGATGGTAGAGGCGATGTCCATGCTGTCGGAGATGGACAGAGCCCTCGAGCGAATCGATGAGCAGCGCGATGCCGTCATCGCACTGCACCAGCAAGTCATGCAACGAGTCGCTCCGAACATCGATGATTCATCCGAAACATACGAGGAGCGACAACTCGCTCATGCCTTGCTGAATCATCCCCGAAGACCCTTGGATCTCGACCTCTTCTCACAAGGGCTACGCATTCAATCCATGCAGGCAGAGGCAATGCTGGATGGCCTGCGCGAGCGGCTACTGCGAGACTTCGCTAGCCATTCCGGCAGCGTGGTAGCGGCTCGCGAGGGTACGCCTCTGCCTTGGTGGCTCGCCCGTTGAAGCCGATTGTCAGTCGGCTTCTCAGAAGACCTGATCGTCATCATCCAGATTCGCCAACAGGCTGCTCTTCTCCGCGAAGCGGGCAAGAGCTTCCATCCTGCGTCCGTACATCACGACGCCAGCCACGCCCATGAGGGCGAAAGTGGCGCCGAGGATAATCGCCGGAACAGAATACTGAGCGATGACTTCGATACCAACATCGAGGAGCCCATAATTGGAACCCATCGCTCCAGACACCTTGCGGAAGTTGTTCTTCTCATCAGATTCAACAATCATGTTGTCAGGATCGATGACGACGATGACATCGTGGCTTCCGGCCTCGACCATGTAGAGCAGTGTCAAAGTCGGTGGCTCATCATTGCCACTCGAACCCTCGGGCATCACTGCCTCGATTAGTTGGCGGTAAGCGATGTTTTCCTCATCGCAGCCGTGCCTCTCGATATCCTTGATTGTCTGATCGATGCAGAGTATGATGTGAACATCGGTGGCGTGGATGTTGCCGATGTTACGAATCTGCACATTGACAGAGAGCATGTCACCGACCGGCGCTCGGTTCTGACCTACCTCGACACTGACGATCTCTAGGTCAGGAGCACGCAGTCGCAGTTCGACTATCTGCTCATTGGTATCACAATTCGGGAGGTAATTATCTGGCAAACCATCGCCGTTCTCATCCAGAGTACATGAATCATCCCAGATTGCCGTCTCATCGTTGTCACCTCCGACCTCCGACGATCCAAAGGAGGAGAGCACTTTGATTCCAATCTCACGATTGCTGAGAGTTGCACCGGGATCGATGTGGATGATGGCCACGAGTTGCAATGTGGTGTAGGCAGGCATCATCGGTAGAGTGACGGTTCCCGCAGAGGTTCCCACCGCAATCTCGAAGCATTGGTCTGACTCGGGCTGCTCGCCAACGAGCAATTGAATGCAAGGCCTCTCAATCGGGAATTCGGTATCGAAGCCCTCGAGAAGAGCGAATGTGATCCTCCAGCCACTGAGTGAATTCATGCCTGGCGAAGTATCCCAGCCGGCTCCGGTCTTGGTGTGATTGTGGATTGTCGGCTGGTCTGGAACATTACCGAAATTGGTCACATTCATTGTATAGCGAACGACGCGCCCTGGAGCGGTGGTCTTGATTCGCGATTCGACAGACGGATCCAGATCGATTCGCATATCGTGATATTCGATGATTTCGATCTGTAGCACTATGGTATCGCGAAGTTTGGTTCCTTCGTACGGTTCCTCGCTGAAGACGTCTAATCGGACAGTATATTGCCCCGCGTAGGTCTGTGGGGGGACATTCACGAGAATGGTGATTTCTTGAGATTCGTCTCGGTCGAGTTCTTCGAAGAGGATACGCGGGATGTCGATGTCCCAGACATCCGAGGCACCTGTTGAATCGACGATTGAATTCACTGAGATGCCGTAACGATCCGGCCCATTACCCAGATTCTCGATCACGGTCTCGAGTTCGAATGACTCGTCAGGATGCAATTGCAGAATGGTCTGTGGGACGCTTGCCTCAAGATCGTAGACCTGTATGACATTGGTCACTAGAACCACTGAATCACGTACTCGTGGCGCACCTTCCAGATGAGCCTTCACCGTGACCGATTCACCCAAACCGGCTGTTGCGTTGTACGGCGCGCACATGATGGCGGTCACCTCGTAAGGGGTATCTATGAGAGACCAGTATCTAGGCGCGCTCTCTGGCAAGGCATTTCCACCCGGAGCATTGGAGAAGTCGAGTTCGACTGTCCAGTGGTCGTAACGCCAAGTCGACTCGGATATTTCCGGCGGGCGCTCTTCCGGCCCACCCGGCGTGGTGAAGATGATGTGGCCGGGGGTGAAATGCTTGGTGACATCGATATTGAACTCAGCACAGTCGCCGGGCAGGACGTGTTGTGTCGTATCGCCAAGTTGGAAGACGATGTTCCCCGAACTCCTGATCGATACATTCACCCATAATTCAAGGATGTCAAAGGTGCCTCTACTGACCGAAAGCACTGGCTCACCCGTGGACCAGCCCTTCAGATAGATCACGAATGTCCCAGGTGCCTGCGATGTCGGCACGCTGACCTGCAGATTGCGGGTCACAGATTGACCGGGGTCGAGAGAAAGCGACAGAGGGAAGGAGACACCCCAGCCGAAGGGAAGCGCCCATTCTGTCTGGCCTTCGAGTGAGGCTGGATCATAGAAGGCGAAGGTATCGTAGACATTCCCAGTATTCGTCACCGTGATTGAGAATATCGCTGATTGGCCCTGTTCGATGTCGACTTGGTAATGACTGGTATCGAGGTTTATTCCATGCACCACGTCCATCAGCGTCAGAGTCAGACGCTCATCACTGATCGCTGGATCCTTATGAGAGACTGCGGAGACTATGATCGCGGCTAACTCGTCCTCATCCGCCTGATAGATGGTCGGCGCGCGGACGCGCATGTACACAGGTACGACATCTCCACCGCGCAGGAAGACCGGTGTCGAGTCGAATATCGGCGTATGGTTAGTTGCGAAGAAAAGGGTCGCGCTCCAGTTGTTCGGAACACCGTTCAGGGTGACCGTGAAAGTGTCGGCGACGAGTTCGGCCGGTCCAGGCGTCGGGTTCGATATCGTCAGGTTGTAGGTGGTCTGCTGGCCCGGCTCGATTGTGTGATAGAACGTCTCGGTCTCGGTCAGAGCAACTTCGACGAGACCGGTGAGAACGTGGACGTAGCATATCGTGTAAGCACCAGCGTTATTCTGGTCATTGCACTTGTTCGTGTCGGACCAAGCGATGTGCACCCCACTGCCTAGGTCGTTGGCGAAAGCGGCTGGTTGGCCGAGGTCAGGGGCGGCTGGTGAATTGGGGCCGAGCTTGTCGGATTGCCAGCTGGAGACTTCGTTGATCTCCCATTCATCGATTATGCCAGAGGCTAGGGAATTGATAGGGAATCCATCTGGATACTTGTCATTGGTGTTGTTGAGGCGGACGTACATCACCGTCTCACCTTGGGTTTCGTTGCCGTTGTCCAGCCAAGTGATGTGGACGTTGTCGAATGAATCGGTCAGAATCTCAGGCATGTGGGAATTCGCGCCGAAGGGTCGGTCGGCATCGACACCGTCGATTCCTTCAACATTGGAAATCACCGAATCGGTGATCTGCTTGATGCCGTACGATGGCAGGCCATCCGGCGCTCCATCCCAAGCTGCTGCGCCACGAAGTCGAAGTCGGATGTAATAGATCTCGTAATTGACATCCATGTCGAATCCATATGCGCGGCCGTCCATCCAAGCGATGTGGGTATTGCCAGAGGTGTCGATAGCGATCGAGGGGTGGAGACTGTAAGCATCCTGCAGAGTGAGTCGGGTGTCATTGACGACGACGAGGTGTCCGTAGCCCTGAACATCGGAGGATGGGCCCAGATCCTCGAAGTAGTGATTGTTGATCACGCGTGTACCCGAATCGCCCTTGGTGAAGCCGGGCCACGGGTTGTCCAGCAAGGAGTAAGGATCGAGAACAGTGAGGAAGATCTCGCGAGAATTGTTAGTCGCCAGATAAACCAGAGCCTCAACCATCAATTGCAGGTCGGCCGCACTGCTCGCTCCAGTCGGGAAACTGTACATCTGTCCACCTGCATCGGTGGTTCTCACAGTGGTTCCGGGACAGGTTCTCGTCCCTATCGAGACGAAGCCGTTCGGACACTGAGCAAGGTCCTGCATGTGAGAGCCGACGTCGGTCGAACCCGCGCCAAAGCCCGCAGCGAGCAGAGGGACCGGGACGACATCTGCAATGACGCAGGCGTCGTGGGCCTCGTTGATGCTCTGTGTGTCATCTGATTGCTGAGCAGGATTGCCGCCGTACGGCCCCTCATCAGAAATCGGGATGACGATCTTGGTGGCGTTCGGATTCCAGCGGTGGTCGAGGATGGTTGGGGGGTTGGCTGCATTGCCCATCCGACCTGCGGAATCGCGCCATGAGAGGCAGGCCCAAGTCGCGCCGGGACCCCAGAACTCAGAGTAGTAGCCACCATCTGTCGGTAGATTGACCGCACCGCCGTTGTAGACGACTTCAGTCAGTTTGCGAATTCCGCCAGAGGTGTCCGATGCACTCTGGCCGAGATGAGAGGGCCGTGGACCCTGACTGCCGGATCCACCGGTCTGGTAGGCGGCCGTGCAAGCACCACTCTGAGAGGCTGATGGGAAGCCTCCACTCAGAGCATAGAGTGTCTCATACACAGTCATGTTCGCATCCTCCAGCATCGGTTTGAGACCTTCGAAATAACCTCCGCTGGCGAAGTTGCCACCGTAGAATACGACACACATGTCAGCCCATTCGGTATTCATCGAACCCGAGGTGTCGATTGGTGCTACCATCTCGACCTTGCCGCCTCGGGTGTCATCCCAGACGATCTGCACGAAATCGTCGGCGTCGACTGCTACATCGGGGTGACCCTTGTGACCTATGATAGGGGTCAGCAAGGTGTCGTCGATCGCTGTTATCGCTTCCCTTCCGGGCAGATCAATCTCCAGCATCGAATAATAAATCTGAGGCTGCTGGTAGAATTTATCCAATTGTTCGTAGGAATCCTCCCAGACAATGTGAGCGTTGTTCTCCGAGTCGATGTCAATCGCCGGCCAGTCGCGATTCTGCTGATGGCTGGAGACCGCGAAATCGTTGATTATCGATAGCACCGCATCGAGTCCGGTGCTGCCGTCTAGATCATCCTGTGAAGGATCGAGGAGAGTGTACATGACCGACCATTGACCGGCCTTGTCAATCCAGACGATCTGCACGTTATCGTTGTGGTCGACCTTGACGTCGGGGTGCCAAGCACGCTGTGTGCCAGGATCTGAAATCTGCGTCTCATCGATGAGAACGTCACCCCTCGCATTGAGCATCTTGTAGTAGAGATGGTGTGTGTTTCGCGACCAGACGAAATGCGTATTACCCATCGAATCAGCGGCCATCGAGACCATTCTGTCGTTGTGTGTTCCACCGTTAACGACTTGGATGGCGTCGGTCAGAACAATCTCGCTGCCCCTGGCAGAATTTGAGAATTCTATCGCTGCAAACGTACTCATCAACATGATGAATACCATCGTTATGCTGTTCCTTACCTTCCTCGTCTCCATATCATAGCCTCCAGCATCAATGCTGCAACACAACAATTCGTCTGATTTCGATACTTAACCTCAACCCCCACACGTCACACGTGCGAGCAAGGCGTGGGTGGATGGATGAGTCGCGGTCAAGCCCATTCGTCAGGATCGAAGTCGGTGCCGAATCCACCCGTCTCATCGGTGTGAATCGAGGGTGATTCGGTCACTTTGCTCGGAGAAGCGCCGGCCCGCTCCCTCGTCTTCTTGGCAATCCAGTCATCTACCGGACCTGGCTTGCCGATTCCTTGCCCATAGGCGAATTTGATCTGGTGAATCAGTTCGAGTTTGGTCAGCCAGACTCGGCGCATGGTGTGCATGAATTCGTTTTGTGACAGGCCGTCAAACCAGATCGGTCGTGAGAGATTGAAGGCTTGGAGGGGCCCAGGTGTATCTTCGCGTGCCTTGCCGACGTGAAGAACCCAGTCAAGGTCTGCTCGGGTCAGTTGAACACGGGTCAGGTGAAGCCACCCCTCCCAGCCATCAGGATCGTCTTGAGCGTGCTGAACCATCTCGTTCTGTTGGCCTTCGTCGACGCGTGTAATCGAGTAGATCAGCACGAGGTTGCGGTTCTTTGGGATGACGATGTTGAACACATGGCCCTGTTTGGTTGGGGGGTACTTCACATGCAGGTGAATGATTGCCTGTGCGTCGGTGACTTCGCGGGCTTCGAGCTTCTCGCTGGAGAGCCAATCTCGAATGGCGGCTGCGGCCTCCTTCGGATTCATGGGGACTCCTGTCGAACCGTCCTATTTGAGAGCGCCGAGGTGAGAATCGATTGACTCTAGCAGTTCTGTCAATCGCTCACCGTCTTCGCTGCGACTCAACTTGACTCGTCTCGAGGCTGTTGCGTTGTCCGACCAGAGGTCGTATCCAAGTATACAGATTCGTGCTGCGATGTAGAACGCTAGGATGACGAGAACGAAGGCGGTGAAATCGTCTAATGCAAGTATTCCATTGCCTGTCAGAGCGATGTATGCGAAGGCGATTGGCGGCCAGAAGAAGACTGGCGAGAACATTGCTGCCAGCATGTAGTAACTGGTTCTCGCATCGAGGCCTTCGTCGCTGCCGTCCGCCATGAATCTGGCCAACCCCCATTGGGTTCCAGATGAGGGAAGAACGATGGGGAGGGTGCTGATCATGAGCAGGGCGCCGAGAATGCCTCGAGCGCGCTCGCCCATCGATTTCGGCGAGAGTCGTCGGTTCTGTGCGAGCGCGGTGGCATCGAGGTCTCGAGAATGGAGGATTTCGGCAGCCTCCCTCGCCTCGTCAAGCAGAGAGTCTTGTGACGAGTCGCCGACAACATCTCTCACCTCTCGGTAGGCGTGAACCTCGTCTCTGAGTGTCTTCAGCGGCGTGTCCGCCTTGTTCGCACCCATGTGCGCGAGAAGTTTCCATGCTCTCAGGGTCGGCCAATCTGGAGCACTGGGGGTCAATGGCGAGAGTGCGTCGAAGATGCGGTTACGCAAAGCGATGGTGTCGTCGTGTGAGGGCTCGACCCATTCGCCAGCGATGAGTCTTGTTCGATCTTCGGCTGAATGTGTCGACGGAATCTCGATCGACTCGCCGAATTCGACATAATGGTCGGTTCTGAGCCAATAATGCGTCCTCCAATGCAATCCCACCGTCTGGATGACTGGAGCAGGCAGCCCCTTCTCATCAGCGATTGCTGCCGCTGCCAGCGCGGATCTCGAAGAGCCGGTGCGCAGCGCATGGAGCCTGCAATCCTGATGCGATTTTCCCTCCGGCATCACCACCCCAGAATGCCCTGCCGCTAGGCATGCGGCGACTGTGAGCATACCTCGATCGTTGATGTACCGAGCAAATTGTGCATCGACGACTCCGGCTTCAATCTCGGCCCTCCGTAAAACTGGCTGTGTACCGAACTTCCTCGCCCACCAGCCAATCACCGGCCGAGTCGTCAGATCGTGCCGACCCAGCGAAATGACTCTCTTCTTCTGCACGCGAGTGATGACCATCGGGTCGACGAGGCCGTTGATGTGGGTCGCGACATAGATCACACCGCCTTTGACGAGGGGAAGTGGATCTGCTTCCCAACGCCTGAAGATGGCTTGATTTCCGACCTCGAACATCACATCGAGCGCCTTCTGAACCCAGTGTTTACCGGGATGTCCACCAGAGTGATCGAATGGTGTCTTCTTCAACTTCGCTTGCTTCAATCGAGTCGCGCTGACCGACAATTCGGGAAGTACCTCAGGAGCGTCCTGCGAGTCCGTCACGATGCTTCGAGTGGGAAACAGGTTGAGAAGACACCGGCTCGCGACTCGTGCTGCATCTCGACTCCGAGAAGACCTCTCAGAGATGCGAGCGAATCCGCTCAGCCATCTCTGCACCGTCTTCCTCGCTCAGGCTCGAGGAATTGATTGAGAAACTGAGGCCTCGTCCATCCCTATGCTTCGGAATGATGTGGAAATGCACGTGATCGACCGTCTGGCCAGCAGACTCACCATTGTTCTGAACGATATTGTAGGAATCGACACCTGTCGCAGCAAGAATCGCTCGGCAAATCCGCGGCAAGGCTCTACCGAGAGCCGCGGCGGACTCCTCGCTCATCGCGTCCAACGTAACCGCCTCCTCTTTTGGTACGACAAGGGTGTGGCCAGGGGAGAAGGGGTTGATGTCGAGAAGGGCGAAGACATGGTCATCCTCGTAGACCTTGTGACTGGGGATCTGTCCGCGGATGATCAGGGTGAAGATCGACGGCTCGGCGCTCATCCCCATTCCTCATGCGTCGATTATCGAATCTGCAAGAGTAAGCATACCCTCGAGTTTCAATGCGGTCGCTAATTCCATGTTCATCACAGAGGTTCCATCGGTCACTCGGATGCCTGCTGCTGAAAGATTCGTAAGCGCCTGCTTAGCTGCCTTCAGAGAAGATTCTTCGCGGCTGCCGTTCACACTATTACTCATGATGGAGATGAGGGTCGCAGCGGTTTGACCTACTGAGTTACCCACACCATTCTGCAATGCCTCGATTCGATCTTGGGCTGAATTCTGCGCCTCGGATACTAGAGAAGAACCGCCGAACGAGGCGTTCTGGACCCATTCCCCTGCGTGGGTACCGGCTGCTTGGCCACCGACTAAATCGTCGAGAAGGAGATTGCCGGAAAGTAAGCCGACACCGTGCACTCCGCTGTTTGCCGAGCGCCCAGCAGCGTAGAGCCCCGTCGCCCATCTGTTGCCTTCTTCGATGGTCACTCGGCCGTGCTCGTCGATTGGTGCACCGCCTGTTGTGGCTGCGATGGTCGCGGTGATAGGGACCACATCTCGATTGATGTCGAGACCGGTTCTATCCTTGATTCGCCTACGGGTCTGGCTGAACCATACCTCGGCATCGGAGTTCAAGTTGCGCAGGTCGAGGATGCAATTGTCAACATCCACTTCAGAAAGTTCGACGTCGTCACCGACGTTGTTGCGGACTCTCCCGCCAGAGCCGAGCAGATCCAAGGAGAGATGAGTGTCTGTGCCCCTGATGGTCAGAGGGTGTCGGGGAAGATTAGCCATGCCACGCAGCGTGATACCGGCCGCGGCGGCCAGAGATGACCCCTCGCCAGCACCATTGGACGGCGTCGACCAGATGCCTTGATGGCCGTCGGTGGCGAGTATGATGGCCTTGGTCTGTATGCCGACGATTTTTCCAGAATTGATGTCGAGTGCGCTGAGGCCACGAATCTGTCCATTATCCATGACCAGAGACATCGTCACCAGATCTGTGCGTCGGCTGATGCCTCGCTTCATCGTCTGCTCCTCAAGGAGCCGAGTGATATTGCGGACCGTTGCATCACCACAGCCAGTCATTCGCGGAACGCTGTGATCTGGAATCTGACTAACATGTGGTAGGCCTCCTTCGCGACGGCGGAGCACGAGACCCCAGCGCTCCAACTGAGCAAGTGTGTCCACGGCGGCACCACAGGTTCTGGCTGCGGCCACCTTGTCACAGAACTCGCCACCAGCAGCGATGGTGTCCTCTCGGTGGCCGGTGGAACTGACTTCATCGAGTGAAACCGCTAATCCGGCGAGCGCAGGCGAGCCGCTGGCCGAGCCGACTCCGGCACCATCGAGAATGATAGGCACCGTGCCTGCATCGGCTGCCGCTATGGCTGCACGCAGTGCGGCTGTCCCTGAACCGATGATTACGAGGTCCCAAGATTCCATGTTTCTCAACCCTGCCGAACTTCGATGCTGACATGAACGTGACGCACGAGACTCTGTCCCGACCATTGGGCTTCTGAGGTCAGCGTTGCCGCGTTTCGGCGAGGTTCAATCCGCCAAGGAAAGGGCAATCCGCCGAACTTCGGAAGCAGCATCCGACATACGGTGACCCATGCTCTCGGGCTGCATGCCTGATGCCAGAGTAGTCCTCACCACCGTTGAGGTCAGAGTCACCCCCTCCTCACTGCGCAGGGTTACTTGGACAGGGTGAGGGCCGGATGCAGAATCGGGCCAAGCGAGTCCTATCCAGAGGATGACCGAATCGTCGAGCAATTGGCCGAGGCTCTCGACAGTTCCGCTTCTATCCAACTCGACATCCAGAGGATGATGCGGTTGTATCGATGATTCTGCATATATCCTGAGAGTCTGGACCTCTGGCTCTCCCTCTGCCGCGAGGATCTCCACTTCGATGATTTGCGAGAGCGCCGAATGATTGTGTATCATCACGAAAAGATCGCCTTGACCCTGCCCACATCGAGGTGGAAGATCTAGATCGAGGCGCCAAGCCTCCTCAGTCAAAGTAGGATCGCCTCGTATCGTCGAGTCCTGCAGCCGGTCAGTGAGTCGAAAGAGTCCAGGCTGCCAGGCTCGAGTATGAGCTAGTAATCTGCGCAGAGCGGAGATGTTGAAGATTGAATGATTCGAAATCAGACCATCGATCGCCGAGACCTTGAAGACTCGTTTGGTCTCACTCAGCAAACCGTTCTCATCGAGCAGCCCGAGGTGATTGAGATGCAGGGCCTGCAGCAGATGTTCGACGGCGGAAGCAGCGGACTGATCCGAACGAACATCCCCTGCAAGAGATTTCATCCAGACGTCCCAAGCACCTGCCGTCTCTGGATCCAGATGGGCGACCAGTAGATCCGTCATGACTCTGTCCAGTGCACTATCATGCAGGGTTGGAGCATGCAGGGAGAGAAGGGGGAACGAATTGGAGCGCATAGGCATCGATGATTCAAGACGAAACGAATTCAACGCGCAGACCAGCCCGAGCGACACCGTCGCTCCAAGGAGAATCGAAGCGAGAGTCGGCCCTGAATCAAGATTCCACAGAGATGCCAACGCCGCAGTTCCAAGAGCCGCAGACGATATTCGCACGCGCTCACGAACTCGGCGCTCGTCAAGCGTGTTGAGAATCCGCTCGACTCCCGGATAGGCGTTCATCGAGCGTTGACCTCCGCCCCGAAGCAGGAGTCGGTCTCGCGCCGACATTCGAGCGAATGAGGCAGCCGCGAGAGCCGGAAGAAACGTCAGGGTGAGCATGGCATGCACTCCGATGGCGACCTCGAAAGATGCGTGCCGCCAGTCGATGAACAAGAGCAGGGCGGTGACGGGGGCGATTATCGAGAAGAGCAGACGAAGTTGAGGCAGAGGTGAGGTGGTGGCGAGTCTGGTCCAGAAGCGGCGTCCTGTATCCCGAGATCTGACTCTGCGGCTCAATGCCTGTTCCTGCTGAAGATGCCGTTCACTCTGCTCCGCATAGGGAGTCGGAAGAGATTTGGCACCGCCATTCACAATCGCCGGACATCATTCTTGGCTTGATTGTCTCCCCCCTCTTGGGGCTCAAAGTGGTGTGTTATGCGACCCTCACATTTCTTTGGGGGAGTGTGGTCGCCAATGACGGGCGCGTAGCATAGCCTGGATAATGCACCGGCCTCCTAAGCCGGGGACCGCGGGTTCGAATCCTGCCGCGCCCGCCAGAAATCACTACTCGACTAGGGTGCGGCTCGGATTCGGTGGATTCAGCCGAAGGCGAGGCCATGACGGTGGCCTGATTCTGCGACTTTGTGAAGGAAATTCTCGAATGGAATCCTCGCGTGGATCGAGGTGCGGATCTGAGTGTCGCAATCTGCGAGGAAGGTCAGCAATTCCTCACGTAGGTCGTCGGACAGTGAGAGACGGCGGCCGACGAGGACATCGTGGAGTTGAGCGACCAAATCATCCGCTTGCAGACCGTGGTCGTTCATCAGTCGGTCGACCTCGGCCAAAGCGCCGGCCAGAACCTTGGTCTTGCGGCCTCTGACGGTCTCCCAGCGCCATTCGACGACTCTTCCGCGCAGAGCAAGTTCGAGCAGGTGCCTGCCCGCCTGCAGAGTCGTTGCCTGAACCAATCGATGAACTGCGGAGCGATCTCTCGTGTAGCCACGCGCATCGAGCATCTCGAGGGTGAATATGGCCTTGCGAAGATTGCCCTCAGCGATGTACGCGACATCTCCCAGAACCCCCTGGTCGACCTCGATTGATTCAGCTGTCGATATTCCTTCCATGGTGGTGATCACGACATCTCTCTCGGTGCCTGGGATTCGAATCATCCGAGTTCGCGATCTCAGCGCGTCGATCAGCCGAGATGGCGCCCGCGCGACGAGGATGAACCTCGAGGCGGAGCCCACAGTCTCCATCATCCGCCGCAAGTAGGCCTGTCTGATGCCCCCAAGATGGTCTGCATCCTCGATGACGATGAGCCGGCTGACTGGTATTCGGCCGGGAGTGATTTCGATTTCGATTCCGGCCGGCGCGATGTCGCCCTCAGCCGCAGTGATGATGCGACGGTCGTAAGCATCCAGACTCAATCTTCCAGCCAGCGTATCGGCAGAACCGGCCCCGCCTGGCCGAAGGAATTCCTCGAATTTCGACATCGCCCCAGACTGGCGAACCAAATCTCGAGCCTGTAGAATGTGAGTCGTCGCCTGCCAGCCGGGACCAAGCATCTGGCGCGCGACCAACCGCCACGCAGTGGTCTTGCCAACCCCTGCCGGACCGGTGATGAGAAGATGGGGTGGTTCGGGCGCGAGGCTGGCACTCAGCAATGCATCTCTGACGGATTTCGGCACTGCCAATTCGTCGAAGGTACGCGGTGCATGGATGCTGAGCCAACTCGCCACGTCGAAGCGTGAATGTGGCGGGTCTTGAAGTCCGCGTACCTCAGCGAGCTTTCAGTATCTTGTAACCGCTGGCCGAGCCTTCTTTGCGAGGTTTGACGAAGATGCGGTATCCACACTTGTGGCAGGATTTGCCCACAGAGCCGACCTCGATCCACTCGATGTGTCCACAGCGCAGACACTTGTAGCGGGTCTCCAGCGCATCCATCGGCGACTCGCAGTGGTCGCAGGATACGTTGCCTTCACTGTCGTACGGCTTGCGACCCGTGCGATTGCAGGAGCGGCACTTGTAGAGAGTCAGTCTGTTGACCATTGAGCCGCCGACCTAGCAGCCCTTCTTCAACCTGCTCCCTGAGAAAAAAGGGCTCTAGCGAGCCCGTCGGCAGATATCCACGAAGTTCTCGAAAATCTTCGCGCCGTACTCCGAATCGTTGACTTCTGGATGGAATTGGAGGCCGAAGCGATCTTGTGATTCGTTCTCCATCGCTTGAACTCCACAGGATTCGCTGCTGGCTGTGACGCGGAATCCTGGGGGCGCTTCGATGACCTCGTCGTTATGACTCTCCCAGACTGTTTGGGATGTTGGCGTTTCGGTGAAGAGAGGACCCCCTCCCCCGAGCAATTCGATGGTTGCTGCACCGAATTCCGGTTTGGGTGCTTCACGGGCCTGCCCACCGTAGAATCCAGCCATGAATTGGTGCCCTGCACAGATACCGAGGATCGGAATGTCCAGCCCGAGGTAGGCTGCACAGTTGCCTAGTTCTCCGGTGAGACCTACGCGGGCTGCCCCTCCTGAGAGAATCAGGCCGTCGAGTTCGCGGAGTTCGTCAAGTGGCGTGGTGTTGGAGAGAATCTGCGTGTCGACATCGAGGTAACGCAGCATCCGCCACTCGCGGTGTGTCCACTGACCGCCGTTGTCGATGACGTCGATGACGAGTCGGTCATCACTCATGTCGAAGTGGCGACGTCGGAGGATGATGAATGATGCCCCCTCACTGACTCGAATGGCGAACTTAGACGCGCGAGCGATTGAAATACGGGACGGTTGTCGTGCCGCTCCACAGCCCTGATGGTGTAGTGGCCTATCATGCAGCCCTGTCGAGGCTGCGACCCGGGTTCAAATCCCGGTCGGGGCGCCAATTTCTACTATCTGCCCCGGCCTAACCAGTGCTGCTGAGTTCTGTTCTTCTGACCTGTAAATCGTTGGAAATTAATCGTTTTCAATTGAATCTAGCCTGAAAGTTCCGGTCGGGCGCAACTTAACTCGCAGGCCTGTTAACATCGGATATCCATCCGAGGATGTCGCCTGCAATCTGGATTGATTCGGACAAAGAAGGGGGGGTGATAGCGCAGAGCTTCACTCCCTTAGACCAAATCTCGAGGAGGGGTCCGTTTTCGACATCCTTCTCGCTATCGAGTATGGAATAGTCGATGAATCCTAGATTGTCAGATGCGCTCGGATAAACCCTCCACGAGTCTTTTGCAGACGATATCAGCGGATTCAACTCCTTGAGGAGCGAATCGATGTCGTTGGACGGATTGGGGATGGTGTGCTCCTTACCGTCGATATTGCACAGTAACTCTGGGCCCAACACAGGGTACGCACAGCTCCCAACCATAGAGTCGGCCCATCCATCGATGCTGGCCCTGACCTTTTTGAGGTCAACATTTTCCTTGTATTCCAGAGATTCGTCGTAGGCCTCAACGCTTTCATCTTCATCCCAATAACTCCCAGACCAGTGAAAAATGAGGTGATTCAGCGTGGAGTCTTCTTCCCCAGTCAGCATGGACCTCAGTCTATCGATTGGTCTGACCTGTTCTTGGTGCGGTGCATGGAAGCTAGAGATCTTCTTGCCTCCTCTCCAATGCTCGAAGACCGCTACTCCGTCCCTGATATTGTCGCCATCGATGTCGCCATCGTGAGTGAACTGAACGAACTCGGCCTCGTCGAGTCCGAGGTCCACTATC
>Ga0209402_10001237_pt1 | contig 28536 bp, 23 predicted proteins | sample ArcticOcean_MG_C_3_FD_187437 | JGI IMG/M metagenome (GOLD analysis project Ga0209402, IMG submission 187437) | Marine microbial communities from western Arctic Ocean - ArcticOcean_MG_CB8_126 (SPAdes) (version 2) | ecosystem: Environmental > Aquatic > Marine > Oceanic | place: Arctic Ocean... | reverse complement strand
TGGCTGCGAGGAGGCGACGTAGAGAGATAACAGTCATCACCGAGCGCAATCCAACTAGTCGTCACGATTAGATCGGTTTTATTGAGATTAAGGGGAGAGTCGGTGCCATGCATCGACTCTCCGTTTATTTCATCCAACTCTGCACTAGAGTTGAACCATGAGCACAACTGAACATCAAAATCTAATCGAATTACCCAGATCGGAAACGATGCCGTTCATATTCGTTGGGCACGGGAATCCGATGAACGCGATTCTCGATACCGAATACGGTCGAGAATGGACACGAATTGGGTCTGAGCTGTCTCGTCCAAACGCGATTCTGTGCATTTCGGCACACTGGCTAACACCGGGTTCGACCCAGGTCACCGCAATGGATATTCCCAAGACCATTCATGACTTTGGTGGATTTCCAAAAGAGCTTTTCGACCAGCAATATCCAGCACTAGGTGCGCCTGGCTATGCGCAGAAGACGATCGAGTTGATTCGAAAAACTGAAGTAATCGAAGATTTTCGGTGGGGATTAGACCATGGCACATGGTCGGTCCTGATGAAAATGTTCCCAAATGCCGATATTCCTGTGTATCAGTTGAGCATGGATTACAACCGGAAACCTCAATACCACTTTGATCTGGCAAAACAACTTTCAGAGCTTCGGGATCACGGTGTTCTGGTGATCGGTAGCGGGAACCTCGTTCACAATCTTGGGATGCTCGGTTCGGGTAGCGGAGGAAATGATTGGGCGATCGAGTTTGATGAACTGATGAAAAGTTATATTGACAAAGGAGATCAACAATCAGTCGTTGATTTCCTAAAGATGGGCCCAATAGCGCGGCTGGCGCACCCTACTCACGAGCACTTTTTGCCCCTGTTGTATTCATTGGGACTTCGTACCGAAAAAGATGAACTTACGTACTTCAACGACTCGTTCGATTTCGGAACTATTTCAATGCGCTCGGTTCTTGCAACACCAGCCAGCTAGCTCTTGAATCGAGCGTTTCCTGCTATCTCGGCCTGGTTCACGCAGTATGGTGGCCAGTCGCCCGCGATGCCTGCAAGCACGTTTTCAACGCACATCATTGCCATCTTCATACGGGTGTCGCCAGTTGCGCTGGCGACGTGGGGCATGATGAGGCAGTTGTCGAGCGTGAGCAATGGGTGGTCAGATGGGATGGGCTCAGGCACTGTAACGTCCAGCGCAGCCCCAGCGATTTCGCCAGATTTCAGCGCTTCGTAAAGGGCGTCCTGGTCGACAACCGGGCCACGAGTGGTGTTTATCAGAATTGCCGACTTCTTCATCAGCTTGAACTGATCGGTGCTCATGAGATTCGTTGTTTCAGGAGTCAGCGGGTTGTGCAGTGAAACGTAGTCAGAGCGTTCGAGCAGTTCTTCAAGCGAATCAACGTACGTGGCTCCGAACTCTTCTTCTCGCTTATTGCGGTTGAAGTAGAGCACGTTCATGTTGAACCCGGCGGCACGTTTTGCCATCTCGGATCCAATATTGCCCATGCCGACAATACCCAGGGTCTTGTGATGAATATCGGTTGCGAGATATCCGAGCGGATCGAAATCGCCCCATTCTCCTCGCTTGACCATTGCGGGCAGATCGTTCGTTCGGCGGGCCATCGCTGCCAACAAAGCGAAAGCCTCGTCAGCGGTGCTCTCGGAGAGAATGCCTGGAGTGTTGCAGACTGCAATACCGCGGGCGTTGGCGTCGGCGACGCTGATGTTGTCGTATCCGACCCCGAACTCGGAAATCACCTTGAGATTCGGTGCGGCGTCCATCACCTCAGCGTCGACCTGATTAGTGATGTGGGCGTATAGGCCGTCTATATCGGCAACTGCCGCAATAAGATCGTCCTTCGTCGGCGAATCATCACCTTCCCAGATGACTACTTCTGCTCCGCCTGCGCGCAGCGCGGCAGCCGCTTCAGGGAATGTTCGTCGAGTTACGAGGATCTTTGGCATGTTTTCTCTTCAGCTGGGGCGATTGGTGTGAGCAAGCATCGGCGATGCAATTGCGGCGCAAGTCTAGCGTGTCAGCGACTTGAGTAGTGGTGGGGAAGGTGGGATTCGAACCCACACGCCTGTTAAGGCACATGCTCCTAAGGCATGCGCGTCTGCCATTTCGCCACTCCCCCACGGGTGAATCGCAATTTGCGGACAGCTATCCATTGTAGGCAGCGAAACGGGCTCTGGGCTAGCCTTTTTGCTCCCATCCGGATGACAATTTTTGCCATCGGGCGTGCAGATCGTCGACAGTTGCGTCGGTTACGCCCAACGGCTTCGAAACCATTTCGAGGTTCGACTTCATGTGATGAGGTCGCTGGGTACCGACAATCGTTACGTCTACCTCTGGATGGGCGAATGTGAAGCCGAGGGCGAGTCGGATGCGGTCGTTCGGGTTGTCGGCCAGTGGTCCCTCTGCTGCCATCACGCCAGCACGTCGGAAGTACTCGGCTGCGTAGTCGGGAATGTGTGTGTACGGCTGCGGATCAGCGTCGGCGCCCCATACGGCATTGCCGATCGGACGTTTGATGATCAGGCCCATGTCCCGATTTTCAATGTCTGCAAATAGATTAGTTCGTGCTGACTGGTCAATAAGGTTGAAGCTGGTCTGCAGCGTATCGAACAGGCCACTTGTAACTGCCCATTTGGCGTTTTCATTGTCGCCGCTGTAGCCGATGTAACGGGTTTTCCCTGCTGCTTTCGCATCTTGCAATGCTCGGATCACGTCGCCTTTCTCTAGGACCTCTACGGTGCAGGAGTGGAGTTGAACGAGATCGACGTGGTGGGTCTTCATAAGTTCGAGCGAACGGTCGATCGACGAAATGATCAGGTCGTAGGTCCAGTCTTCGCCTTCACCACGGGGCAAGAAGTGACCTGCCTTGGTTGCAAGTACGAATTCGTTACGGCGTTCGGAAGCGACTTGGCCGAGTAGTTCTTCACTGATTCCGTAGCAAGCAGCGGTGTCGAGGAAGTTCACTCCGTTGTCGAGCGCCTGGTTGATCACGTCTTTGACTTGATCGACGTCGGTCATTTCGAGATTAAACCCGACTTCAGAAAGTCCGATTCCGAGTCGACCGACTTCGAGGTCGGTTTTGCCGAGCCGTTTGGTTTCCATTGCCATGTGATTTGTTGCCTCTCAAGAATGAAATGTATTGAATATGGCGACCACAATACCTGTTCAAGGTGAATATCGGCATCCCTGACGAATACTCAGTGGCTGAATGTTGTTACATTTTGGGCGATTGCTGTGTGATGTTTCTAAAAAAGTGAACCGAGGTTCTTGCTTTGACAGGTCCAAATATCGTTCTGATGGTTGCTGATGACATGGGTTACGGCGATTTCGGCCTATATTCCGAGGGGCGAGTTCATACACCTGCATTGGATGAACTGGCGTCGCAGGGAATTCGGCTTACACAGCACTACGCTGGGTCGGCGGTGTGTTCGCCTTCACGTGCGGCATTGCTGACGGGTCGGTATCCGATTCGCACTGGTTCCGTGACACCTCAGGAAGTTCTCGGCAACGATCGGATTGCGCTGGACGAAGTGACGATTGCCGATTCTTTCAAGGCAGCGGGCTATGCGACCGGCATGGTTGGTAAGTGGCACAACGGTGCTCTGGATCCTCGTTTTCACCCGAACGCACGTGGGTTTGACGAGTTCGCCGGGTTCCGTGGTGGATGGGCTGACTATTACCGGTGGAATTTAGATCGCAACGGAACACTTGAGAAGTCTGACGGACGTTATCTGACGGACGTTCTTGCTGAGGAGGCTGTGGGATTCATTGATCGGCACCAATCGGAGCCGTTCTTTCTGATGATCACGTGGAACGCGCCGCATTCGCCTTTGCAAGCTCCAGAAGAAGTTACTCAGCGGTATGTTGATGCCGGATTTGAACGTGGAATCGCTATTATTTACGCCATGATCGAGGTGATGGATCGGGGCATTGGCAAGGTTCGTGAGGCGTTGAGGGACGCTGGGGTTGAGGACGACACGCTGTTGATGTTCACCAGCGACAATGGGCCGGCGTTTAGTCATAGATATGACCAGGTTCCTGATGGCGTTTCACTTGACGGTGTCCGTTTTAACAATGGGTTTGCGGGTGCAAAGGGATCGGTTTACGAGGGTGGCATACGGGTGCCGATGATCGCTCGGTGGGCGAACGGTCTGCCGCAGGATGTTGAGATCAGCGATCAGATTTGCTTCACCGACTGGCTGCCGACGTTGCTTACGTTGAGCGGCTCATCGCATGTTGGAGAGAAGGCGGTTGATGGGCACGATGTGTCGGCAGTGTTGCGAGGTGATTCACCTTCTGAGCAGCCAAGGCGCTTCTGGCAATGGAATGGTGACACGCCAATAGGAGTAACCAACGCCGCGATGCGGCACGGCGACTGGAAGCTGGTGCGCCCTGCCCTCGATATTGCCTTCGCAACCGACGCCGATAAGCAGCTTGCCGACGACTACGTCGAAAAGGACATCGAGTACAAGTATCACCCCGAGAACATCACCGAGAAGTTCAACTGGCCTGAGCCTGCGAAGATCGTGCCGAAGCCTCCTGCGCCTGAGTTGTACGATCTATCGATCGATCCTGGCGAGACGACCAACGTTGCCGGCACTAACCCGGTCATTGCCAGCCAGATGCTCACACAGCTTGAGTCGTGGTTCGAGGAGGTCGAGGCAGAACGTCAGGCGATTGTCGAGTAGTTGCCTAGCCCCGGAGCGCCCTAAACAACTTCATATACTGAGGCATGTCCAGTTCCAAATGCGAATCACTCGGATTAATGCCTGCAGCAGCACATATTCGGCGCCATCGGGCATACGAAATACCATCGCCTATTACTCGTGACATCTTTCGTGACACGGACCTAATAATCGATTTCACGAACGCAGAGAATTCTCGGTATTCCGATCTTGAAACCAGTGGTTTTCGCCTCGTCCTAATGTGCATCAGAACCGAATCGACCGACGGAGCCGGTCGATAAGCCGAACGTGGAATATTCATGCCAATTTTCACCTCGACAAACGGATACGCGAGCACTGCCATTTCTGTTGGACGCCCCGAGCCAAGCAGCCGGTAAACCGCTTCAGTTTGGACAATCAGGTGGCACGATTCGAAACGAACGGGAGGTTGAACGACTTTTCGAAAGACATTGGCCGTTCGGTTGAACGGGATATTCCCGAATACAACATCGTAAGCGCCATAGTCCATATTCGAAGTGATGCCTTTGCGAACAACCCTGACGTTTGATGTTTTTCCAAACAGAGCGTTGAGACTAGCGATCAGTTGAGGGTCAATATCAATCGCAGTCAGGGAGCGAACTTCGGGTGCGATTAGGGTCGTGAAGAAACCTTTACCGGCACATAATTCAAGTACCGATTGGTGGTTCTCAAGACCGATCGATCGAACTATCTGGCGTGCAATCGATCCTGATCTGAAGAAATGTTGCCCGAGTTTGGCGTGTGCAGGTTGGCGTGAGTGATACCGCCTACGGCTCCGCTTCTTCGGAGACCCCATCGGAACATCATGGTCATCATAATTGGATTTCTGCCTTTAGTAGTTGTCGGCCAACGTGCATTGAGCGCGATGACACACTATTAGTCGCAGAAAATTGCCGAGCGAAAATACTGATTAATTGGTACTGGCGTGGTTAGTTAAAACGCCAGATATGGCTCGGAGTCGACTTGAGTGAAGTCGGTCGGCGGGTACTTTGCCAGTACATCGAGATCGATATCTGCTCCCCAACCGGGTCCGCTCGGCACTGTTGCGTGACCGTTTGAAATATCGATCGGATTCGTCAGAACTTCCTGATATCGATCGACGAACGACACGAATATCTCCTGCATGAACGCGTTCGGGATGCTCATATCGAGATGCAAACTCGCCAGCGTTGAGATAGGCCCGTTCGAGTTGTGCGGCGCAACTGGAACATAGTAGGTCTCGGCCATGTTGGCGATTTTGCGAATTTCGGAGAACCCACCACAGTGGCATATATCGGGCTGAATCATTCGAATGGTGTTGGTTTCGAGCAGCGGCCGAAACTCCCACCGGTTGTAGAGCTGTTCGCCGGTCGACACGGGCACGTTTATTGAGCGTGCGAATTCAGCCATCGCCTCGACGTTATCGAACTGGATCGGCTCTTCCATCCATGCAATATTGAACTGCTCCAACTGTTGCGCAACTCGCCCAGCACTCCACGGATTAAGCCGTGCACGCACGTCAATTGCAATCTCCATATCCGGTCCCACAGCTTCCCGAACCGCTCTGACAAGTTCAATTCCGTGACTGATTTGCTGCGGCGTCGTCGTTTGGGGGCCACCGAATGGATAGAACTTCAGCGCTGTCCAGCCTTCGTCCTTGAGTCTCAATGCGGCCTCGGCGTGCAGTTTCGGCGAAGCCTGCCGGGCCACCGTTTCGGCGGGAACACCCGAAACTGGCTCGGTTAGATCTTCAAACCAGCCGTTGGCATAGACCCGTACGTTGTCGCGGTGCTTTCCACCTGCTAATTCCCAAACAGGAATACCGAGCGATTTCGCCTTCAGATCCCACAAAGCAAGATCGATCGCCGAAATCGCCGACATCGTTACCGAGCCGCCAGTCCACGTGACGCGCCGGTACAACGATGTCCATATCCAGTCGATCCTGCGAGGGTCTTTCCCTTTGAGGAACTTTCCGAAATCTAGGATTTCAGCTTCGAGCGCTGCGTCTTTGTACTGGAGCGAACCTTCGCCCCAGCCCGAAATTCCAGCATCGGTATCGATGCGAACGAACAGCCAGTTTGTGCCGGCGGTTTTGTGCACCGGTGTGGCCATCCGGAAGACGTTAACGTCGGTGATCTTCAATCGAGAAGCAATCCTTGTTTTTATTCAGACTGAGTTATGGGTGAGCCGGTATGAAGTCTATTAGTCGCCAACTGCCAAGAACTGCAAGCAAACAGCTGCAGTAATTTTGATCTGTGATCCTGTTGCGGTCAGCGTTCCGTCATCTTCACGCTTGAACGACACGATGTTGTCGGAATCCTGATTCTCTACGATCAAGAATTTTCCGTCCGGAGTGATCGCGAAGTTACGTGGCGTATTGCCCTGAGATGGCTCGTGCCCAATGAACGTCATCTTGCCTGTCGACTGATCGATCGAGTAGATAACCAGTGAATCGTGGCCACGGTTAGACGCATAAACATAAGCGCCGTCTGGCGATGTGTGGATGTCGGCTGTCGTGTTCTCGCCGTCCCAGCCCTCAGGCAACGTTGGCACTGTCTCGATCGGCGATAGCGACCCATCGTCACCAAGATCGTAAAGCGTTATCGAGCAGCCGAGTTCGTTCAAAACATAAACCTGTTGGTTCGTCGGGTGGAACGTAAAGTGCCTCGGTCCTTCGCCCGCAACCTCGTCGACAACTGAAGAAAGCGATAGCTTGGCGTTCTCAACGTCTATTGCGTAGGTAAGAACCTGGTCTTTGCCGAGGTCGCACACGAATGCGTACTTGTTCGTCTTATCGATATTCACCGAATGGGCGTGGGCCTGTTCCTGGCGATTTTTGTTGATCGACGAACCTTCGTGCTGGATAAATTCCGTAGATTCGCCAACCGATCCATCTGCAGCGATCGGGTGAGCCGAAACGCTACCGCCTGAGTAGTTGGTGACAATCACCATCGAATCGGTTGAATCGACCATCAGGTGGCAAGGTCCGGGGCCGCCGGTCGACTGCTGGTTGATCTGGGTAAGTTCACCCGTTGCCCGGTTCACGCTGAAAGCTGTGATGCCGCCCGAGCCATTAAAGGCACTGGTTTCACTTACTGCGTACAGGTGATCTCCCGAGGGATCGAGAGCCACAAACGAAGGGTTTTCGAGTCCGGTCGCAACGGAAACCTGCGTGAGTTCGCCTGTTTCACCGTTTAGGCGAAGTGTGTAGATGCCTTCGCTGCCGAGCCGGGTATACGTTCCGATAAATGCAAATTGGTCGTTAGCCATTGAAATATTCTCCTGATGGAAAAATTGAATCTTGAAGCTGAAATCTAGTCTTTGATGATCAGATCGGGGTCGATCTCAACGCCAATTCCCGGTCCTATTGGAAGCGGCATGTACCCATCTGAATCAACCTCAGGTGCGTTGGCAAAGATCGAGAACTTGTTCTTGTAGTGACCGATCGGTGGGTCGTGAAGCAGCTCCATGAACGGAGCGTGTCGCCACGATGCAACGAGGTGCTGGTGAGCAATAACGCCGATGTTTCCTCCACCGTGATGCGGTACCAGTTCCTTGCCATACAACTCGGCAAGGTTTCCTACTTTACGCAGATTGGTCATGCCATTCATGACCATGCTTTCTGGCTGCAACAAGGTGTAAACGTCCTGCTCACACATCTGAACGAATTCGTGTAATCCCGGGTTGTTTTCTCCACCAGCGATTCGCAATTCGACCTTGGCGTTAAGCTCGGCCAATCCTTCGAAGTTGTGACGTGCAAGCGGCTCTTCCAGCCAGAACACTTCCAGATCCTGAAGCTCAACGGCCGTTTCGTAGGCCCGTTTGAAGTTCCAGATCACGCCCGGCTGCCATGTTCCGCTGCTCTGGGCCTGATTAGCGTCGACCATAATTGTGAAATCCTGCCCAACAGCATCACGGACAGCTTCAACAGTTCGAATGTCTTCGGCAATCGATTCGTGATGCAGGCGCAACTTCATCGCTCGCCAGCCACCCTCTTTTAGCGATGTTGCTTGCTCTGCACGTTCTTCGGGAGTCGAAAGCGCAACCATGCTTGCGTACGGGATGATCTTCTCTTTTTCGCCGCCCCACAGCTTGTACAGCGGCAGGTTCGCTGCTTTGCCGATGATGTCCCACAGTGCCATGTCGACACCTGCGATTCCCTGGTAGTGCAGGGCGGGAACGTAGTAATTGAGCGCCACGGCATGGTCTTCTACAGCGAATGCGCTTCGGCCAACCAAATACGCCTTGACTGCATCGAGGAACATCGGGTGCATCGCAGGACCGATACCCGTAATACCGGCGTCGGTGTGCACTTCAACGAACGAACCACCACCAATATCGAACGACATATTGCGTCCGAGGCTCCATGCTGGCTCGATGGTTCCAACGTGTTTTACCGTACGAAGGTTGACGATTTTGACATCGGTCACTTTGATGTTGCCGCTCAATTGATTCTCCTATTGGTTTGTCTGAAGCTGGCAAATCATACAACCGCTGTTAGATGTTTAGGCGTGTTTTACAGATGATGAAGCACCCGTACACTGCCAGTCTCGGAAGAATGTGAGGCGAGGCCTCGATATTCCTTGCAGCAAAATACTCTCCTCAAAGGAAAATATGACGAGTAAGAACGGTTCTGACAACGATATGGTCGACATCCTCGTAATCGGAGCCGGTGCTTCGGGCGGGGCAGCTTCGGCGTGGCTTTCAGAAGCCGGATTCAAGGTGAAGTGCCTTGAACAGGGCTACTGGCAGGATCCTTCGAAATACGCATCCGCTTCGGCAGATTACGAGTTCGAGATGATGACCAACTGGGCGCCAGACCCGAACGTGCGCCAGCGCGATGAGGACTACCCGGTGAACGATTCCGCTTCGCCAGTAACGCCGGTCATGTTCAACGGGGTCGGCGGAAGCACGATTCTGTGGACAGCCCACACACCCAGATTCCACCCTTCTGATTTCCGAGTGAAATCGCTCGATGGTGTGGCCGACGATTGGCCTATTTCGTACGAGGAACTTGAAGAATTTTATGACCTGAACGATGAGGTTATGGGATGTTCGGGAATAAACGGTGATCCGGCTAACCCACCTCGAAGTCCCCGACAAATGCCTCCTATACCGTTAGGAAAAGACGGTAACAAGCTGATTAGCGGGTTCGAGAAGCTCGGATGGCACTGGTGGCCTTCGGATAGCTATATCAATTCGCAGCGCTATGGCGAGGGTCGAGATGCTTGCAACTTCTGCGGACATAATCACATGGGCTGCTATCAACGGGCAAAGTCGAGTACCGATCTTACGTACTGGCCTCGCGCACTACGTAATGGCGCTGTGATTGAAACGGGCGCTCGGGTACGCAAGATCACGACTGATGATTCGGGTCGGGCGTCTGGGGCCGATTACGTTGATTCGAAGGGTAACGAACGCCACCAGAACGCTCGTGCAGTCATCATGGCAGCCAACGGTATCGGCACTCCCCGACTGCTTCTGAACTCAGCAGATGACTCACACCCAGACGGGCTCGCTAATTCCAGTGGACTCGTTGGTAAGAACCTGATGTTTCACCCGTTTGCCATGATCTCGGGGACATTCCCGGAGAAGATGAAGACGTGGCAGGGACCACTCGGGAATATCGCATTGAGTCAGGAGTTCTACGAAACCGATAAAAGCAGGGGGTTCGTTCGAGGGTATACGTTCCAATTTCAAAGAAGTCTGGGTCCTGCATGGATCGCCAAAGGTGGATTACGAAAGCCGATTCCATGGGGTGAGAAACATCACGAGTTGCTGGAAAAGCGACTAGGTAGCACGATGGGAATGGCGGTTATCGGTGAGGATCTTCCCGAACTTCACAACACTGTCGATCTCGATCCCGAACTGACCGATTCCGATGGCATTCCGGCTCCTCGAATTACGTACACGCTGAGCAAGAACTCTCGTGACCAGCTCGATCACGCAATCGAAAACGCTAAGAAAGCTCTCGAAGCGGCCGGGGCAGCCGACATATATGTCGACCCGATGATGCGGCAGTCTGGCTGGCATCTGATGGGAACCGCACGCATGGGTAACGATCCAGAAGCTTCCGTGGTCGACAAATGGGGGCAATCACACGATGTGGACAACCTGTTCGTCGTCGATGGCAGCGTGTTCGTAACTGGCGCAGCCGTGAACCCAACCCCAACGATTCAGGCACTTGCGTTACGAACCGCCGATTACATAGTTGCCAATCGGCAGGATTTGAAGGGCTGATCACATGACCATGAACACCAAAATCGACCAGAAGCTACTCGATTCAATCCTTGATCGACTAATTCCAGCAGTCGATGAGCTGCCGTCCGCGGGTCAGATGAATCTCAGCGATGAGATTGTTCGCCTCTCCGGTCAACAGGCGCGATTCAGTGCTTTGTTCACGAACTCAATGAATTCGTTTGGTTCACAAAACCCATTGTTCAATTCGCTTGCGCCTGAGCAACAAGACGATGCGATAAGAGCGTTCGAAGCAGACAGTGCCGAACTATTCGACGTACTGCTGAGCATCAGCTACATTGTTTATTACAAAGATTCCCGAGTTCATGATCGAATCGGCTGGAACGGAAAATCGCCTCAACCCGATGGCAACGAGATGGAACCCTGGGACGAGTCAGTACTGGAAAACATGCGAAAGCGTGAACCATTCTGGCGTCGAACTGATGTGTGACGACCGGGCAACGTAACGGGGTGTTGAGTAACATCTCGGCTCTGGACCAATTATCAATAAACATGTGAGGCAAATCGAGTGGAACCCGTAATACGCAACGAGCAAGGAAGCTCGAATCCCCTTCTAGGCCCTGGCGATGGAGTGTCGTCTTACGTGATGCTCTATGTGAAGCATGCGCCGGGTGAGTCAAGTCCAGATCACGTGCATGAATGGGAACATCAGGCGTTTATCACCGAAGGTTCAGGCATTCTCGTTTGCGGTGGCAAAGAGTACCCGGTCAAGACCGGGGATGCAGTCTTGGTTCCGGGCGGAATTCGACACCAGTTCATCAACACAGGCGATGTGCCTCTGCACCGAGTAACGGTGAATCCGGTCGAGTCTGTTCAGTAGTAATACAGTGCATGCATAGGTATCTACTTCCGCGTAGGTGCGCGCTCCAGTAATTCGCATTAATCGCCCAAATCTTGCCCACACCCTGGGCAAACCGGGCGAGCATCTGGCAGATGGTGATAGGTGGTACCACCCACCAGCCGATGAGCCTGTTGGGTCACCAAACGAGCCACTAGTTACGTTGCCCATGATTCCGCTATGTGTCTCCACGTACTAGTTATCCATCAATCTGGATTGAGTACGTGCAGGTCATGCATTAATGGGCCCACCCCCCAAGAGCCACTGATCTGCACTTCGAAAGATTTGTGCGATTATGGCTTTCAGGACCAGAATCAATACAACAAGCATTTACCGCTCAGGCGCAGGCACTCTGTCGTCTGGTAGGTCGCTACGGCGGCTAATGCGGTCAGTCCGACGTTACGTTGCGCCATTAGGCCTAGTTGTGCTCGCTTTGAGTACTGCATGTGCCCCTGTAACTGGTACAGCACATCTTTCCACGGTCGCTCCTTATGCACCCGCAGACGCACCTCGACACGAATTCGTTGTCGATACCGGCGGCTTCTCGTTCGAATCCGACGAAATAATGGCTTCCAAGCTCGAAGTACTTTTCGAAGGTCAGAGACTCGCCGTTGATTCTTCAAACTACTCAAGCAACCAAGACGTTGCACATTCCGACTTCAGCATTGCCGGTGATAGCCCGATGGCTTCCGGTGAAATGCCTGCAGAGATCCTGGTATCTGTCGCTTCAGGACTTGGAATCATGTCGGAACTGGCTGACGGCGGACTGTTGCTAGCATCGGCTGGCAATTTATTTGGCGAATCTGGCGACCCAAGCGCAAACAACGACCAGCCACCAGTATTGGCGAGCCTCGGGTTCGAGTGCGTTCGGGCAGAGCTCATCAGGGTCTAGCAGCACACCTTCTGTGAATTCTGCGGCCGGACAGACATCATCTTCTAGCAGTTCTTCATCGTCATCTTCTGGATCAGAGTCTGATACAGGCTCAGGTTCTGATGAGGGCGAACAGTCGGGTTCCGGCAGCACCGAGCCGACCGATAATTCGGAAAATTCAAATAACGAGAACTCAGATACAGAGTCCTCCGGTGAAACGGACGCAAATGATCACTTTGGCGATGACGACTCGATCGTTCTCGCATTCTTCGAGCCTGATTCAGGCGACGATGACGAACCTGACACGACGGATCCCGTTGTTGATGAGCCTGTAATCGACGAAGAACCTGTTGGTGACGGCGACGATGACTCGACCATTCTGGTGGTTTACCAGCCTGACACCGATGATTCCGACGACGATTCATCACCTGGCAAATCCGGTAACTCGAACGGCAAAGGCAAAAACAAGTAAGGCAGTTGGAATTTCGCCAACCGCCTGAACGTTGAGCCTCTACGGCACACCGATCATTCAGATGCAAGCAAACAGGACACGAACAGCAGCCCAAACAGCCGGATTATTCGGCATGGGCAAATTCCGTTTGACTGGTTTATTCCTCATCATCGCTGGCCTTACGTTCTCTGGTGTAGCCCTGGCAATCAACTTTTCCACTTCAAAGTCTGAGGAAAAACGAGTAGTTGAATTTGCGACCGAACGTTCCGTGAAACAGGCGATGGGCGTAGCTGAGGTGGTTTCCGATCTACTGAAGGATTCAGAAACTGCAGGGTTATCGAAAATTACCGGGGCAGGCAATTCTTCCGAGTACATTGCCGATCTGCTGAACGAATCAAACATCGTCCGCCTGAACCTTTACTCACCAGATGGAAAGTTCATTTGGAGTTCAACGTACAGTCGAGATAATGTAGATCTGTTCCAGCGACCGATTTTCGAAGGCACAGTTGATGGCACAATTTCTTCTGGGCTTATCCGCAACTTCGTAGTTGCACCACCTGGTGGCCAGAAATATCACGCCGACGTAGTGGAAACGTTCATTCCATTCATGGATGCCGAGCGAGGACGACCCGCAGTCGTGCTCGGAGTAACCAGTGATGTCACGAACGAACTGGCTAACGGAATCGGACAGTCACGATCCGTGATATTCCGCTCGACCATGGTCAGCCTTGGTCTCGGTTTCACGGTTCTTCTTGGTGCAGTTCTGTTCGTAGATGTGCGCCTGTGGCGCCACCGTGTTGAAGCAATTGAACACGAACGACAGCTCGCATCTCGAGAGCTCTCTTCGACCAAATTAGACCTCGTAAACCGCGAGTTGCAACAGATCAATGAAGAGCGCACGAAGTTCATTTCCACCGTGTCTCACGAACTAAAGACGCCTCTCACAAGCATCATCGCCTTCACCGACATCCTCTCGAAGCATCAGGGTGGCGAAAAAGAAGAGCGAAATATCAAGCAGCTCGACATCGTGAAGAAGAGTGGTCAGCACCTGCTAACTCTGATCAACGACCTGCTCGACTACTCTCGCCTGGAATCTGGTGAAGTGAAAATTGACCGAGAAGAATTCGATATGGGCGAACTCGTAACAGAGGTCACGAGAGCGATGTCGCCTCTTCTTGGCAGCAAGCGACAGTCGTTTGCATTTGACGGTGGTCTAGCCGGTCACATTGTGCAATTGGACCGTCGGCGAATCGTGCAGGTACTGATGAACCTCATCAGCAACGCACACAAATACTCGCCATCTGGAACCACGATCACCATGGGAGGTCAGATCAAAAACAATAATCTCGAGATCGCTGTAGTCGATCAGGGTGTTGGAATATCATCTGACGACCAGGCACGACTGTTCACGAAGTTCTTCCGAGTCGATAACGAAGCGACCCGATCTGTGGGCGGAGTATTCCAGAAACCCTCTCTGGGGCTTGGAACTGCGTTATCGCTGTCCGAAAAACTGCCCGAGTTTACGCGTTCACGCTTAGAAGCGTAATTTCGCCGTTCTCCACGGTGTAAACGTGTGTGGCAATTTCCTCGACGATAGCCGGGTCGTGGCTGGCACAGATAACCGTGCCGTCATAATCGGCAAGAGCCTTCAGCAGTTCTTTCCTCGTAGCAGCGTCGAGGTGGTTCGTCGGTTCATCAAGCAGTAATACGTTGTTCGGTTGAACTAGAAATTTAGCGAGTGCTACTCGGCTTTTTTCGCCACCCGACAACATGCGGATCGATTTGAACACGTCGTCGGATGAAAATAGAAATCGTCCGAGAATTCCACGAAGTGCGCCATCAGGTTGATCCTGCGCCGACTCTCGAACTGATTCCAGAACAGTTGAATTTAGATCCAGAGACTCGTCCTGATGCTGAGCGTAATAGCCTCGTTTGGCTCGTTCTGACCAGATGACTTTGCCTTCTGATGGCTCGACTTCACCTGCAAGAATTCTGAGGAACGTGCTTTTGCCACCACCGTTGTGGCCAATCAGGGCAATTTTCTGGCCTCGTTCAACTTCAAGTGACACATCGAGAAGCACCGGTGAGTCTTCCCAGTCGTGAGAAATAGAAAGGGCGTCGAGAACTTTTAGTTCTACTCTGCCAGATGATTTGATCTGGAATTTCGTGGCCTTCGAGGTTGTCATTCGCTCGACGCGGTCCATCCGACCCAGTGCTTTGATCCGGCTCTGTACCTGACGTGCCTTAGTAGCCTTCGACCTGAACCGATCGATGAACTGTTCCTGCCGAGCAACTTCCCGTTCCTGTCGTTCAGCCTGAACGTCGAGCTGAGCCTGGCGTGTCATCTTGCTGCGCTGATAGTCGGCAAAGCTACCAGGGTACGATTGCACCTGACCGTGCTCGATATCCAGTACACGGGTTGAAACCTTCTCAAGGAATTCGCCGTCGTGTGTAACCATCAGCACTGCACCGGGATATTCCGCCAGTTCTTCGGCGAGCCATCGCTTTGAAGCTTTATCGAGATGGTTTGTAGGTTCGTCGAGAAGCAAATGTTCTTCTCGGCGAAGTAAGATTTTTGCCAGTGATATACGCATTCGCCAACCACCCGAGAAGTCGCCACATGGCTTCTCGATATCGTCGCCACTAAAGCCGAGGCCGGATGTGACTCTAGCAATGGACGAATCGACACCGTTACCGCCAAGCACTTTGAACCGGCCGTGGGAATCGTCGAGTTCTGTGATCAACCCTGTTACGTCGTCATCATCGACGAGGAGCGCATCTTCAATCTCATATATACGTCGTCGTAGGGTATCGAGTTCCGGCAGTGCCGACCACATCTCATCGCCAAGGTCTCTGTCGAGATCAACATCTGATTCCTGGTGCAGATAGGCCAGTTCGCCTTCTGAAATGTTGACTTGTCCGGCGCTCATAGGCTCGTCGCCCGCGATCATCTTGAGCAGGGTTGTTTTGCCGGCGCCATTAGGACCAACGATGCCGACTTTTTCGCCTGAAGATACGGTGAACGAAACCGACGAGAGTAGATCTCGTCCGCCAAAGGACTTAGTTAGGTTGTCGACAACAATCATGGGATGCGCGCTGAACGAAAGTAAATAACGTGATGGTGAACTAGTAATAAGTGTCTCAAACCATTCACGTACGTTGATAGCGAGTTTTTGTTAAATCATCGAAATCTGACGGCGTAAGTATTTAGAAACGACCCAATTTCGGTGAATGCCAGCTTTCCTGCCAGATTTTGGCCACACAGGCTTAATCAAAGAAAGGTCGAGTACACCCGACCTTTCTTCCTCAACTATCGACTTACGCCGTCGTATTCGATCGACCAGCGAGCAGCTAGTAGCTGGACTTGGCTCCTCGTCGAGCTGATTCGGCCCACGCTTCTGCCAGAGTCTCGACAGTGACGTTTCCTGAACGTGCAACGCTGATGACAGCGTCTTCCTGATTGGCAAGCGCTGCTGCAGCGTCCGGAAGCCTCTTTGCGGCGTCAAGTGGAATGTGAATAGCACCGTGAAGGTCCGCTGCGATCAAATCGCCGGGCTCGATGTAGACTCCGCCGACGTCGACAGGCACGTTGTAAGCAACACCGTGGACATAGCCGTGAGATACCAGCACTTCTTTAGCCCAGAATGGGAAGCCCATTTCTTCGGCCTCTTTTAGATCACGAACTCCACCATCGGTCACAACTCCAACACAGTCCAATCCTAGTGCGATGTTGCCCTGAATCTCGCCCCAGTAGGAACCTATGGTTTCCGGGTAGTCCAGATCGTGGAACACAATCATTCTTGGCGATGGGATTTCGAGAATGGCCTCGTAGTAGTCACTGCGTTCAAGGGCGTTGGGTGACTTTTGTCGAGCAGATATGACACCGGTAACTGCGTAACCAACATATGTTTCGGTTACAGGTGATTGCGACTTGATTTCTGGTCGCAAGAAACCTTCTGTGCGGGGTCGAATGTCCATCAACTCAAGAGCGTTGGCGATGGTCGGGGTGTCGATTTTCCTGAGTTGAGCGAGCAGATCTTCAGACAGCGGGCCAGTCGTGGCACCCATAGACGGGCTCCCTTGAGGGTATTCAAATAAAAAGAACAAGCAGTTTTGTTTCGGGGTGAATAGTACGCCCAAAACCTGAATACCGAGAACAGGGATCCGGATGGTTTTTGCCCAACAAAAAAGGTCAGCTGAAATAACTGGCCTAATTATGTTTGCTGATGATCAGCGGCTATCTAATCGAGAGCGACGTTCCAATCGACGCGTCGGCGTGTCTTCGCAAATTTGACCGCACTTTTACGGTTACGATCGATACGTTGGGCGTTCTGCAACGTCTGCGTGGCTCTTCGTTGGCCCGACTTCGCCTTATCTCGTTCGATTTCGTTGCCTGCTAATTTGACTTCTTGCACAGCCTGAAAATACTGCATTCGTGCACGGTCTACGGAAATGGGTTTGTAGTGAAGCATTAGCTTCCTTTCAACTACTGCTCAGGCTGGAGTTCTTTTATCTGTTCCATAATCTTCGTCGCCTGTGGTTGGCATGAGGTAGGTATCGACACGTTGCAGCATCACGTTATTCCGATATCTCCACTGAGTAGTATCCGTAACCCCTCTTGAGTGCACCGCCCTACTCGTGTCGAGCCAATTGGTGCATCGCAGTAGTAAACGGAGTTAATTACCGCGACTCCGCCCACGTTTGGCACTCATTGTTCATACAAACTCCTTACGGAAGGTTTTGTAGTTGTAGCGTGATAGGTCTAGAATCTCCGAGGCCCGGACAATCATGATTCGTGGCGTAGCCGGATTCCAAGTCCGGGATAAACCGGAATTAATACGGAGATTATTGAATGAACGGAACAGAGTTCATCGCCCAGATTCTTAAGCAAGAGGGCGTCAACGAAATGACCTGCTTTCCAAGCAATGCCTTAATTGAGGCAGCAGCGAAGGAAGGTATTCGGCCTGTGATGTTCAGGCACGAGCGCGGCGCTATCATGGCCGCCGATGGCTATAGCCGCATGAGCGCGGGTAACAGATTCGGCGTAGTTGCAATGCAACACGCAGCCGGAGCAGAAAACTCGATGGGTGGGCTTTCGCAGGCGTTTGGCGACAACGTACCGATGCTGGTACTACCGGGTGGATACCCTCTAGAGCAGCGACACGTACGACCCAACTTCTTGGCCACTGAAAACTGGCGAGGCGTTGTAAAGTCGGCTGAAACTATCGACACCCCTTCGCAGATCAAAGATGTAATGCGACGTGCGTTTCAGGCACTACGAAATGGCACGGGCGGTCCTGTAGTTGTCGAGATGACTCTCGATATCTGTGCAATGGAAGTTCCAGCAGACGCGCTCGGATACACATCTCCTACCGTTCGAAAATCGGTCCCGTCAAAGACCGATATTCAAGATGCTGTGAAGGCTCTTCTCGCAGCTGCCCGTCCGATGATCTGGGCTGGATCCGGTGTGCTTGCAGCAGGTGCTTCGCCTGAACTGGCCGAGTTCGCAGAACTGACCGATATTCCAGTATTCACAACAATGGAAGGCAAGTCGGCATACGACGAGCGACTTCCGCTATCACTCGGTGCTGGCAGTGGCGCAACTACAGGCCAGGCCTACGAGTGGATCAACGAAAGCGATGTTGTAATCGGAATCGGCACAAGCCTTTCCTTGAATAGCTACACACGCAAGGTTCCAGCCGGTAAAGACATGGTTATTCACAACACGATTAACCCTGCGGATGTGAACAAGGGAACTCCTTCAGAGATCGGGTTGATCGGTGATGCAAAACTCACCCTGCAGGCGCTCATAGAAGAAGTGAAGGCTCAAATCGGCGAAGGCGGACGCGACACCGGAGTTGGTGCTCACGTGGCAGCTGCCAAAGAGAAGTGGATGGCCGAATGGACGCCGATTCTTAATTCAAATGAAGCGCCACTAAACCCTTACCGTGTGATTCACGAGATTAACCAGAATCTTGATCACGACAACAGTGTGGTAACCCACGACGCCGGTGGACCCCGTGACTGCATGGTTCCGTTCTACACGGCCACTATCCCACACAGTTACATCGGCTGGGGTAAGACGACGCATTTGGGCTTCGGCATCCCTCTGATGATCGGTGCCAAGCTGGCCAACCCCGATAAGTTCTGCTTGAACTACATGGGTGATGGAGCTTGGGGCATGTCGGGTACCGACGTTGAAACTGCTACTCGTGAAGGTTTGCCAATTACCACGGTGCTTCTGAACAACGGTGGCATGGCTACATACCCTGGTGGATTCCCAACTGCTCGTGAGCAGTACGGCGTTTCGCACATGGTGGGTAACTATGCCCAGATCACCGAAGGCATGGGTGGAGTAGGCATCGAGGTATCGAAACCCGAAGAACTCGGCCCTGCGATTCTGCGAGCTCGTAAGGAGAATGCCGAAGGTAAGGCTGTGTTGATCGACGTAAAGTCGAACTACGAATCACGCAAGTCATTCTTGGGCAAATAAGGAATAGTCAGTTTCGGCACGATCAATGCCATTACTGGAGCTAGCCTCCGGTAGCTGTTTCGCAATCGAACAACACCGCTTGAGTGCAATCACTCAGGCGGTGTTTTTCGTTAAGTCCGGTTGTTCGATCCAAGAAATTCCTTTGAAAGTTTGCGCATGGTGTGATGGCCTAAAAATCAGCCACTGGCTGTAAGAATGATTTGAACTGAGAGTGGTGGTGCGCTCTCGTGCCCTATAGGTACACAGCCCGAGACTGTTTGCGTGTAGATCTTTAGGTAGATTCACGGATAGGAGCCCGTACAAACCGCTATGTTTCGGTGGTGTGGGCACGGCATCGTAGTGGATATCAGCACAGACAGCCGGTCTGCCAAGCGAAACGATTCCCGGCCGAATCATTAGCAACAGCAGGCCAGACGCTTAGAGGGAAATCCACCATGTCGGTGGGAGCGTCACGGGAAAGCTAGATGTGCAGGTTAAGGGGAATGAATTATGTTTAGGAGCAATCTCGCACCTACAACCGGGATCCTTTCACAAAAGGGTATTACCGGTCTCGAAACAGCCATCGTGCTTATCGCATTCGTGGTTGTAGCTTCCGTGTTCGCTTTCACGATTCTTTCGGCGGGTGTTTTCTCGTCAGAAGCAAATAAGCAGACGATCCACGCTGGTCTTAAAGAGACCCGCACACGACTCAGTCAACAGGGTTCAGCCTTCGCTTTCGCAGGGTATGAAGGATCCACACAGGCTGTATTCAAGATCGTCTTCATCGTCTCTAACTCACTCGCTGGTGAGCCAGTCGACCTGACTGCGCCTTACACAGCAGATGGAGCAGCGACCGACCCAGACGTCGTAGTTGGCGCAAGTACTGCAACGATCATTTCGTATGCAGATGAAAACCAACGTATGTCCGATATTGCTTGGTCACAGACCTTCATCGGTACAAACAACAGTGATGACTTGCTCGAAGATGGTGAAAAAGCTGAAATTACAATTTGGCTAATGGACCGTTTGACTGGAACTGCCGTCGGTTCGAACAGTTCGATCGCCTACACAGATGGCGACTCTGGCAACGGTGGTAGTTCTTCGGGTCTGACTGCATCAGACAGCCTCGTAGTAAAAAGCACCAGTCGTACTGGAACTAACGCCACAACTCGGTGCGCCGCTGACAGTTCAGCGTGCCATTCCGCCTGGCCTTCGGAACGTAATGAACCTGAACTAAAAACCTTCAGGTTCGTTACAAAAGCCCTTATGTAGTGCATCTAGGAGTGTCCCGGCCGGACCTCTCCCAGAACACAGGCCATCTTCAGGCCAGCCGAACAGCGCATCAGGCTTCCCCCCTCAGTAGGTACTGGGCGGGTGGTCCGAAGATTCAAATGCCCTTCTCACCCGGCGAGAAGGGCATTTGCTATTTAACGGGTAATTTTGGGTGTGAAGGAGAGCGAGGTCCTGAATCTAGTTCAGGATGACGGGCAGAGGGCAGAGGGCAGAGGTCAGAGGTCAGAGGCAGAAGGAATAGGGCAGGTTGGGTTGAATGACAGTTCGATTTCGTTCAACGATTTCTCCCTCACCTCAATCCTCTTCCCAGGGAGAGGAGGGGGTGCCGCAGAAGGGGTGTCGGCTAGCTTAGGTCGACTAGGGTTGCGCCATTGCCGCCCTGCTCTCTTGGGGCTGCGCTGAATGATGCGACCAGAGGGTGTTTTGAGAGGATGATTCGAATCGCTTGTCGAAGTGCGCCGGTGCCGTCACCATGAATGATTCGTACTTTGGTCAGGCCTTGAATCGATGAGTCGTCGACAAACTGTCGTACCAGTTCTTCGGATTCATGAACACGTGTGCCGCGCACGTCGAGTTCTCCCGACGTGCCGGCCGATTCGCCTGCTTTGACCGTATTGATCGTTATGTTCGGAATATCGTTGGGATTTTTCGCAGATTTGGTTGGTTCTGCTGTTTTTACGAGTCGAAGTTGCCGTTCATTGAGTTCGATTCGTGCATTGCCCATCATCAGCACGATAGTTCCGTCGGAACCGGTGCTGACAACCGAAGCCAGAACGTTTAGCCCTTTGATTTCGACCTGGTCGCCAGACTGGAGGGGACGGTTTGCATCGGATTCTTCAGATTTTTCGACGTCAGGTGGAGGGGCTACGGGTAGCCATGTTGGATCGGAGAAGCGATTCCGCATTCGCCCGATAGCGCGCTGGGCGGTTTCGAGATCGTTGTCGTTTTTAGCTTTGCTGACAATCTTGTGAAGAGTTTTGCGAATCTCCTCTGTTTCACGTCGGAGTTCTTGGCGAGACTTCTCGATCATGTCTTCTTGAGCACGAGTGACGTTAGTTAGCTTGTACTGAAGATCCTTGCGGGCTGCTTCGGCTTCTGTTTTAGCTTGTTCAGCTTCTTTCCGAATTCGGGTAGCTTCTGCTCGTTCCCGTTGGAGTTGGTGAAGGATGGTCTCCGCTTCGGCTCGGCTCGGATCCATCATCGATTGTGCTTCGTCGAGAACGTGGCTGGGCATGCCGAGATGGCGGGCTACATGGATTGCGTAGCTTCGACCGGGAATGCCCATCAACACCTGGTAGGTGGGCATCATGGTGTCGGTATTTAGCTCGACCGAGGCGTTTGCGAGGTCGTCCGATTCCGCAGCGTATTCGGCTACGGCACGATAGTGAGATGTAATTGCGATCGGCATGTCGTGGGCGGTGGCGTGAGAGAGTACCGCTCTTGCGAGTGCGGAGCCTTCTTCGGGATCGGTTCCGGTTCCGAGTTCGTCGAGAAGAATCAGGGAATTTTCTGTTGCCTCGAGAAGAATCTCGACCACTCGCCCCATGTGCGATGAAAAGGTGGATACGGACCGTTCGATCGACTGAGAGTCTCCGATATCGGCGTACACGGCATCGAAAATTGCTATTTCACCGTCACCTACGGGCACCTGCATTCCCGACTGGTGCATGAGTGCGAAAAGTCCGATGGTTTTAATGGCGACAGTCTTGCCACCGGTGTTTGGCCCGGTGATAACCAGGCCTCGAAAACCGGGGCCGATGTTTATGGTGATCGGAACTGCATCGCTGCCGAGAAGCGGGTGGCGGGCGTTGACTAGATTTACTACGTTGTCGGAACCGGGTGGCATGGTTTCGAGTCGCCGGGCTTTCATAGAAGCGGCTAGTCGGGCACGGGCGGCGATGTAGTCGAGAGCGGCTGCGGCTTCGACCGCTATAACCGCTTCTTCTTCTTTATCACCGATTAATCGAGAGAGTTTGCGCAGAATGCGTTGTTCTTCTCGCTGTGCTTCGGCTGCTGTTTCTCGCCATTCGTTGCAAAGGTCGACTGCCTTGAGCGGTTCTACAAATAGGGTGGCACCGCTGCCAGAGACATCGTGAACGATGCCTGGGACTGATTCTCTGGCGTCGGCTCGTACTTCGAGTACAAGTCGTTCGCCACGGGTTGCGATTGCGCCCGATTGAAGCGATTGCCTGACCGTTTTGTTGGCCGCAATTCGTTCCATTGCGCGCATTACTCGTTGGAACGTTTTGCTTACGTTTGCTCTTAGTCTTGCGAGTTTTGGGGTGGCAGAACTGAGGACTTCACCTCGATCGGAAATCATTTTGAAGATTTCGTCGCTGAGGTCGCGAAGATCGGGTATGTCCTTGGCGATCTCTTCGATTAGCGGTGCACGGCCTTTCATCGAAACTGCGACATTGCGGGCGTTCCAGATCGAGTCGAGTAGAAGAAGGACTGAAACGATTTCATCACCGGTGAGCATTCCGTCGATGGCGGCTCGGCGTAGGAGGTCGCGTGGGTCGCGAGCGCCTATGAGTCCGATGTCGCCTACGGTGTCGAGCATGAGTGCGGCCTGAGCTGTTTCGTCTTGCAGGCGCTCGACATCTTCCATGTCTTTTTGCGGTTGGGTGCCGAGTGCCATTTCGCGTGACATGAAGAACCGGGTTCTGTTGGCAAGAAGTTCACGAATGTTTGTGAATTCCAGCAGTTCCCATGCCTGTTTTTGGAGCGTAGAAATACTGGGCGACTGCCCGGCGTATTGGGAATCGTTGTGGGGGGCGCCTTCGTGCGATATGTCGGTCTGATGTGCCGTTGGCACTTGTTCTTCGATGCTCATTGCCAGTTCGTGTTAGCTGTGCCTGATTGTTAGGCGCAAACGATTGTAAGTTGAATCGCTTGGTTATACTCGTGTTCAATCACGATTATTGTTTTTTTAGGGACTCAGTCACCAATATTGATCACATCAACGTCGCAATCGCCTGTTCAGGCAGAGTTTACAGAGCCAGAGCAGCAGATTTTCTCAAGCATGACGGCATTGTTGGGCCGGGCCGATCTTGGCTATCAGGGTGGGTTCGTCGATGTGAACGGTCAGCAAATTCACTATTTGGATTATGGCGAAGGCCCGCCGGTATTGCTGCTTCATGGCGGCGGATCCGGATCGGCTATCTGGTTCAGGCAGATCGAGATGCTGTCGAAAACACGGCGTGTAATTGCTCCGGATCATCCGGTGTTCGGGTTATCCAGCCAGATTGCCTATGAACTGCCGCTGACAGATTCGATGGTGACGTATTTGACCGGATTTATGGATGCGTTGAGCCTGAGCAAAGTTGATATTGTGGCGCTTTCTATGGGTGCCCAGGCTGTGTTGGCTCTTGCGACCGAAAAGCCAGAGCGTATCGGCAAGATGATCGTGATCGATTCGGCTGGGCTGGGGAGGGCGTTTCCACCGGTTTTTAGGTTGGTCAACGTTCCTTTATTAGGTCGGTTTATCGTGCGGCCAAATCGATGGGGGCAGGACAACTACTTCAAGACGATGGAAGTGGTGAATTCCGAATTTGCCGATGCCCCGGCTTACAGGCAGTACGCATATAGCGTGACTTTGTCGGTTGGGCACGCGCGGGCAATGCGAGCGAGTTTGCAGGTGATCACCAGTTTAGGTGGGCAGAGGCAGATTTTTGGCGACGCCGAGTTATGTTCGATTGCTGTGCCGACTCTGGTGATTTGGGGAGCGCGCGATCAGGTGTTCCCGGTTAAACATGGGTACCGGCTCGCGGAGTTGGTGCCGGGAGCTCGATTGCATGTGATCGAAAACGCGGCCCATGTGCCATTGCTCGACAATCCGGATCAGGTGAATGGGCTGATCAGTGGATTCTTGGAGGGCGATTAGGTTCCGAGCTTGTCGCCGACTTTTAGACTGGCGGATTCGGCCCATTCGCCCGCGCTGATTTTCTTGCCGCCGGCTGCACGTACTCTGCCAATAGCCACGGATCCGCTGGATGTTGTGACGACGATTTTGTCAGCGCCGATCTCGACGACTGCACCGGCGGAGTGGCCTTCCAGCCCGTATGACGAGTGCGATGCGTCGTAGAGCGAGAGCTTAGCGCCATTGAACGTGGTGTTGGCTCCGGGTTGAGGGTCGGCGCCGCGGATCATGTCGAAAACAGTTGTCAGTTCGGCGTTCCAGTCGACTACTACGTCACTGGCTTTGCACCAGCTTTCGTAGGTTGCTTTCGAATCGTCTTGAACGAGCTTTGGTGCGTCGCCGTTTCGTACGAGGTCGACTGATTCGATCATCGCCTCGACTCCAAGCGGGTAGAGCTTGTTGAAGTAGACGCTGCCGAGGGTGGCCTCGGGTGCGATTGTCACTTTCTTTTGCATCAACACTGGACCAGTGTCGAGTCCTTCGTCTGGCCAGAAAATGGTGAGTCCGGTTTCAGTTTCTCCGTTGATGATTGGCCAATTGATGGAACTGGGGCCGCGGTGAAGTGGGAGCAGCGAAGGGTGGTACTGGATGGTGCCCATGGATGGGAAGTTGATCATCGACATCGGGACGATATCGGTAACGAACGCCATGACGCAGAGGTCGGGGTTGAGCGATTCGAACTGGTCGACTGCTTCTTGATCTCGTAGTCGTTTGAACTCGAAAACTGGGACGTTTAGTTCGTTTGCGGCATCGGATATCGGATCGGGAGATCGGCCTTCTTTGGTGGGCGGCGCGAAGACTCCAACTATTTCGTCTTCACCTTTTTTTACGAGGGCTTCGAGGACTGATTTGCCAAATGCGGACTGACCGATGATTGCGATTTTCAAAAGTATTACTTTCTTTCGTTATAGCTCCGGGCGTCACTGTCGTGACTTGGTCGCCAGACAATCAACCCACCCTCTAACTCCCTGCCGTGGTAGATATTACACCATGAATACGATACCTTTAGATAAGGGGACATCATGGTTACATCAATCAGGCAGAAATACTTCGTAGGCTATGTCCGAGTTTCAACGGAGAAACAGGCGCGGGACGGTCGTTCCTCGCTTGAAACTCAAGAAGCGAGGATACGCGCAACTGTATCAGCAGAGGAAGGGCTCCTCGTGAAGCTTTTCTGTGATGTTGAATCAGGCCGACGTGACGATCGCCCTGAATACCAGAAGATGCTCAAGTACGTACTGGAAGAAGACATCGACGTCGTTCTGGTTCAGTACCTTGACCGATTCGGCAGACGCCCAAAAGAAATACTCTCTCGTATCTGGGCACTCGGTGAACAAGGAGTCTCAGTTGAAGCTACAGACCAGGACATCAAAGACGATGAACTGATGCTCATGGTCCACGCAGGAGTAGCAGGGCAAGAGAGTAAGCGAACCTCAGAAAGAGTCCGAGCAAATATGGGTAACAGCGCCAGAAAAGGTACACACGGCGGCAAAGCCCCTTACGGTTTCACGCCTGTCCGTGAAATTCAAAATGGACGTGCCGTTGTAGTCCGATGGGAGATCGAAGAGGCCGAGGCTGAGATCATCAAGGAGATGGCAAGACTCAGCTCTGAAGAAAATCTCGGCTTCAAAGCCATATCTGACAATCTCAATGAGCGCGGGTTGCGACGCGAATCACGCCACTGGGTTCCTTCCTCCATCCAGCAAATCCTTCGTAACCCCGTTATCAAAGGCTTGATGGTCTATGGAAGGAATCAGAAAAAGGGCAACCCTCCTCAAGAACTCATCGAGGTACCCGATGTCTTCCCCCCGATTCTGACTGATGCGGAATGGGACACGCTTCAACAGCGTATGGATATCCGCAGGGGCACTCCACGAGGATCGATACACAAGAGCAACTACCTTCTTAGTGGAATTGTTCGCTGCGGTCACTGCGGAGGCCCAATGACCGGGAAGACCGGCTCTTCTTACAAAGGGAATGTTTACCGAAGCTACCTCTGCGTCCGCGCCAAAAAGTCAAAAGAAGACTGCGCTTACCACAACGGTCACAATGCGAAACGAATTGAACCTGCTGTCTTGGAGTATCTTGGCCAATTCAGCGATCCTGTGCGTGTTGCTGAAATATTGAAAGAAACCGGTGCAACCGGGCTCAAGCGCAAGAAGACTGAGCTTGTGAAGTTAGACAAACGGCTGAAAACACTGGACTCGGACTTCCACAAGCACTTGGATTTCCTAAAACGTGGCCTTCTGAACGAAGAAGAGTTCTCCAAGGCTAATACCGAGCACAGAGGTGAACGTGCCAGCGTCGAGATGAGACTCGCTGAACTTCGTGAAGAACTACACATCGCTGAGGCTACTCAAGAATCGGTCACGTCGCTCCCGGAACGAGTAACTTCGTTCAATGAGTCGTTTGAACATCTGGATGTGCCTAAAGCGAAAGCGATGCTCCAGATGATCCTCAAGGGGGCGTACGTCTGGACAGATGGCAGAGTTGAACTTGAATTTCGGTAGTTACGGATCTGAATAAAAATCTGATCAGGCAGTGTGAGCAGGACATAAACAGATCTCCTCAGCAAATGAGGAATGATGCTATTCTGCCCCGACACTGAGTTCTGACAGAACCTGATGCGGTGATTCCACTTATAAAACCGGGTAGCGTTGTTCAGACGAACGGGACCACCTCAAACAAAGTGTTAACGCCATATATTCCGCTTTCTTTTAATCAGGGTCGCTAATTCCCTCGCTAAATTGCTGCGATCTCACGAGATGGGTTGACAGGTTGGCTCGCCGAATCTCGGTTCCCTCTGGCTTGACGCCGGGCTGTGAACAATCTTCCCGCCGCTCCAAACGAGGAGGATGTCGGAAGCGACGGGCAAGAACTTACGCTCGGCAATGGTTCTAATTCCACACTAGAAGATGTCGAGGTGACCATTGGTCAGAAGTTTCGATTACTGAGAAGAAAGATAAATGGAATCGACCACGGATATTGTGATTTACCGTGACATTCGTGTGAAATAGTGTGCTTCTCGTCATATCTGGCCGGAGAATCGTCAAAAATACCAGTACGCGGTATGAAAGTGATCGGTTCCGTCAAAACTCAGTGTCGGGGGCAGAATAGCATCAATCTTCATTTGCTGAGGAGATCTGTTCATGGCCTGCCCGCACTACCGATCTACGTCGGTTCTGTCAGGACTCAGCGTTCAACCTCGAATTTGAGTGTTGGGTCGGCGAGAAACGTCGCTTCTTTGAGTATGAATTCGAACATCATATCGGCTCAATCGAACATCATTTTGCCTCAGAGCGCTGAGTTCTGACAGATCCCATCGAATGACTTGATCGCTCGTAATTTCGATTAGGTCCGGGCGTGCCGGTATTTTTACCACGATCTTCAGTGCTCTGTCGGGTTAGCATTGAAATCTGAACACAGGTTTGAGAATCGGGTATCCAAGCTGGAGACCTTTTGGGGAGTTTGCGAAGTTGACGACGCCAGGTGATACGCCGCACGAGATGGGCAAGGCAGATATTGATTTTCCGCCGAAGACGGCTGCTGAGTTTTTTGCTCGGGGGTTGAAGAACGCTCAGATTGGGATTCCTGATAAGGCGGCTTCTGATTTCGAAGAGGCTGCATGGCTCGATCCTGAAAATCCTGAGATTCAGTTCAATTTGGGCGTTGCGTATCTTTCGATGGCGGATTTCGAGCAGGCAATCAACAATTTCAGCAAAGCTATCGAACT